>B570J14230_10000718_pt1 | contig 13501 bp, 11 predicted proteins | sample LakMenepilimnion_3_FD_14230 | JGI IMG/M metagenome (IMG submission 14230) | reverse complement strand
TAGCCTTTCCCTTGAGGAAAATCAAATTAGCGATATCAAACCTTTGTCTAATCTGACTAATTTGACTAGCCTTTCCCTTAGGGGAAATCAAATTAGCGATATCAAACCTTTGTCTAATCTGACTAATTTGACTGTTCTTTGGCTTGAGGGAAATCAAATTAGCGATATCAAACCTTTGTCTAATCTGACTAATTTGACCGAGCTTTCCCTTACGGGAAATCCACTTGTCTCTAAACAATGTCCCCTGCAACCAGAGTCTATTTGTGAGTTTTAGTATTGTAGGTTGGGTTGAAGCATGAAACCCAACATAAACGTCGGGTTACGCTGTCCCTTAACCCGACCTACAAAAAATAGTCTGTAGGTTGGGTTGAAGCATGAAACTAAGTTTTTTTAACGAACCACAGAGACACAGAGGACACAGAGGTAGGAAAATAAGAGATGTTCACATTTCATTTAGGATTGCTATATAACCCATATCTACTAATTAAAGTCAAAATAAATGACTCGCTTTATACATGATCAATTTGCTAAACAATATTTAACAGAACTATTAACACCTTATGGACAAGTAGAAACCAGTAAAGATATCACCGCAGAAGTTAGACAAGTTGACGTATTATTTATCCCCTCTTCCCCACCCACCAACCTAGCAACATTAGGCGTATTAGGGAAAATGGCGGCTAATTATGCGGTATTTGAACCATTTCGCAATGCTGTGGGTAAAAGTGAAATCCGCAGTTGTATGGGTAAATTATTTGATATTCATTCCCAGGTTGAACGTCAAGCTAAACGCAATGATACACGAATAAATGAATCCGAATTAGCTAATTTGTGGATTTTGACTCCTACGGTATCAGTAGAAATCCTCGATAGCTTTAATGCTAGTTTGGATGAAGAAAACTGGGGTAAGGGGATTTACCTTTTTGGTAAAGGATTTAAAACCGTCATTGTGAGTATTCATCAATTACCCAGTACACCCGAAACCCTGTTTTTACGGATATTAGGGAGGGGGAAAGTACAAAGACAAGCAGTGGAAGAATTGGAAACACTGACAAATAACAGTCCATTTCTGGCAGATGTCATAGAATTAGTACATAACCTAATTGCTGTGTTATCGGCACGTCAGCGTCAAGAACAAGATATTGATCAAGATGATCAGGAGTTAATTATGAAATTATCCCAAATGTATCAACAACAATTAGAAGAACTGAGAAAACAAGGACTCCAAGAAGGACGACAAGAAGGACGAGAAGAGGGACGACAAGAAGGACAACAGGAAGGACTTAGGACTGGTGTAGAAAGGGAAAGACGCGCTATCATTGAGAGTATTTTACAAGTGCGTTTTGGTGAAGTTGATGCCGAATTGACAAGAATTATTAACCCCCTGATTGCCATGAGTAGAGAAGAATTTACCCCGTTACTTCTAAAATCATCTCGTGAGGAGTTATTAGCTAGATTTTTAGCACAATAAGCTGTTACGCAGCTAAATCCAATAATCCTGATATTGTTATTTCTTGTGGTGCTGGCATCTTCCCCGCAAGAATTATACAAATTAAATGCAGTACAATCGGTTATGGGTAATTCATAATTACCCACTACATCCACAACCTTGATCAGATTTGAAGATACTAGTATAATATTTCTTTAAAACTCATTGATGACAATTAAGTTTTTTCTCAAAAAAAGCCCAAGCAGATCTTATATAAAAATATTGTACAAAAAATAGTTGAGAATTTCAAGCCCTAAAATAACTTTTTTACATTGCCGAAAGCCATATTTTACCGATGCTCTCAATCTATAAAGATTACCTATAATCTATCTACATATTTTCTGATTCTTTTATTGATTATACTGGGAAAGTGATAGAAGCGGGATATTATCATTTCTTCAGGAATTTTGTATTTTGAATGGAGGCAACAGCAGGTAAAGCTATAGTATACTTAGAAATGGTGCAGCCGTGACCATGGCTAAAATTAAATCTACTACCACAAAATTTGATAGCGTGGCGTTAGCCATAGAATTTGTTTAGATATACTCAATAACTCGATGACAGGCAAAAACGCAAGACAGAATGCATTCCTGCGGTTGGTGTCCAGCAAGGTCGAAGTTTCCGAGTCAGCATCTCGCTACTTATTGCTTCCTGAAAAAGAAATGGTAATTGGACGTGACCCCACCTGCCAAATTGTCTTGGATGCCATGATATACCGGATGGTATCTCGTCGTCATGCGGTAGTTCGTCCCCTTTCTTTAGCGACCAACAGCGGTTATAGTTGGGTAATTTGTGATTTGAATAGCGCCAATGGCACTTTTTTAAACGGAGAACACTTAAAAGGGTGTCAAGAATTACATATAGGCGATCGCATTTCCCTCGGTGCTGATGGACCACAATTTATTTTTGAGTATGAGGTAATTACTCAAAGGACAATGATAAATGTTAATAATGCGACAGTATTATCATCTGTCAATTACCAACATCTATCATCAAAACCAGACTCTGTTAGCTTTACACAATTATTTCCAATTATCTCTACTGGTAAGGATCTTACCCGCAAGGCTTACCTAATCCCTGGAATCTTGACAGTAATTTTTGTAGTGTTAATGTTTGCTACAGTAGGCCATATACAAGCTAATCAAGTAATTGTCGGATCTTATATCGCTTTTGCTGCTTACTACTTTGTTTATCAATTATGTGGTAAGTCTAAGCCTTGGTGGGTACTCATGGGAGCGGCACTGACTACAATATTAATTCTCCTAAGTCCCCTGTTAGATTTGTTCATTAAAATATTCCGTAATATTCTACCTGGAACATTGGATACTGCATCTCAAAATGGGATTACCTTCACTGAATTATTAGTGCGGATGTTTTTTGGTGCAGGGTTAATGGAGGAGCTACTAAAAATATTACCAGTCTTAGGGGCATATTGGCTAGGGAATTTTCTCCCATCACCCTGGCGAGAACGAATTGGGGTTTGGGAGCCTTTAGATGGTATTCTTCTGGGTACAGCCTCCGCTGTGGGTTTTACTTTGCTGGAAACCCTCGGTCAATATGTACCCTTAATTTCTCAAAATTCTGGTCAATCAGTGGGTTTACAGCTACTTATTCCCCGGATTTTAGGTTCTGTGGCTGGACACATGGCTTACAGTGGTTATTTGGGCTATTTTGTGGGTTTGGCTGTGTTAAAACCCCCCAAAGGCAAGCAAATCCTCACTGTCGGTTATTTGAGCGCTTCCGCGCTTCACGCTTTATGGAATGCAACGGGTTCTATCAATGCTTTTTTCTTAGTGGTAGTTGGTGTTTTATCTTATGCCTTTCTGATGGCGGCCATTCTCAAAGCACGAGTATTATCACCAACAAGATCAGACAATTTTGCTACCCGTTTTCTTGACCCAAAATAGAATATAGCAAAGAACAGGGAAAGTCGTAAAAACTAGATTTGAGAATCAGATTGCGAGAGATGCCCAAGAGCATAATTAGCAATAACTAAAGTAATTTTTGCCTGTTCTATTTCTGATAAATTTACCCAATCTCGATGTTCAAAATCCCTAATTATAGATGCTAAAGTCTGTGGTTCACTACTTCGCATTGAGTAAGCAAAAGGACGAGCTAAAACTAACAGATCATCTGTTTCCCAACTGGGTAGTAAAGCTTGTACACATTTTACCAGTTTTTCACTAACTGATTCTTCAAAAATGAAAACTTCGGCAGCTTTTTCGGCAATAGCAGTAAGTATAACTCCGGGGATAGTCGAAAAAGCATTTTGCAAAATTACCTGCAAATAATTAATGGTATTTTTACTGCTGTTGTTTTCTTGAATAACAGTAACTTGATCCCAAATCATATCTAGATTTTGATAGAAATTATTAGCACTGGTAATCAGTTCTGCTTCTGGGAAATCTAACAAATCAAACTGTAATTCTAGATGCTGGAAATAAGCTACTGAAGATTCATCAGCTACATTCCAAGGATAGGTAGCATCTTCCGGTTCTAGTAGTGTTTCCATAAATTCCCAATCTAAATTCGATGAGATATGATTCAAAGCATTAAATTCATTAATGTGGGGGTTCATTTTTTTATCCCTTAATTTATTACCCTTGTTGACAGCTACAAGTTGAAAAGTTGGATTTCCATAAAATAATTGACTCCAGTATTTTTATACAGTAGGGACGTGCCAACGTCTGTGTTAACTGTGTTCTTCTCGAATAAACTCCCAAATTCCAATTTGAGAACTCCCAAACATTAACTGCATTCCCGATGTTAAAGGCACTTCTTCCCGCAGGATTTGTTGCCAACCATTGGGGCTTAAATACCAGGTAGTTCCGTAGGTAGATAAGTCTTGTAGGTAATAATTAGTCATTAGTGTAGTTCCATGCAGAGTATTCCGGCATAAAATTTCCGCGTGGCGTTTAGAAATGTAAATTTCGGGCATGACAATATCATTATCTTTCGTGCGACCGATTCGGGTCACTCCAGGACGTAATAACCAAATTTTACCACTCGGTGGAGATGATGGCTGCTCTAAAGACCGCAAATAAGCAGTATTTACAGAGGTAGGAATGCCCGAACTGGTCATATCTGGTAGTTTTGTAATTCCTTGATCTAGACTTTTAATCAGTTCTCCATCAAAATCAGGATGCAGGTACAGGACTGGTAATGTCCAGGCTGGTTGATTAAATTTGTACAGTGTTAACAGTTCTTGTCTAGCTGCTGCTACGGCTTGATCAATTAATTTGCATGATCGTAAGCTGGCGGCAAAAGTTTGAATAAAACTTTGCGACTCGGCATCAGCAATTTCATCACGCATTCCCAATACAGCGGGGACACCATGACGAATTAGCACCTCAGCTAAACTACTAGCAGGTATTGCCTGATGATGAATTGCGGCTGGTCTGGCTCCCCAGCAAGCGTTAAAAACTCCCAGTTTTATACCTGTCCGAGTTAAAACTTGAGCTAATTCTATGCCATTAATTTTCAGTTCATTTGTTAAAAATAATGAGCCTCCATCTGGATCTGGTAGTCCATGTCCAGCATAAAAGAACACATTATAAGCTTTAGTTTCTAACTCCTGAATTAATTCTGTTTTAGTGGGTTTAACCAGAGTTTTTACTGTACAAGGTGCATCGGTGACAGTTTTGCCCAGAGGACGACCTTCTAATAAAATCTTTTTCAGTAAAGATGCCTCCTGATCAAGTTGTAATTTATGATCATCTCCTAAGACCAAGAGAATATTTATAGCTTGGTCTGTTCGCAATTCTGGCAAGGGTTCAACTTCACTGATAGTACGACTAAATAAAATATCTGGGGAAAGTGATATGGCTGATTGTCCAGGTTGTGGCTGCATAATTTCCCAAGGTAGGGCAATTAGATCAGGATCACGAATTTCTAAACGAAAGCGTAATTGAGTCCGTTGACCCATAGCCATACCCCGACTACGTTCCCAACAACTCAAAATTAGCCCATCAAATACCCATCGCCATAAATTGACACCCAAGGATTGCATCAGGCGACTACTGTAAGGACTTTTACTTGGATTTTCCGTCGGTGAATGTATAGATGCTTCAGGAAACGTCTCTACCAAGGTTAAGGTATTAACTGCTGTAGAAGGTAAACGGGAAGTAATGTCTAAAGGACTATGACTGGTAAACATTTGCTGCCATTCTTGCCAAATTTGATTAAGTTCAGCGGAGAAGACACAATCACGGAGAACGTAGCCACTGGGATAGGGGGCTTTTAGGACCCAAATAGCGAAGTTGTCTGTGCCGGTATTTACTAGACGGGCGATCGCTATGCTCGCTGAAGGCACTGCCAATTTTAGACTGGACATGGCTAGGGGGAAACTAAATTTTCAAAACACAGATACAAATATTTTAGTCAAATACCCTGGAGTTAACAGATGATAACTTGTCAATTATTCGTAAAAATCTATGTTCCGCATTGTTTTTAAATCATGATATCAGGAAACTCGACTTTGAGGGTATCTTGGCTAAAATCGCTAAAATCGTTAAAATAAAATTTTTTTCAACCAATATCTAAAGCCTAGCCTTTAGAGAGATGATCTATACCAACTTTTCAACTAAGTTAGTAGAAAAATCAATTTTAAATTAATCTGAATTAAACTGTGATTACTAAGTTACAATTCCCTATCAAAAAAAGATTATTTAACTTTTTAGGATTGGTAATAATAATAGCGATCGCTATTATTAGCTTTCACAATTTGCTATTACCAAAACCACCCCCATTCATAACCGTTAAACTCAGTGGTTGGACAGGTAATCCCCTGGAACAAAAACTTTTAAAACAGGTAATTCAAGACTTTGAAAAACAACATCCACAGATCAAAGTCAAATATGAAGCGATCGCCGATCAATATATGGATGTAATTAAAACCCGTTTAATAGGAGAAGCAGCCCCAGATATTTTATCTCGATGCACTGGAAGCCCCTTTTTTAATGGCTCAGAATGTCCTAGAACCCCTTGATAATTACATTAACCCCAAATTTGACATTACAGACATAGAACCAAATCTACTCAAAAATTTTACATACCAAAATCATATTTATGGGCTACCTAAAGACTATTCGACTTTAGCCCTATTTTATAATCAAAAAGCATTTAATCAAGTTGGTTTGACTAGTCCGCCAAAAACATGGGAACAACTACGCAGCTATTCCCAAAAGTTAACAGGCAAACTCAATAAATATGGCTTTGGAGAAATTCCTGAATTAGCACGTCAGGCATACAAAATTACAGCATTTGGAGGAGAAATTGTTGATAAAAATGGTTATGCTACCTTCGCTAATGATGCAGGTTTGCAGGGTTTAGAATTAGTCATTAACCAATATCAAAAAGATCGTTCCTCTGCTCAAAAATCTGATGTAGGCACAAATTCTGGCAGTGAAATGTTTGGACAAAACAAAGTAGCAATGGTAATTGAGGGTAATTGGGCAATTCCTTATTTACAAGAAACTTTTCCCAAACTAAAATTTTCTACAGCAGAGATACCTAAAATTAATCATAAAAAAGCAACAATGGTTTTTACTGTTGCATACTGTATGAATAAACAAGCACCCCATAAAGCCCAAGCTTGGGAACTCATTTCCTATTTGACAGGTAAAGAAGGCATGAAAAAATGGACAGGAACAGGATTTGCATTACCAACCCGTAAATCAGTAGCCCAACAATTAGGTTATGATCAAGACCCTCTAAGATCACCATTAGTAGCAGGAATTGATTATGCTACACCCTGGCAATTAGGTAAGTATCCCACCGCAATTATCAACAATTTTGATAACCAGTTTATTAGTGTTTTGCTAGGACAACAATCATTAAAACAGGCAATGTTAAAGGCACAAAATGCAGCAAACCAGCAAATTAAGGCTGATATGTAATGTTGAGAAATAGGCAGACCAGAGAAAATTTTACAGCTTATTTATTCATAATTCCCAGTCTTTTAATTTTAGGCACATTTATAATTTTGCCTATTCTCTATGCTGTATTTCTTTCCTTACACAAAGTACAAATGCTAGGAGGAATTAATTACCGTTTTTTTGGTTTGGGTAATTTTCAAAGATTGCTAACAGATGAAAGAGTAAAAATTGCTCTAAAAAATACCGCAGAATATGTGGTTTTTGTCGTTCCCACTCAAACTATTTTAGCTTTAACTTTAGCTGTAACTCTCAATTCTGGCATTCGCGGTAAAAATTTGTGGCGGATTCTTTACTTTTTACCAACAGTTACATCTTCAGCAGTATTGACACTAATTTTTATGTGGATTTACAATACTAATGGACTACTAAATAATTTTTTGGCTTTTCTAAAACTGCCTATTTATAACTGGTTGGGAGATCCATCTGTTGCCCTCAAAGGAATTATGATCATGAATATTTGGTCAACAGCACCATTTTTTATGGTGATTTATTTAGCGGCTTTACAGGATATTCCCCAAACTATTTATGAAGCAGCAGAACTTGATGGGGCTAATAGTTGGGAACGGTTTATTTATATTACTTTACCTTTATTACAACCTGTAACTTTCTTTGTAATAGCTATGGGGATAATTGGGACTTTTCAATTATTTGATCAATCTTATATATTTTCTGGAGGAACTGGTGGACCAAATAACGCTACTCTCACTTTAGTCTTGCTAATTTATCAAACCGTATTTCGTAATTTACAAATGGGATATGGAGCAGCGATCGCTTTTTTACTAGCATCTGTAATTATTATCCTCACATTAATTCAGAGGCAATTTTTCGGAGGTTATAAAATTTGACTAAAATCTTGGGCTTTTTCTGGTTCAAAGTTCTTTTATATCTCTTCCTCATAGTTTATGGAATTATTACCGTAATTCCTTTTTTATGGGCATTTTCTGCATCATTTAAACCCCTATCTGAGATTATTAATGGTGAATTTAATTTTATCCCCAAGCATTTCACTCTCGATAATTACAAACAAATATTTATCCAAGAACCTCTATTTTGGCGCTGGTTATTTAATAGTCTAATTATTGGTATTAGTGTCACAATTTTTAATTTGCTATTTAACTCAATGGCAGGTTATGCTCTAGGAAGATTGCATTTTCAGGGTAAACAGTTCTGGTTTTTCCTGATTTTGGCAGTTTTAGTAGTCCCAGCACAAATTACCCTCATTCCTACATTTTTAATTTTAAAAACTATCGGTTGGCTCAATTCATACCCAGGGATGATTGTTCCTACCATGGTTAATGCTACTTTCATTTTTATGATGCGGCAATTTTTTGTAAATTTTCCCAGAGAATTAGAAGAAGCTGGCCAACTAGATGGTTTAAATACCTGGGGAGTTTTTTGGTATATAGTCTTACCTTTGGCTAAACCAGCATTAGCAGCACAAGCGATTTTTGTATTTATGGGTAGTTGGAATAATTTTTTGCTTCCTGTAGTCATTCTTTTTGACCCAGAAATGTTTACTTTACCTTTAGGACTAAATAGCTTTAAAGGTCAATACGTCAGTTATTGGAACTACATTATGGCAGCTTCTATGGTCTTTACTCTCCCCGGTTTAGCTATTTATGCTTTCTTTAACCGCTACTTGATTCAAGGTATTACTTTTACAGGTGTTAATAAATAATGGGTCAAGAAGAAGCTACAAACAAATACAGAGTTTTCCGCACTGATGAGGTACACAATTGAATCCTTAAACTCTTGTGGTGCGGGCATCTTGCCCGCTAGATATATACCTCATAACACCGGGAAGTGCTGTAACTGACAAACGACAACTAACAAGTGATTTTAGGTACATTTACTATCCAATTCATTTTTTACATGAATCCTGATTTGACTGTATAACAGAGACATCCAAATTTCGCAATTCAGAAAAGCTAACCTTAATTATTTTTGAAGCTGGTAATACAGAATTGGATTTTTCACAAACGCGCAAAACTACTTCTGGATCATCCCCAGCATTAGTACTTGCTTTTCTCTCTATAACTTGAACTTCAAAAAGACTTTTAGGCGAAAAAGTTTTGTTATTTATAATAATAGAACTATTCGCTTCAATCACCGCATTAGGAGAAAGATTATCTAAATTGATCTGCGTAGGTGCAGGTGGAAATGGACCAGAAACATTAGTTGGAGGGGATATTGTTGGTGATTTAAGTTGGAGTTTAAACCAATATCCTAATAAACCAGCTAATAAACTTAATCCCAAAATCACAAACAATTGTAATGGTATTGGGTAAACTTTGGTGGTTTTATTTTCCACCATAACTTTAGTTTTTTGATTATTAATAAAACCATCATCATTGTCAGCAATATCTAATTCTGTACTGGGTAAAAGGCCAGAAAGATCTACTGCAATTGTTATATCTGGTTCAGAATATTCAACATGATAATGTATTAAAGCAATAGTAACATTATCATGTCCATTTTTAGTATTAGCAATTTCTATTAATCTTTGGGCAACATTTTCTATACTTGTTTTCCCAGACAACAGAGGTAATATTTCCGTATCCCAAGATTCTTCCACTCGGTCAAAATCACTTAAACCATCAGATGTCAGTAAAAAAACAGCATCTTCATCAATAATAAAGCGTTGAGACGTAGGATGTAGTGACGTACTTTTGCTCATTCCCAAAGCCTGAACTAAGGAACCAGATCCCCTGTGTTGTAATGCTTCTCGGTAAAGAGAATATCCTAATCGAACCTCACGGGACGCAACATCATCATCTAAAGTAACTTGATAACAACTATAAGCAGTAATCCAATAGGCACGACTATCACCAACATGGGCAATATATATTTCATGATCAATAGATAAGGACATAACAATGGTTGTTCCCATCCTTTGTCGTCCTTGCCGATTTTCCTTATCGTTACACTCACTGATTTCATCATTAGCGGTCGCTACGGCTCGTTCTAAACCAGAAAGTACCATGAAAGGATGTATTATCCCGTCATGCCCATTTAAAGTCAGTTCTTCGACTTCCTGTTCCATGGTTTTAATTGCCAAATTAGAAGCCACACTGCCCCCGTCATGTCCACCAATACCATCACAAACAATTGCTAAATCCCTATCTTGCGACAGTTTAGTGATTAAATCATCACCGGGAGGATAACAGGCATCTTCATTCCGAGGACGGCTAGGTCCGGGGTCTGTTTTGGTACANATTTTAATAGTAGTAGTTTGGAATTTTCCTAATTGGCTCAATCCTTGATCTAAAACTTGAATTAATTCGCTNGAGGAGTTAATTTCCCCCTGAATCAGAAACTCACAAACTTGTTGAATAAATGGNGCGATATTTGGTTTGGCATCTTTGAGTAGTTTCCGCCAAAATTCTCCTAATTGGGATAATTTCCCTGGTTTTTCTCCATCAAAACGCAATTCTAAGAAGCGAATTAATACTCCTTCCACTCTTAATACATAAGGATCTAGGAGAGTAGATGATACTCCAGCAAGCGTTAGAGGCTGCCACAAATTAGCTAATTGCCACAGCCAATGAATTTGACGGATTGATGAAGCATCAGACCAAGCTGTATCTAAACTACTGCATAAACTTACTTGAGTGATATCTGTATTAATTATTAATGGTGGTTTTTCTAATAGTAATATTTCTTGCTTGGACTGACCATTGAGGACTCCATACACTTGAGGTACATGACAACGATAGGGAATTAGTTTTAAGTAAGGTCTAATTTGCTCTAAATCGTCTAATTCAGGCATTTGGGGCAATAAACCAGGTTTGATATCTAAAAGTATAGATTTATTAATAACTAAATAGCGATCGCTGCCATCATCTAAGATAGATCCAGGCTGACAATGGCTGAAATCACTATCCACAGCCCAGAGATAACGCTTAGGTAAGGGTGTGGAACACTTCTCGCAAAATTTATTGGTGAGGGGATTAGCAAATTGACAATATTCTTTGGGGCAGCACAGCGTTACCACATCATTTTCCATAGTTTCCTCACCTATTCTGCAATTGGCATTTTTTTTAACAGTATTTGGTGGCAGTAGTTACCACCACCGATATTTTTGGTAAGACACAAATTTATCATAACCTTGATTGTGGTGATAATATGTAGCCATAGCAGAACTAATTCTGGATTTACCACTAAAAATTAACATAGCCGGCGAATTATATTCGCCAGGACTAGGTAAATATGTACTACATTTATTGATTGTTGCTATCTGCTACTTGGGGTAATCCCATACTGTAGTTAGTAACCCGACTAGAGAGATTATAGCTAATTTCGCCTTTTTGTAGAAGCGATCGTAAATAATGCTCTAAGTCTGAACCAATACGGCGCAAGTTATAATCTGTGAGATCTTCACCACTAAACGCTTCTACCAGTTGATCAAACTGACGATAAACTTGTTGTAAAGCATCATCATTCCAGTTAAACTCGTTATCTGGATCTATGTCCAATGTTAAGACATGATTACTTGGAATCAGTTCATCTTTGTCCATTTCCGCTGCAAAAATGCGAATATGACGGGTTGTGGACTTGAGCAGCATCAGGTTATCCATAAATTTAGGTGTAAGAATTTGGCTGAATTACACTGCAATTATTTTAACTGCTATGTTCGAGCTTACAGCAGAAATGAATCTAAAGTCTAAAATANCGGGATTAATTTACCCAGTCAGAAGCCAAAACAATATCAGTTNNATATTAGTTCTAATTTTAACATTGTATTTCACTTATCCGTAATTCGTTATAATTCTTTAAGTTGATTTTGTTTCATTTATAGCACTCCCACTTAATTTTTACTTGAGGTGGCTATTTGCGAAAGATTTTCTGATTTTCTTGCTGATTCTGATTTTTTCTGATGTAAATGTACTCATATTGTCGTGACTTAATAGGATTTTCTGCCAATTAGTAAATTTTTTACAGTCATAAATTGCATTAATTAAAGGAGCATCTTCAGTACAAATGCTTAAGTATTGTCGTGAAAAAATGTAAAAAAATAATATTTCTTGACGTTTTCCACAAGTTGATGTAAAAACCTTTAACAGGGTCTAATTAGTTGTTTATGGAAACTTCATGGCATGAGATATCAAAAACTAAATAATAGTTTATGGCTAAGGTATGCCATAACTAGTAAAGAAACATCAAAAACATAGCAAAATTTAACTGAAACCAGATCAGGGGGTAGAATAGAATGCAGTTTTATAGATGGGAAAAAATTCCGATCTTGAAAAACTTTGTATTCACAGAAGTATAAAAAAAATATAAGGAATTTTTCTGGAGATATTAGTTCCTCACCCGCATGACCACTAAGTAAAAGAATCTTGAAAACTATGAACTCTAAAGTATTACCACGTCCAATAAATAACTCCGAAGTAGGTGTTTATGAGTGTGAAATTCACCTTAAATTCCGCCTAATTGAGGAAAAGAGTCTGTTGAGTGATCGTGAGCAACTGTTACAAGTATTACTAGAGGCTTTAACTGAAGGATCTGATGATTTTTTAGAAACTTTACAGGCATCTGTTAAAGCTCAGGAGATTTCCGAGTTTAAAGCCTCTCCACAAATGCGTCGCCAAATGATGCGGTTACGCAATTCGGCGGATACTATTCAATAGTATTTGTGTTACTTTCATAATTTCCAGTTCATGTAAGGTTATCAAGATTAAGTCTTAAAAGTCTGCTTCTACTTGTTTTACTTCATAAGGAGTCTGCCCGTAAACGTAAAATTACGTCTACAATATTCTCGTCTTAGTGCTGTTTCGGCAGCAAATTCATACAGGTGTATTTTACCAGTTTTTATTTTTTTACCGGGCAACTTTGATCGCTAGTAGATGTAAGTAGGTTAGCGTTAAAAATTGTCGTTATAGTAAGGCAAGAGGGAAAAGGCAAAAGGCGATTTTATATTTCCTGACACAGTTTGCTTTTATCGTGTTAGCTACGAAAAGTCGAGTTTATAGCCCCGTCGACTGATCGTGGGGAGTGTCAATTGGCTAAACCATGTTCTAGGGCAAAACGAACTAACTCTGTACGACTATTAGTACCAGTTTTACTAAATAGACGA
>B570J14230_10000709_pt1 | contig 13541 bp, 9 predicted proteins | sample LakMenepilimnion_3_FD_14230 | JGI IMG/M metagenome (IMG submission 14230) | reverse complement strand
GCAAGATTGGACACGAAAAAGGTTTTAGAACATTATAATCCAAAAAGCATCGAAGGAATCATCTATCAATCTACTTTAATAACTTTAACTCAATCATGGTTAAGAGATTTAGCTTATCATTGGAAAAGTCAAACCCCTCCTTACATTGAGGAGATGAAGGAAATTGGCTTATTTACTCTTTTGTTTGATGGTACAACAGAGGAGTTAGAATTATTATGATTATTTATTTAGAAACTAATTCAATTATGGCAATTGCCAAAGGAAGAGACTTGAATTTCTAATCTGATTATAGCATGATATATTAAAAATAATTCTAGGAAATATGATAAAATGTAACAATACCTTGTCCAAATTAGAAAAAGCCTTGATTTGTAGGTTGGGTTGTGGAACGTGAACGTTCGCGGAGCAATTAGCATGAAACCCAACAAATGCGTTGGGTTGCGCTGTCGCTTAACCCAACCTACAGGAAATGCACAAGGTATTGATGTAATAGAAATATTTTCTTCATCAAAATTAGTTAAACAAAAAGCAGCTAGAAACTATGAAAGCCTTAGAAGTTACTGGAAAAATTCAACAGGGACAATTAACCTTAGATTATCCTTTAGAAGTTGATGGTTTTAATATTGTTAAGGTAATTATTCTCCTACCAGAAGCAGATGACATTGAATCTGATCCTGATGACACTCCAATTCAGGAAATAAAAGAGAGTTTAAAAACAGCATTACAAGAAGCAAAAGCAGGAAAAAGAATCCCTTTAGAAAAAATGTGGGAAGGAATTGATGCAGAATGATTCTTTTTTAATTAATATTGATTTAACTCCTGAATATCAGAGAAATTTAAAACATTTAGCCAAAAAATACCGAAATATTCGTTCTGATACTCAATCTTTCATTACACAATTGCAAAAAGGAAATTTATTAGGAGATAGATTAACTGGTTTTAATGAAGATGTTTATATTTATAAAGCTAGAGTCAAAAATAGTAAGTAGGTAAACAAAATAAAAATGAGGGGTATTGCATTTTTTAAAATGGCTGAAACTCAATCAGAATCTCGCATTGAGACAACTTTACATACCGTTATATACCTTTAAATTTTTCTGTTTACCTACTTAATCTTCAAAAAGGTAAAAGTGCTGGTTATCGGGTAATTTATTTACTTGAATCAGAAACCAGCATTTTATTGTTAACCATTTACAGTAAATCTGAACAAGAAGATATTACAGATTATGAGATTAATTCTATTTAAGAGGAGTTTTATAGAGATGAATAAAAAACGCCAATAAGATAAAGATAATAAATGTTGGGTTTCCTTGCGTCAACCCAACCTACTAAAAGTTATCAAATATCTAATTCTATTTGATTAACTTTCACTTCTTTGTGTTTTTCTGCACTTTTAAGAACTTCATTAATTAAGGGAATATTTAACTTTTGTTTGTTTTCAATAATATCTTGAATTGTAATAATCTGAACTTTATCACAACTATGAGTCATGAATTTATTTTGATAAAAGCCAGCGGATTTGGCGGTTTTTAACATATCTTTTGTAGGATTTTCTAAGGTTATAAATATAGCTATACTGGCATTTTCTAGCGTCATTGTTCCTAGTAAATCCCGGATATCTCCTGATTTAACTTTACCAGATTTAACTTGAAAAATTACTTTCTCTAGTTCACCTTTATCACCATAAAATAAAACAGTTCCATCTACTCCTTTATCTGCTCCTTTTTTAGTGTTAATTATGGCTCGATTATTAGTATAAGTTAAAATTGCCCATTTTTCAAATTCTTTACGAGTGCGATCATCTGCTTTATTTGCTAATGCTATTGCACTTTCTATATCTTTAGGAATACCATGAAGTTTGATGGTATCTACAAAATCTTTACCAAAGCTGTCTTCTAATCTTTTTAAAATTAAACTAATACTTTGATAAGTAATATCAATTCCTATCCATTGTCGGTCTAATTTTTGGCAAACTGCAACAGTTGTACCACATCCACAATAAGCATCTAATATTATATCATTTTCATTAGAACTGGCTTTAATTATTCTTTCTAGTAATGATTCTGGTTTCTGTGTTGGATAACCTAAACGTTCTGGATCATTAGCATTTAATATATTAATTAACCACCAGTCTTCAGGTATTTTACCAAGAGGATGAGGTTTATAGACTTTATTAGTACCTTTATGTTTTCCCCACATTGCATCATCAGTTCGTCCAATTCCTTCCGCTTGATAGGGCATCCTAATTTTATCTGCATTGAAAATGTAATCTTTTGTTTTTGAATATCTAAAAATTACATCATGTCGTCTACCAAAATCCTTTTTAGGAGAACCTCCACCACGATAACACCAAATAAGTTCATTCAAAAAATCTCCACCCTGAGAACAAAAAACAGCATCTAATATTAACTTTAAATAGTGACTAGACGTAGGATCACAATGTAGATAAAAACTACCTGTAGGTTTCAAAACTCGATGAATTCCTGTTATTCTTAAAGTCATACTCACCAAATAAGCGAGTAAACTTCCCTTTCCTAAGACATTACTTAAACCTGAAATTAAACCAATACATTGTTGAGTAAATAAACCATGATAATTAGTAATAATTTCATCTATTCCCCGAATAGCGTGATCATCCCATTCCCAAGTATCAATAAATGCTTGAGCTTGTGCTTTATCTTCTGCACCAATATTATTATAAATTTGATTGTAGTTGCGTTTAGAATTAAAAGGAGGATCAATATAACATAAGTCAACAGACTCATCTTTTATGTAACGTCTTAAAACTTCTAAATTGTCCCCATAATAAAGTTGATTAACCATTGTTTTCGTGCAATTATTTTGCTTAAATTAACCCTGATTAATCATTCTTATACCTAATTACTTTTTTGTCATACCAGAAAATATGAGATATTCTCTGATGTTTTATTAAGAAATTTTAAGAAAATACCTGAAAAACCCTGATAATCTGGAAACAGATTGAGTTATAATGGCTACAAAGATTAACTCATCTAAGTTTTATGACTGTTACAGAAATTTTACAATTTGTGGATAATTTAGTATTTACTAAGACTGATAAACATTTAGATGATCTGCAAAAAAAGATTATTGAGGAACTATTTCAGGGTAAAACTTATAGACAAATTGCCAATATTTATGATTATGATGAGGGTTATATCGGTGATGAAAGTAGGAATCTATTTAAAATATTATCTGAAAGTTTAGGTCAAAATGTTAATAAATCTAATTTTTGTTGGACTATAGAAAGAGTTACAAAATCTAGAATTATTAATTTTGAAAAAAATAATATTAATTGGTGTTCTAATAATCAAACATCAAATCATTATCAACAGAATAATAATATAGAACAATCTAAATCCTCTTACCATGATTTAACGCTATCCCCTAAAATTACTCGTTTTTACGGAAGAAAAAAAGATTTAGATTATTTATCTAATGGGATATTAAATCAACACACTCATTTAATCTCTGTGTTAGGATTATCTGGAATTGGTAAAACTACCCTTGTGAAAAGATCTGTTGATCTAAATCTCCAACAATTTGAAGTTATTATCTGGAGAAGTTTAAAATTTCCTAAATCCCTAGATTTACTTATTGATGATTTATTGAATGTTTGTCAACAAGAAGCTAAAGCAACCATAGATGATAAATTAAAACAATTATTTAATATCTTTAAAAATAAAAAATGCTTAGTTGTTTTAGATGATTTAGAAAATATCTTTGTTAATTGTCAATTTGCAGGACAATATAAACCTGAATATCAAGATTATAAAACCTTCCTCCAAATGATCACAGAAATTGAACATCAAAGTTGTTTAATTCTCATTAGTCAGGAAAAATGCCAAGAAATGATTTCTTTAGATAGTGAACTTTATCCGATTCATTGTTTAGAATTATCAGGTTTAAATAATGCAGCTACAGAGATATTAAAAAATCAAGGATTAAAAAATGAGGAAACTTGGTTAAACTTAATTAACTTATATGAAAGTCATCCTAAATATTTACAATATATCAGTATTTTAATTAAAGATGTCTTTCAGAGTGAAGTTGCCGAATTTATCAAAGAAAATAGTTTAATTTTAACAGAAGATTTTAAATCTCTGTTTGATTTAATATGGATGAGATTATCTGAAGTTGAAAAAGAGATATTATTGAAAATTAGTCAAAATGATCAACCTATATCTAGAGATGAGATAAAACAACTTTTATCATTGTCATCAATGGATATAATTAACGGGTTACAATCATTAACAAGAAGATTTTTAGTATCCAAATTAGAAAATGATCAAAAACTATATACTCTTTCTGCCGTTTTTAAAGAATATCTCAGAATTTATCATCATTAATTATACTCCCTTCCTCTTGCTATTGGCATCTGGACTATGAGAAAATTATTTATGCAGCATCTCAGCACAAAAGGCTATGGACTGATAGAATGTGTTCACTTTCATAGCTAAGTTGCTTATAAATGAGGTATTTATGAATCAAATTCATCGGGTGGCGATTGTCGGCGGAAATCATGGTAATGAGTTAACGGGAGTTTACTTGGTGAAAAAGTTTCAGCAATATCCCCATTTAATTCGTCGAGGCAGTTTTGAAACTTTATCATTACTTGGTAATCCTAAAGCTATTGCTGCACGGACAAGATATATTGATACGGATCTGAATCGTTGCTTTAATCAAGATAAATTATCAAATTCAAAAATTTCAAGTTACGAAGCATTAAGGTCGCGAGAAATTCAACAAATATTACAACCAGAAAATCAAAAATCTGTAGATACAATTATTGATGTACATACGACTACTGCCAATATGGGATTATGTATTATTCTGGGAAATTGGCATCCTTTCCTGCTCAAATTAGCTGCTGATTTGAGTGCAGTTAATCCTTCTGTGAAGGTTTATATTCATGAACAACCTCAAGGTAGTGGTTTTCTACGTTCTTTGTGTGATTTAGGTTTTGCGATTGAAGTTGGTGCTGTACCCCAAGGAATTTTAAATGCGGAATTATTTCAACAAACTGAACAACTTATTTATAGTGTTTTAGATTATTTTGAAGACTATAATCAAGGAAAAGATTTGCCCAAAAATAATACACTAACAGTCTACAAATCAATTGGTGTGATTGATTATCCGAGAAATGAAGTAGGGGAAATTCAGGCGATGATTCACCCCCAACTTCAATTTCAAGATTATGAACCTTTGCATCCTGGTGATCCTATTTTTCTGACTTTCACAGGAGAAGAAATTTTCTATCAAGGAAATTCTACTGTTTATCCGATCTTTATTAATGAAGCTGCCTATTATGAGAAAGGAATTGCGATGCACATTAGCGAAAAAGAATTAATTAATATTGGCTAATTCTCTGGTTTCCATGACTCTGATGATATTGTCTTTTCTCATTAATTCACGATATATGGTTAGTGTTTCTTCATTCACGCGTGCGGCACTAAATCTTTCTAAATTTTGTTGGGCGCGGAATTTCCACTGATCTAAAAGTTGGCGATCGCTCAATAATTGTGTCAAAGTATTAGCTAAGGCTGGAATATCCTTGGGTGGCACTAAAATCCCCGCCTGACTATCATCTAAAGTCTCAGGAATGCCATCTACATCACTGGCTACGATTGCACAACCAGCTTCCCGCGCTTCCGTTAGCACTAAGCCAAAAGATTCACAATGTGAAGCCAAAACAAAGATATCTGTTCCTAACATATAGCGTTGCGGTTCTGCCTGAAATCCCTCAAAATGAATGCGTTGGCGCAGCCCGCCGTAGGCATTGCTGAAATCTGTATTTTGCACCATAGACTCGAACATCAGTCTGTCTGGACCATCTCCTACCAAATATAAATGTGCTTGCGGAAAGTCTATGGAAACTATTTTAAATGCCTCAATTAACTCATAAATACCTTTGCGGGTATACATCCCAGCCACAGTAGTTATAGATGGATGTGGCATTTTTACAGGTTGATAATCTGCAAGTTTTTTATGCCGAGGACTTCCTAAAGTTCCATTACTAACCACTCGTAACTTCTGAGGTGGAATACCCCGTTTAATCATTGAATTAGCCACTGCTTTACTAACTGCAATTACCTGGTCAGCTAATCCCATGAGGATAGCACTATGTTGAAACTCATTATGGACAGTAGAAACTAAATGATATTCTCGATTATTGCGAAGAATCCCTGCTAAAATTGCCCCTGTCATCATGTGTACATGAACAATATCCGGTTGAAAATCTTTAATAATTTGGCGATAATGCCAAGCAGCTTTAATCAGATTTAATGGTGTCCGACATTGATTTAAATGAAAATGTTCAACACCGTGATCTGCTAATAATTTTTCATATTCTCCACCAGCAGAAGCTACAGCAATATCCAGACCACTTTTTGCTTGTAAACAAGCTAAATCTACAGCAACATTAACAATTCCATTACCGATTTTTTGGACATGATTAGTAATATGTAGAATCCGCATTTAAATTCTCTCCACTGTAATTATTGATAGTAAATCTTCAGATGCTTACCACTCGCAACTTCACTCGGATTTAAAAAATATTTCTTCCGAATATAAAAATCGGTTAATAAATCCCCGAGGTAACATCTCAAGCTGGGAAGGATAGGCAGCAATAGCTTTTTGTTTTTTCTCTTTTACTGATGTTACTGATAAGCGATAAGCCGCTGCAATGTCTTGTAACTTCAACAGAATAAATAATGGCGATCGCCAAAATACCCAAATAGGATATTGAAGTATTTCTGTATGAATTTGCGATTGGATAATTGCCTCTTTCACTAAATTATAAGTAGCTTCATGATCTTGATGACAGTCTTTACGGTGAGGCACATAAACCTCTCCCGGTTGATATAAATTTAGTAGTTCTGAAATTTCAGTAATTATCTGTTGTCTTTTCTCTATATTCAAAGAAGCTAAACTGCCATCTTGGTGATTTAAAAAATGAATCTCTGAAGGGTTTACTCCCAAAATATTTAACGCCATCAAAGATTCTTTTTGACGAATCTGGATAACTTGATTTTGCATAAGTGGATCTAAGCCATGAGAACCTCTACCGTCAGTTAAAAAAGTTATACCTACTTGTATTCCTTGTTCTCTTTTACGGGCAATCATCCCTCCACAACCAAAGGTTTCATCGTCTTGATGAGGAGAAAAAACCAGTGCTGATTTTTCAGAAAATTTCAAGGGCTGACTTCCCCAATGCAAAATCCACCAGGAAATTAAACTACAATGAATATATTGTATCTGATTTAACAATTTATTAGGGATGATTTTTTCTAAAGAGATTAGGTTTTTTTTATGATTCATAAATTTAAAATTGATTCCAGACAAAATTCAAGTTTTGTAGATAATAAATATTGATGCTTCCCATAATTAAAATAACTATTTTTATAATAGTCAAACCATAGACAAGAGTATTTATTTTTTTAATAAAGTTATGCTGAACATATCAATAAGAAAGTGTTTAAAAATCAGATAGATGCCAAAAAACTCTCTCAGAGTCTGTTTAAAAAGTCATGATTGCTGTATCGAATATTTTACCCCTCCCTAACCCTCCCCTTATAAAGGGGAGGGAACTAGTACCGCAAGGCGGAAGTCAAAAGTCAAAAGTCAAAAGTCAAAATGAAGACAGTATAGGCTTTTGGAGGATTTAGAATGGTTGGTTTATTTACGCCGTTTTGTACTAGTAGTCTGTCAACCCGAAAATGACGGGTGAAGGTAAGCAGGGGGGGCAGGGGAGGGAAGAACAGAAGTTTTTTCCGATCATTACCCGTCAAAATAAATTTGACGAACTACTAGGTATGTTTGAACCAAATTTATACAGATTCGTAAGGGTTTGGCAGTGTTAAACCCTTGCATAAAAAGACCACAGAAATATTGTACATGGATTGGATTACTCTCCTGCGATCGCTACAATCTGACTTCCTAAAAAGGTTAACATCTGGTTGTCTACTTCATTGTCAAATAGAAGGTCAACATAGTGAATTAACTATTATTTCTGGTGAGAGATTAAAAGCATTACGGGAATTTTGCTGGTTAATGGCGGAAAAATATAAACGCACTTCTCCAGTCCGTGATGTTTTTATTAATAATCTTAAAGGTAAATTAGGCGAGGAAGTTGTTAAGGAAAGATTAGCTAATTTTATTACGGAAGTAGATTATGAAAAACGCTTTGGTGGTGATGGTAAAAGTGATTTTACACTCACTGCTAATTCTGCCATTGGCGTTGAAGTCAAATCTCGGCACGGTAGTATTGATAGAGTGAGATGGTCAGTTAGTGCCGAAGAAGTGGAAAAAAATGCAGTAATTGTCTGTATTTTGATTCAAGAAGAAGTCAATGAAGCACAATCTGCATATCATCTTTTTTTAGCTGGATTTCTACCCACGCAAATGATTAAATTGAAAACTGGGAAAATTTCCTTTGGGATTAATCAATTATTGTATGGTGGTGGTCTATTTTCCTATTTAGAACAATTTCCAATTTCAGCAAATTCTTATCCATCTAATTTATCTCAAAGTCAAATAATTAAACCCCAATCTACACCTGTTGATTTAACTATTTTTTATTTAAATCTTGGTGATGAATATTTCCAAAAAGGCGAGTATGCAGCAGCAATTAATAGTTATAATCAAGCCTTACTGTTTAATAATAGTGATGCTGACATTTATTATAAACTAGGCTTGGTTAATTATCAATTAGGCGAGTATCACACAGCAATTACTAACTATAGTCAGGCAATAAATATTAATATTAATCATCTGCAAGCATATCATCAAATAGGTTTGACACATTATCAAATAGGGAATTATCAAATAGCTATAGAAGCTTATACCCAAGCGATTATAATTAATCCCCATATTGCGATTAATTATAAAAATCGTGCTGATGTTCGCTCTCATATTGGTGATACTCAAGGAGCAATTGAAGATTATAATCAAGCAATTAAGCTGAATCCTGATTATATTACCACACAGAAAGATAGACAAATATCTCGTTACCTATTAGATGATCAACAGAAATCACAGCCAGTAATTAATATTGATTTTGATGATGCTATTGGGTATAAAAATCGTGGATATGATCGGTTTGAATTAGGAGATTATGAAGGAGCAATTGCTGACTATACCCAAGCCATTCAAATTAATCCTGATGATATTGATACTTATTATTGTCGGGGTAATGCTCATTTCGATTTAGGAAAATATGCAGCAGCAATCACCGATTATACTCAAGTAGTGAAAATGAACTCTCACTATATCAATGCTTATTATAACCGAGGAAACGCCCTATTAGAAATTGCAGACAAACAAGGAGCAGTAGCAGATTTTCATAAAGCCGCAGATTTATATTGGCAAGAAGGAAAATTAGCAGAATATCAAGATATAAAAGCTAGAATAATAGAATTAGAAATAGAAGCATCTTTAGATATTTTAAATTTTTAATCCCAATTTCATGAAGTCGGGGATCTCAACCTCTCGATATTTACAAAAATATCACTCAATCTCTTAATTGAGTCGCGCAAAAAAGAAGATGCGGGGGTTGACAATTGATTTTAAATTTGTTATCATAAAATAGACGAGGAAGAACTATCATAAAATAATTATAGTTGGAAGGAAACCCAACACATAATTTTTGCCGTTACAAAAAATGTAACCAGGTTCGATATAAGTTTAAGGTATGCTAACCTACTTAGAGATTAGAGGATGTTTGAAAAGTATCAGAATTAATCGAGATTCCCCCAACCCTCGGATGCTTTGCTACGGTGTAAGTAGGTGAGCGTTAAAAATTGTCGTTGGGGGAAGGCAGGGGGAAAGAGTTTGGGTAATTTATTTTTTGGTGTTCCCTTATTCCTCCTTTGTGGGAGACGCTATGGGAGATTATAGAGATTAAAAGATTGGGCGGATTAGGTTGTTTGCTATGATAAAAGTTACTAAAATCTGTGAAATCAGCGCAATCCGTCTAATCCGTGATTCAGACCCTTTTCCCCTCGTAATGCTTATGATCCGCAATTCTAACCTACTTACTTAGTTTCCATCCAATTATCCCCTGCATGAATATCAACAACTAAAGGCACAGATAAAGAAACAGCATTTTCCATCACCGACTTAATTTGTGGTTGCAATTCTTCCCATTCTTGGGGAGGAACTTCAAACACTAATTCATCATGAACTTGCAACAACAACCGCGCTTGATATTTCTTCAGAACTTCATGCAATTGCACCATTGCTATTTTGATAATATCTGCACTAGAACCTTGAATTGGTGCATTAGCAGCAGAACGGAGTAACCCAGCATCATATTGACCTAAATTCTTTAATTTCTGTAAATTGATATCTTCTAACTTACTACCTTTTAACTGCCGTAAACTATTACTAGTAAACTCAAAATAACGTCGTCTACCCAAAAGAGTTTCCACATAACCATAGGCGATCGCTTCTTTTTTCACCTTCTCCAAATATGCAAAAACATTGGCATATCTTTCATTAAATCGCTCAATAAATAACTTCGCATCTATCGGATTTATCCCCGTTTCTCTAGCGAATTTTTGCGCTCCCATCCCATAAATTACTCCGAAATTAATCGTCTTTGCAAAACGCCGTTCATCTGAAGAAATATCTTCTTTCTCAAAGACTAATTTTGCCGTCACAGTATGAATATCTTCATTTTGCTGATAAGCTTGAATTAACACAGGTTCTTGACTCAAATGCGCCAAAATCCTTAACTCAATTTGTGAGTAATCAGCAGCTACCATTAACCAACCTGATTCCGGTAAAAAAGCTTTTCTAATTTGGCGGCTAAAAGCAGTGCGAATCGGGATATTTTGTAAATTGGGATGAGAAGAAGATAACCTACCTGTAGAAGTTGCAGTTTGGTTAAAATCAGTATGTAATCTTTGACTTTTGGGATGTACCAAAGCTGGTAAAGCATCTACATAGGTAGATTTTAATTTTGACAAAGTCCGATTTTCAATAATGGCTTCCACAAATCCAGTATTATCAACTCCTTGGAGTTTTTCTAAAGTTGCTGCGTCTGTAGAATAACCAGTTTGAATTTTGCGAGAATATTTGGTACTCAAGCCTAATTTATCGAAAAGAATATGACTCAATTGTTTAGGAGAACCTAAGTTAAATTTTTCTCCAGCAATTTCAGTAGCTATTATTTCTAACTTGGCTAATTCTATTTCTAATTGCTGTGAAAGTTCTTGCAGATAATCTGAATTAATCCGAACTCCTGTATATTCAACTTCCGCTAAAACTTCCTCTAATGGTTGTTCAACTTCATTTAATAGTTTATATAAAGTTGGAGTTTCTACTAACTTTTCCCGTAATTTCGAGACTAATGCAAATGTAGAATAAACATCCATTCCGCAATAATCAGCAACCGCAGCAATACTAATATCAGCNATAGTCTTTCCTTTAGGAACTAAATCTCCATAGCTTTTCGCACTCAATCCCAAATATCGCAAAGATAAATCACTTAAATTATGACTACTATCGGGATTAATCAAATAACTGGCTAACATCGTATCAAAAACCACTCCAGCCAAATTAATGCCTTGACACCGCAGAATTAACCGATCAAATTTAGCATTTTGTAAAGCCTTGGGATAATCAGCACTTTCCAAAATCGGACGCAGTGCTTCTAATACTAAATCTCGACTTAAATTATCGCCGATTTTATGACCAATGGGAATATAAGCAAGTTCATCTGATTCCGTTCCCCAACAGCAACCAATTCCCACCAAATCCGCATCTCGTGGTTCTAAAGCAGTAGTTTCTGTATCCCAAGCAACGGGGTTTTCTGGATTTGTGAATTTTCTTAAAAGTTTTACCAATTCTGTTAATTTAGCTTCTGTATTAATAATACGCGGTTGAATTGGTGAAGCATTTTGTTTTATTTCTTGTGCTGTATCGTCTGCACTAAAAAACCACAAATCATCATCTGTTTCTGCTGTGATTTCCGCTACCTTATTTTCTACAACTTCTCCGCCAAATTTTTGTTGTATTTCATTAATTGTCTCTAAAAATCTTTTAAACTCTAATTTCTCTAAAATCGGAATCAGCAAGTTATTATCAAAACCTGTTAATTGACAATCTTCTAAATCAACTTCTAGAGGAACATCACAAACTATCTTAGCTAAATAACGAGATTTTTCTGCGTCTTCTTTACCAGTAATTAGTTTTTTCTGAGTTGCACCTTTAATATCATCTATAGCTGCATAAATTTCTTCCAAAGAATTATAAGTATTTAATAATTGAACTGCTGTTTTTTCCCCAATTCCTTTAACTCCGGGAATATTATCTGATTTGTCACCACATAAGGCTTTAAAATCAACAATTTGTGTAGGTAATACTCCTAATTTCTCTTTTACTTCTTCGGCTCTAAATTCAGCAATACTATTTGTAGAACGTTTTAATGCTTCCGGAGTGAAGTTTAAAACAGTAATTTCTTTATCAGCATCAATTAGTTGAAATAAATCCCTATCCCCGGAAAGTATTTTAACTCGATATCCAGAGGTAGCGGCTTTTTGTGCCAATGTTCCTAGTACATCATCTGCTTCATAACCAGGTGCAGTGAGTATGGGTAAATTCAAGCTTTGTAATAACTCATAGAGGTTTTCTAAGTCGGGAATAAAGTCTTCTGGAGTTTCCGCACGTCCAGCCTTGTAAGTATCATCAGCTTCATGACGGAAAGTAGGTAAAGCCAAATCAAAAGCTACAGCTATAGCTTGCGGCTGTTGTGTGGCTATTACCTCTAGCAAACATTTAATAAAACCGAAACAAACACTGGTGGGGATACCAGCTTTTGTGCGAAGTCCTCCGTCTCTACCTTTAGCAAAAGCAAAGTAGGAACGAAAAGCTAGAGAATGTCCATCTACAAGGATGAATATGGGTTTGTTGATAACGGAAGAATTAAAAGTCAACTGCTTAACCAAATTAGAAACTTATTACATTCTAATTTTTTTTCTCCAGATTTAATATGCAACATAGTAGTCTATCAACCCGAAAATGACGGGTGAAGGCAAGCAGGGGGAGGAGGGAAGAACAGAAGTTTTTTGGCGTTGCTGAATCGAGGTATTAAATTTCCAAATTGAACCTTTAAAAATCAAACCTCAGTGCGTCTACTCTTCGAGATCACGAAGCGTGATTGCGCCTTTGCGTGAGACTAAAATTCATACCCTTAATCAGCAACGCCGTTTTTTCCGATCATTACCCGTCAAAATAAATTTGACGAACTAATAAGAGACTTCCAAATAAAAAAATGTCCCAAAACTGATGCAGAAATTCTCTCTCTGTGTACTCTGTGCCTCTGTGGTTCGTTTCTTAGGATAATTTATTTCTTGGAAGTCTCTAAGTAATTGGACAAAAATATTTACAGTCATTGCGATCGCAGGGAAGCAATCACAACCCTTGCAATTGCTTCATTTCACTTCGTTCCATATGGCTAACGCCACGCTGCGCTAACGCAATGACATTGTGTACGAGAGTGTCAATTAACGGTTTTATAT
>B570J14230_10000707_pt1 | contig 13567 bp, 8 predicted proteins | sample LakMenepilimnion_3_FD_14230 | JGI IMG/M metagenome (IMG submission 14230) | reverse complement strand
TGGTGTTTGTGTATTTGTTGGTGTTTGTGTATTTGTAGGTGTTTGTGTTTGCGTTTTAGTATTTGTAGGTGTTTGAGTATTAGTTGGTGTCTGAGTATTTGTAGGTGTTTTTGTCTGAGTTTGAGTTGGCGTTATAGTAGGTGTTTGAGTATTTGTTATAGTAGGTGTTTGAGTTGGTGTAGGGGTTGCACATAGAATAGGAATTACCACACCATTTAACATTTCATCTCTTGTCTGTCCTAAATAATACGCAACATTATTTAGGTAAACATTAAAAGGTCCTAACGCATTTGAATTTGATGCTAATCTAACAATATAAGAAGTACATCCAGTAACCGTAAATTGTTGTTCAATTTCATTAACACATCCAGGTGCGTTATTAGTAACTAAGATAGAATATACCGACATTTAATGGTTTTATTTAATAAATACTTTGACAATGTTTATTTAAACAAATCTCAGATTAAAAAATAAAATTTAGGGTTGAAGGTGTTATTGCCGCTTAACTTATGATGGAATTATATCGGGCCCCCTGAAACACCATAGTTTAGATAACTCGTTCCTACAGAATTTGTCGCAAACGCAGCAAAATAATATGGTTGGCCAGGTATTGGTCTAGTAAAATTCTGACCTTGAAGTCCTAATATATTACTATATAGAATTACATTATCTGCTGTTGTTGGGTTTCCTGTTGTATTGTAAACCACACCACATTGTGTTATTGGGCTTCCACCATCGTTATCGATATATATATTAATATATAACATCGTAAAGTTAGCCACAGGAAAAGAAATAGAATCAATCTGTGGAAATGATAAAGGTGTTGGTGTTACTGTTGGTGTTACTGTTGGCGTTTGTGTTGGTGTTTCAGTATTCGTTGGTGTATTAGTTGGCGTTTCAGTATTCGTTGGTGTATTAGTTGGTGTTTCAGTATTCGTTGGTGTATTAGTTGGCGTTTCAGTATTCGTTGGTGTATTAGTTGGTGTTTCAGTATTAGTTGGTGTATTAGTTGGTGTATTAGTTGGTGTTTCAGTATTAGTTGGTGTATTAGTTGGTGTTTCAGTATTCGTTGGTGTATTAGTTGGTGTTTCAGTATTAGTTGGTGTATTAGTTGGTGTTACAGTTGGCGTTTCAGTATTAGTTGGTGTATTAGTTGGTGTTACAGTTGGCGTTATAGTTGGCGTGTTAGTTGGGATTAATGAACAAAGTGAGAATCCTCCATTTTCATATCCTGTTGGAAGTAATTGAACTACTTGACCTGAAATTGAATAATATCCTGTCATGTTAATTGTGACTGGTCCCAATAAAGAATCATAAAATAAGACATTTTGGTCAAAAGTTGAATTATCACCATATATTATTATTGTGGTAATACCATTACATGCGTCATATGCTGTTGTACCTGTCGTTACAACAAAAGGAAATCTAGTTTGTGTTGGAGAAACAGTTGGTGTTACAGTATTTGTTGGTGTTGCAGTATTAGTTGGTGTTTCAGTATTAGTTGGTGTTACGGTTGTCGTTTGGGTTGGTGTTTCAGTATTAGTTGGTGTTACGGTTGTCGTTTGGGTTGGTGTTACAGTATTTGTTGGTGTTACGGTTGGAGTTTGGGTTGGTGTTACGGTTGAAGTTGAAGTATTTGTTGGTGTTTCAGTATTTGTTGGTGTTTCAGTATTTGTTGGTGTTACAGTATTTGTCGGTGTAACAGTATTTGTTGGTGTAACAGTATTTGTTGGAGTGTTACTTGAAGTTGTCGTTTGTGTTGGTGTTACTGTTGTCGTTTGTGTAGGTGTTTGAGTTTGTGTTGAAGTATTAGTTGGTGTTTGTGTTGGTGTTTTAGTATTTGTTGGTGTTACAGTTGGTGTTACAGTATTTGTTGGTGTTACAGTTGGTGTTTTAGTTGGTGTTACAGTATTTGTTGGTGTTTTAGTTGGTGTTGGTGTTTTAGTATTTGTTGGTGTAACAGTTGGTGTTTTAGTTGGTGTTGGTGTATTAGTTGGTATTATAAACTCTTGAATATTAATATTAACAACGCAAGACTCTAATTCAATTGTAATTTCAAATGCACAACCATAAACACAATCCAGTATTTTAAATATACTACACCCATTATCATCCGTTAATTGTAACATTATTTCAGGGGCAGAATCAAATATTGAAGGAATTGTGATATTATATTCGATTACTGGTGGAACAGTTCCAGAATTAATAGTACCAAGCAAAGTTTGATTATTACCGTACACATCGGATATGTATATGTTAATTGGGTATGTACCTCCTGATATTTCGGTTATTCTTACCTGTCTCATGTTAAACAAATTGTATCATAAACAATAATTAATTCAATAATAATTTCTTGTCCATTTAAAGTATCATTAGTTGGGCTAGTTTGAATAGTTATTTGATTATTTAAATCGTCAACTGTAATTACACCAATACCAGGTATTGTGTTTAATAAACTAGTAACGGTATCATAATAAAGATTATCACCTGGAACAACATTTAAAGACGTTGTTGTAAAAAAAGTTTCACTTGTTGTCAACCCTAATGGATTAACTGAAACGTTTATTGTAAATGTTGCTGAAATTAAATTACAACTTGTATTACCAGAGGTTAAATCGTCAAACCCAACATTTAACATTTGTAATAATCCAAATTTAGTTTGCGATTCAATAATAAATGTTTCAGACCCCATAACATATGTTTGATATGAAATATATGAAGCGTCACAAGTAATTTCAGCGGTTCTTGATAACGAACATCCATTATCATCAATTACTGTTAAGTTATATGTTCCTCCTGTTAACCCTTGAGCAGTAATTTGTTGCGGATTATTGGGTACATTATTAGACCAATTAAATATAAATGGTGGAGTTCCTGATGAAATAAATGCTGTTAAAGTACCTTCAGAACCTGTACCACAAGAAGTACTATATAAACTATAATCAAGTGGTGCACTACTATTAACATAAACTTGAGTTGTTTGAGTACATCCTGTATTATCCGTAACAGTAATTGTATGTTGTCCCGAAGAAACAGCAGAAAATGTAATCGCAGATAAAGTACTATTATTTATATTAACTAAACCGTCTAATGAATAATCAAATGGAGTTGCCCCTCCTTGACTTTTAATAACCGAAATATAACCATTTGCACTATTACATGTGGTTCCTGTAGTATTTGTTGAGATTGTAAATGTATCAGTAGCAAATAATGTTACCTCATCTAAGTAAAAACATCCTGAAGCATCTTGAACTGCAACACTATACGTTCCTGAATATAAATTAGAAAATAATTGAGCGGTTTGGGTATTACTAACGTTTAAAACGTTTCCATTTGGAGATATTAAAGTATAAATGTATGGGGAAGACCCTCCATTAACCAAAACGGTAATTGACCCTCCATTACTTGAGCATGTTGAGCCTTGTGTATTAATGTTAACCGAGGTTATACCATTTGGTGGCGTTAATGTTGTCCCAGCAACCATAGTACATAAGGCCGCGTCTGTTACTTGAAAGGAATAATTTCCTGAGGATAATCCAGATATTGTAAATGATTTTGGATATTGAATTAATACCTCTCCTGTAGATGCAGAATAATAATATGGCGCGGTTCCTCCTGTAATTTGAATCGTTATTGAACCATCGGAAGAAAAACAAGTTGGGGGTGTTGAGGTAAATGTACCTAATCCAATTGGTGGGACATTTACAATTGTCTCACTTTTTGTTTTAACACACCCATAATAATCTGTAACACTAACAGAATAAATTCCTGCTGTTAATCCGGTGACAGTTGACCCTGTGTTAGTTGTATTCCAAAGATATGTGTATGGTGGAGTACCTGTTACTCCCGTAACCATAATTTTACCCATACCAGTTCCTCCACACGATGAATTTGGAACCACATATAAACCATAATCTAAAGTATCCGAATCTTCAACAATAAAAGTTGGGGTTTGTCCTGTACACCCACCCAAGTCAACTGCCTTAATATAATAAGTTCCCGCAGTTAAACTTCCAAACACAACTGTTGATTGAGATGTTATTGCCGATTGTGAAAATACACCATCACCATGAAAAAGATAAAATTCTGTTGAGGAATAATCTGATGTGGATGTTCCACTTACAAATCCATTATTTTGAGAACATGTTGTTCCCATAACACCGAGAATACTTGCACATACCCCACTTGATATTGGTATGTTAATATAAAATTCATTATTGGTTGGTAGTGAACTATCAATAGCTCTTACCGAATATGTTGTGGCACTTAATCCTGTTTTTATTGCTGGCTCGGTAGTGACAATGTTTGGCGATAAAATAGGACTTAACCATTGTGCCGTGTATGGCGGCGTACCACCGCTAAAACTCAAACTGATAGACCCTGAGTTCGTATTTGAACAATCTCCAGTGACTGCTATATTATAATTAAAAGTTGACATTAACTACTACACTTTATATTAATATTTATTCCGACGTTTAAAAATACGGTATCTTGNAAATTTTCAGAATTACACCCTAAATTAGTTATTGTTAAATTATTNCCATTTAAATAATAAGTGTATCCATAATCATATAAANTTGGTAAATAATATATTAAACTATTTCTCCATTGTAATTCGGTGGGGACATCAGTATATCCATATCCACTATAAAANGTATTTTGAATTAAAATTTGATTATTAATTCNTAAATCAATATACCATTCNGTTTGAACCGAATTTTGATAACATTGATTAAGTGTTAATCCGCTTTCAGACAACATATTATTAATCCTATTTGAAAGAATACTATTAAAATTAGTNGCANTTATATCTCCATTAAACCATGGATATATATTAAAATCAACATATTCAGAATTACAGGTATAATTAAAAATATCNGATATNATATAACACGGGTCAACAGCAACTGGTATAAATTGGCATCCTCTTTGTCTCCTATAAACAAATTTTTGTTTGTGTAATACCGAATTTTCTAATCGAACACCAGTATTCCAAATAGTTGTTGCNGGAATCATCTGTTCTACCAACTTAGTCCAATATGGTCCAATACCNGTTACATAGTCAATCAACTTTTGATATGTGTATTTGTTGTTAGGTAACCCAACGGTTTGTTCTGATTCAATNTATTTCCACCATATAGATTGTAGTGTTGGATAACCACCNGTTTTACCATCAGAAATGTATTGTCTATTTCTAGNGTTAATCATATTTTGCCAAAAAGTTTGAGAAAATTCAAAGAATGTTTTTTTCTTAGGTTTTGGGTCAANATAAGTCCAATCAACTCCTCCAGGAACAGGNTATCCAATAGTTAAACCTGATTCAGGTATGGGATAATCATATTTTCTTGATTGGTCCCAAACATCATAAACTAGTCCTTGTGCCGGATTTAAAAACAAATCAATATTCTTAACATTTAACACTAATTTTTCATTATCNACAAAATAATATGCGTTATAATCTGCCTGAGTTGATGTTCTGATTTTATCATCATCNGATAACCAAGATTTATTGTTATCAACAATTTTTTGTAGTTTAAATCCTTCATTCATGTATGGAAAATCTCTAAATCGATTCAAATAAGTTTGTCCGTATGTGAATGGTAGTAATTGTGTTTGTATACTTAAATTTTGGCCGGTAAATACATTACCAGTTAATACCACATCATCAGGACTTCTATGTTCTGGAGTGGTCTCATACCATCCAGCACCAATTTGAAAAAAATAAGTTTCGGTATTAAGTGGAGCATTGGGATAACCTTCAAAGTCCATTGGATAGTCACTTAAATTTATATTAGTATCTTGGTATGAAGAATTTGTTGTAAACGCCGTAAATAATTGNCCCTTAAAACTATATGTTTGNCCAGTTGCATATGTNGGAGTTTCTAAAACATATGTTCCTCCNGATATTTGAGACCATTGATTATAGAATTGGTCAAGATTTATTTTTTGGTCCGCCAAATAAATGTGTTCATTATATTCAATTAATGAATCTGGAGCACCAATTAATCTTAATAAAAATTCTATTGACCTTCGAGTTCCTTTTGATTTAAAAAGATAAGNCGCNTTAAGAATTAAATTTTTATAATAAGTATAATTTAATTCTGTNGGTGTTAAAGCTCTTGCATATCCAGGATATGTTGGTGTTGACGTATTTCCAAAAACAGAACTTAAAAAATCTTCATTTGTGATTGGNGAAAAATTTGATGACCACCCTAAAGTTCTTGATAAATTAACTAATAACTCCGAAGGTATNTCATTTGATGTATTATAGTTNACGGAATTCATGTAAGCTAACCCTTCAATAAATTGTTTTATTTGGTCAAAACTTCTACCGTATATTTGAAATATTTTTTCAACTTTTCTACCTAAAGTATCAAATTCCTTTAATGAGTCTGAAACCAAAAATCTNGAAATTAGATTAGTTTTAAATGAATCTAAATTAANTGCNATTTCTTGAATTTTTGCCAAATAAGAATCAAATAGAAATGAACGAATGTCCAAGTTCCAATACCCATCTTTTGGCCAAGTAACTTGTTGATAATCCGTATATGTTTGTCCATACTCGTTTTGTTGTGGTACTTGAAATACTGCGGTATATTCAGGTCGTACTAACCTATTAACTAAAAACTTTTCAACCTCATCAAAATTTTCTTGGAATATTTTATCAACAATATAATCATTAGGTCTAATTTGAAATTCTGTTTGTAATGTTGTTGCAGTTGTCCCAAATGGTGACCCTGAAACATAAAATGTTAGTGTTCCTGAAGTTAATGTTGTTGATGGTGTAAACGCTAAAATTTTATAGATGTTATCGTCAATGCTAACACAGTAATCCAAATAAGTTTTATTAAGATTTCTGTAAATAGAAACCTCTAATTCTCTCATCATCAAATTATTTGATGCGTTAATAGAATAATCAACATCAAATGGATTACGTAATCTATCAACATTTACTTTAAAGTAAGTTTCGTCATTTTGAATATCATAAGCAATATCATACGCAGTGTCACCAGTTATAAAATCACCATTAGTAGTATATTGAACATCTAAAGATGCCGGAAAATAATTAATAATTTTTGTTATTGAAACTCTAAACCTTTCAGATAAAGAACCGTACATTGAAAAATTAAGAACCTGACTTATATCATAGTTAGGGTATACTCTAAATTGAGTTGCAAGAATTTGTCTACTTTGTTCGAGACTTTCGATATTCATCATATCCAAAGTCATTGACTCTGAAAACGCCCCGACATTAAATGTTCTATTAACTTTTTCTGTTACTCCGGTGGTAAACTCAAAGTTACCTTGCGTAAGACCTCCTCCTTCAACAGTTTGTAGTCCTACAATGTTGTCAGAGAAAGTACCCGCCCCGTTACCTGGCCTTGGTGGATAAAAGTATTTAGTATTTGTTGTATTTACGGCCATTAACTAGTTATGTTTGTAAAGTTTTTACTGAAATCAATATTATTACCTCTACTTTGTCTAACTTCATATAACAATGCATTAAATTGGTCTCTAATTTCATATAAGTTGTATTGTCTATATATGTTATTTTGAGAGTCGTAGATTGTATAAACACCATCATCAATTGATTTGGTTTGATTACCAAAAAGAGCAATTGCAAGAGATGATATGTCATATTCAACCATTTCTATCTCCAAAGTTATTGGATTAAAATATGTATTTGAAATTATAATATTTTGGTTTGGTTGTCCAATAAATGGAGTTGAGTTTGGATTATTAGTTGGAGACGATGATGGTGACAGAGTTAGAAAAATTAAATTGGTATTTCCATCAACATATCGATATCTTATAGTTTTTGCTGTAGTGTTGGTTTGATTTGTAACAACTGGCTCACAGAAGAATGATGAGGTAATAACTCTAAAAAAGTTAGGTATTTTTGAACCATTAGTATTTAAATATTCTACTCTAAAACCAACCAATCCTTGTGAAACAAATTTATTTTGATATTGTGCTGGTACATTACTAATATCAACAACAATTCCTTTTACATTTGGTAAAGCATTTAATACACCACAATCGGTAATCTTTGTTCTAATTTCCTTTGGTCTTAAATATAAAGTGTAAATTCCAAGAGCATTGAACTGCTCAGCGGGTAAAGTTAAATTATATAATCCCCCTAAAACTTCAACACCAGCATTTCCGCCAGTCTGAGTATTATTGAAATAAGGTTTAAGGATTGTCTGCGCATCAAGTTGTGTTAGAATAAAATTATCCGTAACGTCTCTAGATGGGGTATAATTTAATAAAATTTGGACATCCTCGGGACTTACATCACTTGGTCGTATTGTTCCGTAGCTTCCTATACTCACTTGTTTTCTTTTTTAATTAGTTTATTTTTCTTATTTAATAAATACCTATTAATTATTTTTAACCACCGAAAAAAATCCATATCCGTAATTAATCATATCTCCTAAATTGTCAACTTCTCCGAGTCTTTGAATTTTTTCATACGCAGAGTTTTTCCCTCTTTCAACAAAAACATTTGTTTGTATTTGTGGTTGGTCAATAACCTTAAGTAATACCTCTTCTTTAGTTATTGGTTTGTTTGTTAAATTATTATTAGTAAATCCTGAAGATTGTTGAAAAAATATTGTAGTACCATCTAAGTAATCATAATAATCGACAGAATTAATTGTGTATGCCGTGAATGTTGTTGCCGTGTTGGTTATTGCTCCCCATATTTGTCCATTTTTAATTACAGGAACCCCCACTTGAAATTTTAACGGTCCATACATTGATAACTCGTTAAGTTTAGATTTTGTTAATCCTGAAACTGTAAATGGAACTGTTGTAAAGTTATTTGATGTTTGAGCTGATACTTCACTAACCGCGTCGCCCGAAAATATGTAATCATAACTGATTGGTGTTTCAAACCAATTACCGCCAGCAGGAATAAAAAACGCCATACCATTTGGATTATTAATAACAACATCTGAATATGGTGTTGTTATTGTTTTGGAAACTTTAGTAATACCCCAAGGATTTGTTTGCTCCAATGTAATTGTGTATTGGGCATTTGCACAGGATAAGTATGATTTATATAGTTTGGTGTATAAGTTGCAATTGTTTGTGATGGTGTTCCATCACCCCAATTAATTTTATATGACGATAATTCAAGAAATTTTTGAAACTCGCTTGATGTATTATAAACGTTATAAACATATGGATTAGAGGTTGTAGATGAAAATATAAAATTAGCAACAATATCTTTTTGTAATATTGCACCATCAAATGGGCTAAAGTATCCAACATCAATTGCTGTTTGTTTAAATAAAATTGGAATTGTTAACCCAGTTAATAATGAACTTCCGTCATTACCTCCAGTTAAAACTTGAGTCATTCCCGAATAAATCCCAATCGTTTCACCAGAATAATTTGGCCCAACATTGTTACCTTGTAAATTAACAGTAAAAAGGTCTCCCTTAATTGTCTCAGGGGATATAATAATATTATAAAAATCTTCCATTATGGGTTAACATATTCATACCATTTTATGGGTTCTAATGTACCTGCCCTTTCATTATCATTAATATATATTGTTTGAGATGTATTCATATTGAATATTTGGTAATTATGTTTTTCATAATTTAATTCAACCCGATAGTAAAAATATTGTGAACCATCAAAAATAAATTTATCACCTGAGATTGATGATTGTGGCATATTTAACATTTTTGTAAAGAAACCATTTTTTGCATCATAAAACTTTGCCGTCATGTAAAATGTACTTATGTCTAAAAATTTTCGTTTTTTTAACCAATAAATAAAAAAACCTTCTTTATCTCCAATATAATCTAAAATAAAATATGGTTTTTTAATTGTTACCGGAGTTACTTGCATAATTGCATCCATCTTTAACCCTTGTTGTGTGGGTATAATAATTGTAATATAATTCGTCTGTCTTTTTTCATCAATATTATCATATAAATCCAATTTAAAAAATGAATTTGTAAAGTTGTTAGTATAATAATATATCTCTTGTGTTGTAAATCCTTCCATCTGATAGTTAGATTTCCAATTTGTTTCATCATTTAATGAACCACCTGAATAAAAATTAAATTCATATTTAATTTCTGTTGGGGCACCAGTTGCTCCTGTTAAAGGTGCATGTGCAAATCGAGTAACTTCAAAGTCTCTACCTTCACCAATCACTTTAGTTATCATTTCACCCTCATACTCATCAATACTTTGGTCTAAGCCCAAATAATCCCAAGTAAACTGAATTGGAATTGTGAGTTGTCTATCAACAAACCCCTCTTTATTAATTACTATTTTATTCACACTCATCGAATAATGGTTTTATTGGAAATTGAATTCCAAGTAAATTATCGTTATAGTTGATACCATCAGGTATTAATCTAAATACAACATTTTTATATGGATATTGGGAACTATTTATAAATGGATAATCAACACCTCTATTTTCATTGTCTATAAATCCATAAGTGTATAAGTCTCTCCATCTGAATTCTTGGTCTGAGGAAGAATAAAAGGAATAAAAAGGTACGTTTGCAACAGATTTAATGTCTCCAGTTTCAATATAATCAGAAAAAACCCTAATTTCCATTGATGTGTGTGGCTTATAATAATAACCTTGGGTATTAGTTGAATAAGTACTAGATGTTTGAAAAACGTTTTGGTTGTAATTTATTTTTTGATAATAATTCGAAATAACTCTTTCAATTTGTCCATAATCATTCCATTCACAAAAATCTCCATCAACTGAATCACCTCTATTTAAATCTTTATTATAATAAAATGTTTTGGTGACTCCGCTTGTTAAGGTATAATTTGATGTGGGTATGCTTGTATTTGAATTTGTGTTTAATAAATCCCACCAAGAACTTATTGGGGTTGACAAATTAAATTCCCATCCTTGTTTTAACCCTACACCATTATTTGGTTGATTAAAATAACCTGTATATCCCTTATTAATAATTGTTAAAAACAATTCGCTAACAGGTCTTTTTTGATTATCTAAAACACCATTTAAATCTAAATCATAATTAACAGTAATATTATATGAATTACTACTTGTTTTTTGTGAGATTCTTGATATTTGATTTGGAGTAATAGAACTATATTCAAATTGTTTATCTTCGTTAAAAATGTTTCTTTCAAAAGCATTTTTAACTACAATACAATCTTCGACATTTGTTAAAATTTTATGTTCTCTAACATAATACTTTGACTTAGTTTCTAATAAATTATTCGGATTAATAACTCTTTTAAATGTACCAGTAACCCCATTTGCAAATGTTGTACCAGTATAACCAAGATTAAAAAGGTTAAAAATAAAAATATCACTATCAACTAAATTATTACCTAAGGAGTATACTTCAAACAAATTTGTGCCATTGTAAGAAAATGATAATTCGACATATTCTCCAACGGTTAATCCATGTGGTGAAATACATTGAAACCCAATAATATTACTCCCATTTTTAGTTGTGTTATTAATAAAAAATGGAATTCCTTCAGATGCTATCCAATCATAACTACTATTATTTAATGTGTATGACATTTGTTTTGAGTAGTTATTATTATACGCATAACTAACATAATAAGTCCAATTATAGGTGTAAGCACTTTTTGCCTCATAATTAATGTGTTGGTCAGTTATGTTGGGTCTATAAAAATCAAATTCATAATACTGTGGGTATCCTTTCCATACAGTACTAACATAAGATTGTATTGGCTCAACATAATATAGAGTGTCTCTAAATGGAACATATTCAGTAGTTCCGGTATATGTATTATTGTATAAATAAGTTATTTTAAACGTAGGCCTAAACACACTACCACGTTGTCTTTCATCATCAAAAACTTGAGCTAAGTCAATACTTTGACTTCGGTCATATTCAACTATTTGTTGACTTTGTTCTTCTAAAGTAATATTAATTTCTTGGTCAACCGATGGAGCTGCCGCATACGTTAAACTACTTGGTATGATTGTATGTTTATTCACTTATAGAATATTTTGTTTTAAATTTATCTAATGCTGTCAGTCCTTGATTAATTCCAAAATAAAAATGAAATGGAGCTCCAACTAAAAATTGAGGAGGATAAGTTCCTGCATTATAACTAAACAAACCAGTGTTGTCTACATTAAAAATATATCCTCTCTCATATATATCACTTATTTGAGTGTTTGAACCAATAAAATAACTTGGCGAATTAAGATTTCGTCTAGATAATGATTGGTAGTTATATCCAAAAATTCCTGTATTACCAGCCGATTGGTCTGTTTTCCAATTGTTTTTTTCCGAACCAAAAATACTTTGGGTTGATGGTTGTTTTAATTTCCATTGGTAAAATGGAACATATTGAGATTTAATTCCATAAGGATAGGTTATTGCGTTTGCGTTATTTGATGGTCTAAAATTAATAACTCCAGGTGTTAAAAAATCTTTGTTTTGTAAATCAAAGGTAGTCGACGAAAAGAAAATTCCCATTGTTGGTGCTGTAAGGTTACCTAAAATAACAACTGGGTCATCTGGAGTTCCGTATACACTATAAAATTCTGGTGAAAAGGGAATGACACCATATTCAGAATTAATTGACATACTTTGAGCTAAATCACCGTCAATTCTTTTTCCACCATTAAAGTCTCTAGTAAATAATTGATTTAATCCGTTATTACCAAAAGAAAAAAGTTGAGCTAAAAATCCTTCATCGGTAATTCTTGATATTACAAATAAATTAACTAAATCGGAGGTATCCGAATAACTTGTTGGATTTAAACTACCCATAATGTAAGCCTTAGCTGATGGGTCAAATATTATTTCTTGATAAAAATCATCTTTAATTCCTAAATTAATAATTGTTGTTGGAAACAATAAATTTCTTTTGTTAACCGGTCTTATATCAGGGGAACCATTAGAAGGATTAGTTGGTCTACCAATAAATCTTTGTGAAGATGATAAATAAGGCGAACTTCTATAATAAAAATTATTAGTTTTACCGTCAAAATATGCAAGTTGTTTTGCAAAATCAGGCGGTAATGGTTTATTTTCTTGGTCATAGTAAGTATCAATTTGAAGTGGAAACATATATAAAGAACCATTAACCCAATTATTAGTAAACGATTGAGCCAAAACTCCTCGACATAATCCATAAAAAAATCTAAACCTAAATCCCCATTCACCAAAACTTTTTATATCTCTTTTAAGTCCTTCACTAAATTGTGTAAATATAGTTGCACCGGGAATATTTTGTAAAAAAAGATAACACCCATTTTCTACCGCATCAGATTCGGGACAACCTGATTTAATTCCAAAATTAACACTATTACCACTATAACAACTAAGATTTACCATTTTATCACAATCGGTTAGACTATCTAAAACATTAGTAGCTGCTAATTGTCCTTCAATATCAGGAGTTGATTGTGATGCTCCAGTTGAAAGTACGGGTTGAACTAATAATCCAGAACCATTATTTTGAAGAACGTATGACGCAAATACACTATTTTGTTGTAAAAGACTAGGGTAACCCAAAGGGTTCAAAACTAAATCAAATGTGTCCGAACTTGGAAGTCTTC
>B570J14230_10000706_pt1 | contig 13579 bp, 23 predicted proteins | sample LakMenepilimnion_3_FD_14230 | JGI IMG/M metagenome (IMG submission 14230) | reverse complement strand
TCTCTTGTATAAACTTGAAATCCATAATGACAAGGTGGAAGAACCATTTGGTCTAATTCTCCAACATTCCAAGCATTAACCATTAATCGTCTTGAGTCTGGATTTGTTTTAAGGTTGTTGATTAGATTTTGGATTTGGTCTATTTGAGTTTTTACATTACGGACTGAATTTAATCCACTTGACATTGTATAGTCTTGTGTTTGAATATTTTCCCAACTTCTCCATTGCTTACCATAAATTGGACCTAAATCACCCCACTTCCTAGCAAACTCATCACTATTTATAATTCGTTTTTCAAATTCCTTAGTAGAGATATTAACAAACTTTGGTGAATTGTTTCCTGCTGTCCAGTACTCTGAATAACTTTCATCATATCTCTTTTTAGCATCTCCTGTCCAAATATGGCAATCATTTTCAATTAACCATTTGATATTTGTATCACCTCGTAAGAACCAAAGTAGTTCTGTTACTATTGTTTTGAATGGCATCTTTTTGGTAGTCAGAAGTGGAAAACCATCTTTCATATCGTGACGTATTTGTCTTCCGAATACTGAGATTGTTCCTGTACCTGTTCTGTCTTGTTTCTTTACTCCGTTGTCAAGAATGTCTTGAAGAAGGTCTGTGTATTGTTTATCTAGTTTATTCATCTAAATACTTATTAAACATTTCTTTTGCTTTTTCTAGATTATCAACATCTTCTTCCATTATAGTCAGAATAATAAAGTTTGCTTCTTCTTCAGTACATTTATGATCTATTATTTTAATGTAAGTATAAAGATCAACTCCTAATTCCTGTACGATGGCATCATCCATCATATCAAATAATCCTCCCATTTTATCTAAATTGTTTATCATGTAAATAGTTTCGTAAGCTTCCTGACATCTCCCAATCCTGGTATCTGTCGTTAAAGTTATTTATAAGGTTGTATGCTCTAATGAAGTGGAAATATGTTGTACAAGAATCAATTACTTTTTTAATCCAATTGTATACGTCGTACTTGTTGTCTGTTAGTGCTGCCATTATAGTTTACTAAATTTTAAATATCGTGTTGACTCTACTGCCTCTAAGAATTTCTTATGTGCTGAGTTTTGTGAAGGTTTTCTTCCTTTTGGTGTTAGTAGTTCTTGTTTTGCCTTAGCTCTACCTTCTTCTCCCCAATAGATAAAGTATCCATTGTTTTCTTTTACTAATTTAATTTCATTACCATTTACAATGGTTGATGCTAAGAATTGTTTCATTTATTATAATTTTTATCTATTAAATCGTGCCAAGTTAATACTCCTACTAAATGAGGGATTGACCAAGAGTCTGTGTATGTTGAAACTTCTCCATGTTCTGGATGATCATAATTAATTTTATAACAGTCGTCTAAAACTGTAACAGTACATTTTGGGTTAGTATAGATACCACCTTCTGTTTTTTTTAAAAATCCATTCTTAAGGAGAAATAGTGTTATATGACGGTTTAGTTCCATTATAAATTATTTAATACTGTCTCCAGCATATTTGTTTCGTTTCTAAATAACTTATCCTCTAGTGCTTGTCTGTTTGCTTCAATATGTGTATGGATATTTTCTATAACCATATCATATGCTTTTGGATGCAAAGACTTACAAAATGAGAATTTTGAATTTGTTAATTGAATACCTGTGTTCTGAAGTAAGATATAGTAATGCTTCTGTTCATTGATAAGAAAATACTTATCTGTTAGAGGTGTCATCCTTAAGGATGTTTTAGGATGTACTAATAACTTGTTAACAATATCTATGAATTGTTGCTCCTGTGATGTTGGTGTGTACTTGAAAAATCTTTTAAACATAACCTTTATTTTTTAATTACTACTTGTCTTATTCTATCAAATAATGTTTCTAGTTCCTCTATTGAACCTACTGACCATTTGTCTGTTTTTAGTATAAAGAAACAATCCTCGTCTCTATCAATTCCTATACTTGAACGTGCTTCTATCTCTAAAGATTCATACTCATCCCTGTCTGATAGACAATTAGCATCTTGTGAGAATATAAATGATGCTTGTTCTAATAATGTACCTTGATCTTCCATAACCTTTTTAATTATACTTAAAGATAAGAAAAAGGCTCCGAAGAGCCAACTTTTCTTAAATAAATGTTACTGTATTTTTTTCCTTATCCCAATCAAAGGTTATTGGCTTTTGAGTGTACTCGTAAGCCTCATCCAATACTGATGCATTGAAGAAGTGTGTACCATCTTTAAACTCATAACCATATCCTGAATGAATGTGGCCACAGATGTGGATTTTTGGTTTAATAACTTCAATTCTTTGAGCTAATAACTCGCATCCTAATCCATCCCAAGGTCTTCCTACTACTGTATCTAAGGTTCCAAATGCTGGACCATGTGTAACTAAGATGTCTGTGTTTGAAGGAATACCTTCCCACTTTGCTGCTATCTCAATTCCATTTTTTGGTAAATTGAATGCCCAAGAATAAAATTCTGGTTGCCAAGGTGAACCGTAAATACGAATGTTGTCTTGAGGAGAATTTCCTTCTGGTCCATCACCGTAGATAACGAAGTCGTCATCTTGAAGATAGATTATATCTCCAAACTTGTCTACCCATTCTTTCACATCCTCAGGATGATTTTGAAACATGCGATCATGGTTACCTGCTATGAATACTTTATCTTCATATTGCTTTAGTGATTGAAACCAATGACAGAAATCCCAGATATCATTTTTGTTGTATCCTGAGTTCATTATGTCTCCTGCATGGATAAGAATGTCGCCTCCAGGTAGATCTGTAAGAGGGATCAATCCATGTCTTGTATGTGTATCGGACAGAATCGTGATGCGTGTTTTCATTTTATTTATTTACTAAGTAATTGTTACTTGTTATTAATTGAGGGTGAACTTTAATTATCTTACTTATAAGAATACCTGTTAGTTTATCTCTTGAAGCTGAAATTGGATTAAAATAAATTTTACTAGGTTTCTTCTTTAATAGATACTCAGGTACTATTTCTTCCAATAGAATTTTATATACAGTATTGATCCTTTTATCATCAGGACAGGGTTTAACTCCATCCTCTATATTTAAAAATTTTGTAGGATCAAAAACTAAACTATCAACTCCTTTAACTCTATACCCACTTTTAAACTCATCAATGCCTTTTGTGTAAACTACTACTAGTTCGTTACCGCATCTATCATTAAATTTGTAGGATTTGGTATAAATTGGAAGTTTAATTTCTTCGTATTCATAGCTATTTAAAGAGTCTATGTTTAATTCGTTTAATTCAAAATACTCAGTTTCTAATTTATCAGTAGAAACTAATCCTTCTAACATCCATTGTTTTAGTAATTTACTTAGTTTCATTTTATTTTAAATTTAATCTTTCTTTTATTAGTTTGTATTGTTTCATTATAGCTTTTTATTTAAAAAGTTTTGTACTGACTCATCATTTTTCATCCACTTTTCTATTGAAAAATATATTCCAGCTACTATGAATAGTATATTAATTAATGGAATAAAGAGGAAAGGAAGTGGTTCTAAAAACTCCGTTACTGATCCTCCATCTCTTTTTACCATAAGATATGCTCCTAGTATACTAAGTACTAATGGTAAAACGTAAAGTAATAAAATCCAAATCATAATCTAAAGTTTAAATAATTCGTAGTTACTGTTTTCTGTTTTAAATTTAATATAACCGTCTCTCTGCTCTACAATCTCTGTTACTGATGTTGTTTGCCAGGTAAATGAATGATTAAAAGGAGACATAATTAAACTTCTTCCAACTGCTATTTCTGGAAGGTCTGCTTTATATCTTCCGTCTTCTCCAAACTCTAACCATTTTACATCCATAGATGTTTTTGTTAGACCATCTCTTTCTCGAACTAGTTTGTATTTATGATCTTCTTCTTTTCCATAAATTTGTACAAACATTTCATCTAATAATAGTTCATTACTATCATTTAGCTTTAATAATACTTTTGGTTGTGCTCCTCCTATCATAATCCTTTTTCTTCTTTGTAAATTTTTAATAGTTCTTTTGAAGTCATTTTTATATAACAATTATCTAATCCTGATTTTTTTATAATCTTTACTTCTGGTTGTTCTGAGATCCAATCTGCAAACCCAATAGCAAATTCTTCTGCTATTACTTCAAGTTGTACTTCTCTTATTTGAAGTCTTGGGTCAGTATCTAACCATTGTTTAAACTTCTCCTTTAGTGTCATGTTCTCTTATTAATTTTTCAAGTTCATCAAATGTTTCTTTAAGTTCAGGATCAGTTTGTGCTTGATATCTAAATCTTGCATCTTGAAAATTTTCAATTGGAGTTGTTGGATATTTCCAACACCAAAGAAAGAATGCTCCTGTTGCATCAAAGAATGCTTTTACCTTATTCATTATACTGTATGTTCTATTTGTACTCTTACACAATTCTGAGGTAATCTGTGAATATGTCTGTAGTTATTTATGTATCCCATCATGTTTCCACTACCAACTGCATTTGCAGAATGTATTACAACATCCACAATAGGAGCTCCATCCAACCATTGATTGACCAACCATTTAGTGCAATCCATTCCAGTCTTCTCTGTAATATTATCATAATTTAATTCGTAATTATGGTAAACATTTTTATGCCATTCAGCCATTGCTGTATCTCCTAAATCGTGATCTAGGGAGATTACATCTATGTTTTCCAATCCAATGTAAGTAACTGTGTCAACAAATTGCTCGTAGTTTCTTACTACGGTCCAAGATGAATCTTTAGGTGTTCTTACATCATCTAAGTATATTTTCTTTTTCATTTCTTTTGTTTTTAGTCCCACCAACCCTCGATGTTCTCTTCCATTATTTTAAATAACAATTTTCTTGCTCTGTCGTGATTAAGGTGAGCAATATTCATTGCAATGACTCTTTTTATATCAGATTCATTTCTACCATCTAAAGTAAATACTCCATCTCCTTTCATTACTCTTTTATAAACTAAAGGATATTTAGCAAAATATTCATCATACTTTTCCCATACTTCTTCTGAATTATATAGAGAATTTCCTGGTCTGTCTTCAACATCTGTAAACCAAACTCTGTCCTTATGGTAGTCCATATACTCCATTGTGTAGTCTTCCTCTTGCACTTTCTTAATTAAAGAGATGCAAAGTCTCATTCTTTTAGCATCAAGCTGTGCTCTTGTGTGAAGATCTCTTCTTCCAATGTAATTGGCTTGTGCTTCCAATTTGTGCTGTAGTATCTCAAAGATGTAATGACCATCCCAATCTCTATCCTTCCAGATGATTGGAAACCAGTACCATAGATTCTTTACTCCTTGTTTGAAGTATTTGTGATAATACTTTCCATCATGTGCCCACCAAAGGTATATTCTTCTGAATAAGTTTGGTCTTGGTCTGTTTTTTAAATCTTCGAAAAAGTCTTCCATGTTATCTTAAATTTACTACTACGATCATTAATACTAATGCTGCTACAAATGTGATTGCAAATGTTTTTACTTGTTTCATCTTATTTCTTTTTAAATTTTACCACCAACCTTTAAATTTTCCATTTACGAAAATTACACCCACTATGGGTAGTATTACCCATGCAGCAATAATTACCAAAACTATAGCTCCTAGTGTTTCTAAAAAATTCCAATGCCAAACTATTTCCATAACCTTTTTTGTTTTAAATTTCTAATACCTAAATATACGAACTTTATTCTAATTCTCCAACTTTTTAATGGTTGAAGTCTTTAAACAATACAACATATCATCTCCTATATGTTCGTACTGTAGACCGTTGATTTCTACTGTCTTTCCGTGTTTCTTAGACGTTCTAATTGATTTTAGAACCGGAGATATATCTTCACAATAAACTCTTCTTCCTCTCATAACCTTTATTTTAATACTTAAAGATAAGAAAAAAGGCTCATATAAACAAGCCTTTTAACAATTATTTTAATGTGAATCTCCTACATCATTCTTCTCTCCGTAGATCAAATAGTCTGGATTGATTACCTTTGCTACTTTTTTTCTATCTCCTGAACTGTGTTTGATTACAATTCCTTCATGTGGTACTTTTGTTCCTTCAATGAAGTTGTTAAATACAAACTTATCCTGTACTTCTTGATTCCAAAGTCCAAAATAAAGTACTTCAATATAAGGTAAGTCTAGTGAATGAAATGCACCGTAAGTACCCGCTGGTGAATTATAGTCACCTTTCATAGTTGTATCAAATCCTATAAATTTAATATCATCCAATCCATAGTCATAGTTCTTTTGAATACCTGCTCCATAAATTTCTCCATAGAGTACTATACCACTTCCAATGTCTACAATATTAGCTGTATCTTTAACATATTTCCAAAGCTTAGCTTTAATATCATACTTCTCAGCAATTGTTTTCCAAACATCTTCAGAATAAAATCCTTGAGAGTCAGATCCTTTCTCACAGTTATGTGAACCGTAAATGTATTCGTAGTTAATCCACTTATCAGCTAATCTAAAGAATTTTTTTACTTTATCCCAGAATGACAATTTAGTCTTTTTTACAATACCGTATCTAGCATTTGTACCATGAATTTTACGAGAAATCTCTACTGTATCTTCTTCTGTAAACATTCCATCAACGTTTTTAAGGTTTGGGAATTTGTAATAGATATGGAAGTTTTGATTGTCTCTCCATTTGATTTTTCTACCTGAAGCAAGTTGAATTTGTTTAACTGGTGGTTCGTATTTGGTGATACCTAATAGTTCCATGCAGTCACTTCCTTCTTTTAAATCCCAATCCCCCATTGTGGCTTTACCCCTAAGGTAAGTCATTGGAATGATTAAACATTCAGAATAAACTCCTCTTAGTTTAACAGTTCTTACTCTACCTCCTTTTCTTAGGTAAGAAGCAACTCCCATTTCCTCAGAAAGAGATTCTGGTATAACTGCATCAGTAGTTGCAATGATTGTTTCATCACCTACTTTAAATTCACCTTTTTTAGTAATAGCATTCCACCCACCTGCGATTACAAGTTCGATGTTATCTGCTCCTTCAATTGCTCTTACTTCATTTATTTTTGCTATAAAGCAAACACTGTTATTATTTTCCATTTCTTATGTATTATAAGTTATATTGTATTCTTTTTTATCAGGATAAACTAATTTAGATGTCTTATCCTTATGATTTATAATTTTAGTCCAAACAGCATCACTTCTTTTTTCAATGACTGTATCTCCTTGATACTCGTAAGTCCAAATAGAATCATAGTAAGGGCCTGCTATTTTTTGTTTAATAACTCTTCCTTGAACATCAAACTCTTCTACTACTCTCATAGCTTGATCTCGAATCTATTTTTCATTTGTACTAATTTTTCTTCTGGTACTCCATGTTCATTTACCCCTTCATGTCTATTTTCTACAATCAAAGAGTAAACTCTGTATCCGTACTCTTTAGCTAAATCGTAGTATGGTTGCATTTCCCATTCCTGAGTAAATGTGTTTGCTATTGTGATTCTTTTTACACCAGTTGTCATCCAAACCCGTGTAGTATTTTGACACCAAGCATGTGCATCTTTTAGTTTAGACGGATCAAATTTATATTCATCTCCATCCATAAAGTACTTATCTGCTTCTATAGTATAAACACCTGTTAATGCCTTTGCAAATGTTGATTTACCTGATCCAGGTAATCCTCTTAATAAAAATAACTCTTTCATATTAGATTCTTTTTTCGTGATGATCCTTTGGTAACTCTAATTTTCTAATTGGTTGGTCTTTCATAATCATAAGGATCTCTCCTAGTGATAAAGGCTCTAAACCATTTCCATCTACTCCAACATCCATTGCTTTACCCTCTGCTATTCGTAGGTGTGAAGGTAAATGCACGTGGCCATGCAAGTGAATTACTCCTTGGTTCATATCATGCCATGACGCAATTGGATAGTGCATACAAACGAAAATATGCTTGTCTGTTAATGCCTTATTAATTGGCTTTCTTACTTCTAATCTCAAGTAGTTTTGTACTGAAGAGAATAGTTTTTGAACTCCTTCTTTGTTTCTTTCAATGTGGTGATCATGATTTCCAAGTACCAAGTGAATGTTTTTACAAAGGATTCTACTTCTGAATTCTTGTATCTTATCAAATCCTCCAAAGCTAAAATCTCCTAAATGAATTAAGATATCATCTTCACCAACCATGTTGTTGATGTTATCAACAAGTACTTGGTTCATATGATCAAGTGAATTGAATTCTCTTGTCAAGTTCGAAGACTCAGTCCAGTTTGTAGTAGCACTACAGATGTTTGAGTGAGCGTAATGTGTGTCTGATGTAAAGAAGATTCTTTGATCTTTTTCTAATGTAATTTTCATATCTCTTTTTCTTATACCTAAATATACGAATAAAAGCCTGCGTAAGCAAGCTTTTTGTTAATTATTTTTAAAAAATGTTGCTGGGATGTAAAGCATATAGACGATGTCAAATGCAAAATCAAAGTCAAAAACCTTCCACTACCACAAGGGCAAGGACAAAAACTAAGTCTAGAGTCGCTAGCCAATCACCCTTTACGGGATGTAACCTGTCTAGCTGTTGAGTTCTATCTCAGTTTTGGTTTAAGTTTGTAGGGAAGCGAGTTTACAAACACCCGGAGGTGTTTATGTCTGTAGTTGAATATTGAATATATCATATAGTTTATATTTAAAACCCTACTATCCCAGCATAAAGCTCTGAAGGATCAGCTTGTGCTTACCTTCTTAGCACCAAATTATTTTAATTGATTTAAAAATTCATCTACTACAGATTGAAATCTTTCTGCTACTTCAATTTTTAAATTGACAGCATCTTGAATTTTTGCTTGACGTTTTTCTTCAAACTCGTGTTGAGCTTTACGTTGCTCTGCAGTCCATTGCTCATATGCTAATTTATAAGCATTTGCTAGGTCTGAGTTTTGTTGGTTAACTCTTGCTTGAATTTCTCCTCTCTCTTTCTGAATTTTAGCATTCTCAGAAGTAGTAGCATTTTTAATCTTAGATTTGAAGTAATTCACTTTTTGCTCATACCCTCTGTGTAATGCTGCTAACTCCTCATGGATTGTAAGCAATTGTGCTGCAGTATGATGAATAGTTATTTTAAGTGGAGTTTTCTTTCCTACTTCAATTTCCATAAACTCTAAAGTTTTAATGGTAGGAAGTTCTGCTCTCAATCGATCCAATTTACCTCCTTTGTGGATAAATTGTCCAATATGTGAAGCATAAGCCTCTGCCTCTATAAATTCATTGTATTCGGCTGTTGTTAAAGTATCCCAACCAAAATCCTCATCCACTTCTGTTGGAATGTTTTCTGAGATTGTTTGTGGACGAACTGGAGCCTCTACTGAGTACTGAAATCCTTCGTATTTGATTTTGTTAATCAATTCGTCCTTAGCCTTGATGTTCTCCATCAAGAATGCTTGAGTGGCAGATAATCTTGCTTTAGCAGTTAATAATTCAACTACGTTTGCTGGAATTGGATTTCCTTTAACCTCAGTATAGGTATCTGAACCTATTACTAATTCTTTTGAAACGTTATTGATATCAGCCAATTGTGCTGTAATATCTTTTGAACGTTGATTGCACAAGTTTGAGATTGATTGTGCTTGTGACATTGATAACCCTTTTGCTGCTAATGAATTTTTCATAACTATGATCTTTTATTTTTATTTAATATACGAACAATATTTTTAATATCCAAACTTTTAATCATTTATTTTTAAAGTAAGTATAATATGATCTGCCCAACCCATTTCATGTCCCACTTGATAGAAGTCATCTTCTGGAAGATAATGAGATAAATCTGTATCCCATAACTGATCCATTAGTCCTTCTTTAAATTTATCCATATCTGTTGGATAGACTTTAGGTACTATGCAATCTAATTTTTCTGAGAGATATTTTCTAGCAAGTTCATTGTTTAGAGCTTTATAGACTGCGAACTTTTTTTGCCTGTCTGTTTTGCAACTGTATAGCGTATCATCTACAATTCTATGTCTTTCAGCATCTTCTTCAGATACTGGTACTATTGTATTTGTTCTTAGTGCATCTGTAGATAGTACTGGAAGATATTTAAACGTAATATGTTCTCCAACATACATTCCCAATTGGTAATTTAAGTCTTTAAAATCAGGCTCTCTTCTCATAACTTTTATTTTTATTGGATAAAATTTTTGTGTCCTATACAGGATTCGAACCTGTGACCTTCTCGTTATGAGCGAGCTGCTCTAACCGGGCTGAGCTAAAAGGACATTAGTAGCGAGTGAGGGATTCGAACCCCCGACCTCTAGGTTATGAGCCTAGCGAGATACCATCTTCTACCAACTCGCGATATAGCGGTCTATGAGAGAATCGAACTCTCATCCCTACCGTGACAGGGTAGTGTCCTAGCCGTTGAACGAATAGACCTTTTGTGGAGCTATGGAGAATCGAACTCCAATTTATGATTTGCAAAACCATTGTAATAGCCGTTATACTATAGCCCCAATTGTAGCCCCACCGGGAGTCGAACCCGACTTTCATGGATGAAAACCATGTGTCCTAACCGATAGACGATAGGGCCATTTTGAGCGAATGGAGGGAATCGAACCCTCATTCCTTGATTGGAAGTCAAGAGTAATGAGCCGTTATACGACATTCGCATTTATTGAGCTCTCGGCCAGGATCGAACTGGCTCTATTCCGGGTTACAAATCCGGTGCACCACCATTTGTGCGTCGAGAGCAAGTAAATTAGAGTGGGTGTTGGAATCCCTTCTGCAGGTTAGCCCCTGCTGCTTTACTATAAGCGAACTCTAATTTTATTTTGTAGGCGACTAGGACTCCAGTCCTTCTGTCCAATTAAGGAACCCATATCCGGTAACCCGGTCCTACTATCGTACCCAAGGAGGGATTCGAACCCTCAGTATCTAGTTCCTAAGACTAGCGTGTCTACCGTTCCACCACTCGGGCATTTACCGCATGTGCGGTCACTTATCAATCGGTAGCTCCCTCTCGATATCCATCTGTAGGTGTAATACAAGATGGTAGAGGGTCGAACCTTCAATGAGGGCAAGCAGAGAATCGAACTCTGTCTGTAGCTGTTGCAATGCCACCGGCCTCCAAGACCACCCTGCCCATTTATCACCTAGCCTGACCTGCCAGACAGTACGTGTCGTCGATCGTGCGTTACGTAGTAGGTGATGTTTCTTTCTTATACTTAAAGATACGAACTTTATTTCTTTCTAGCAACTTTTTTTACTAGAAAAATAAAAATGTTTCCCATTCTTTTGGAATGTATGTTAACTGTTTCATAAGCATTAGATAATGAGGTCTTTTTGGTTCTACTATGTCTTTACCATATTCCTCAAGAGTTAAATCTGCTTTTTCTGAATTGCAAGTTCTACATGCTGTTACTAAATTATCCCAAGCATTTGCTCCACCTTTTGATTGTGGGATGACATGGTCAAGTGTTAGTGACTTCAAGTAACTTGATCCACAATAAACACATTCGTAATTATCTCTTCGATAAATGTTCTCTCTTGTTAGAGGAACTTTTTGAATGTCTTGTTTTACGTATTTGTAAACCCTAATGATTGAAGGTTTATTAATTTTTAAATCCGGATTTACTAATCCGAATGTTTCTGGATGTTCAGCTATAACTTCTGCATTACCCTTATACGAAATCACGAAAGCTCTTTCGGTAGAGATAATAGATCTTGCCATAAAGCTTGAATCAATTACCAGTGTTCTTTGGTACTTACTCATGATTTTAATTTTAAATGAAACAATTTATTTTGCGCAGACCGTAAGAATCGAACTTACCCGTAGCAGTTTTGGAGACCGTACCGACACCTTGTCTGTGACCTGCATTTGTAGGATATCGCTTAACCTACGAAAGTTGATCAAACTTTCTTCCAATACGATTTTTTTGTACCCCATCCAGGAATCGAACCTAGAATTAATCTTTAGAAGAGATTCGTTATATCCGTTTAACTAATAGGGCAATTGAAGTCCTGGTAGGATTCGAGCCTACAATCTCTTGATTCGTATTCAAGTGCATTTCCATTTATGCTACAAGACCATTTGTATCCCTGACAGGAGTCGAACCTGCAGCTTACGAGGCTTAAACTCGTTGTGTTTACCGTTTCACCACAGGGATGTAAAGCCAATCCCATAGATTGGCCGCTCAACTTTAGGCATTGAGTTTGCAAGAACTAGTCTCTGGCCAGGTCGATCGTCCTTTGGGCGTCGTCGTGTGTTTCCGGGTTTCGAACCCTGTTCTCTTCATTCACAGTGAAGCACTTTACCGATTAAGCTAGAAACACCATATACACTAAAGGTAGGACTCGAACCTACAAAATCCGCACCATCTCTCGATGGGAGTGTTTACCAATTTCACCACTTTAGCTTTGTACCGACTACAAGTTACGCTCTTGTCTGAAAATACTTATGAGATATTTTCGATCCTAGATCAAGTCGGTAGTTGATAAGAACCCGTTAACTTATCTTTGTGCTTAAGATTTTATTTATCAGTGTCCCACCACTATCCGCCCCGAATGCACATTCAACTCCTGTGTTCCTTAAACACTTTATGAGGACAGGGACCAGGTTTTTAAAGAGGAAAGTAGAGGTATCGAACCCCATGCCCGAAGGCACGATACGCTTAGCAAGCGGTCTCAACTCCTAGTTGATTTACTTTCCATTTAAAGTTGTCGTTTAGAATCTTTAGTCTACTAAGGCAAGACCTCCATTTGGGGTTCCGTTTATTGATTCGACTTTACAACCACTGACGGAACAAGCGTGGTAACTTTTGTACTCCTAGGAAGAATTGAACTTCCATTTCATCCTTATCAGAGATGTGTGCTAACCATTCTACTATAGGAGAAATTGCGCCCGTAACTGGAATCGAACCAGTCTTGTTAATTACCTGCAGTATGCATCAACCCTTCGCTCCAATCCTAGTATTAAGGAGTGTTGTGTACCTACTACCATCATTAACCCACTCGATGTGTTCCCTGCGTATCCACAGCACATCTATACGAACATTTTAAACTACTGCATGACTCCTTTCGAACGTATGAAGCTCGTGTCATTCAATTTCAGTAGTTTTGCTGGTCTGACAGGACTCGAACCTGCTATCCTAGGTTTAACAAACCTCCGCTGTATACCTCTTAAGCTTCAGACCAATATTGTGGGGACTATCGGTTACGCTCCGATCTCTCTAACTCTTCAGGCTAGCGCTTTCACTAGATTAGCTTAATCCCCAATTATCCCCTCGTTGTTACTTCTGGTTAGCCTGCAGGACTCCATTTTCACCATCGTTGTTTATTTTAAGTCAGCACCCCTACCGGGATTTGATGCCATGACTTTGTGGGGCCAGTAGGAATCGAACCTACCCAGTGAGCTTTTACAGAGCTGCTCGGCACCTTGCCTGTTGTCCCCATTTTAAGTAAGTTGTTCCATACCGAACTATTAGGAACTATTAGGGCTTCTCGGACGAGGTGCACAACCCAAATCGGCTATAATATGTTATCTGCTACTTGGCTGCCTCCGACTTAGGCTATTACTACAGTAGAGGGGCTCGAACCCACCTAACTTCAACTTGCGCT
>B570J14230_10000702_pt1 | contig 13593 bp, 14 predicted proteins | sample LakMenepilimnion_3_FD_14230 | JGI IMG/M metagenome (IMG submission 14230) | reverse complement strand
TTTATCTTTACGCTACGCAAACACTACAATTTTTAGCCCTAATTTAGGTTAGTTTTTATTATAATATACAGAAAATTATAGCTGCAATGGGTTACCTTGTTCTTATTTTTTAAGATTCGATTAACATTCAATTTCAAGCGGCGGACTATTTAGGTAATAAAACTATAGAAACTATACACAGTACCTTTGCTAAAATAATCTTTATTTAGACATACTGTTTCTCACCAACACACCGCCTTGTATTAAAAATCCATTTGAAATGTTTGCTCGATATTTAGCAAACTCAGCAAATATTAGACGGGACCTAATTTTTGTAGGTGATAATTCTACACCAAACACTGAAGATAAAAATTTGAAAGATTTTTCTGTACAGATAACATTAATGCCTTATCAAATTTTAATATTTCCATTGGGTTTTCTTAATAAAATTACGTATATAAATTCGTCACACATAGCACAATTAAACAATGAAGATATAAGGTTTGTCAATACACATTAGATCTATTTTTGAACCCATATTTATATCTAAGCTTTTTATTCCTTTAGGACACTTTTGACAACTCAGAATCCTGAATTTGCATTTTGTAGTAACTCAAATACAGAAGTAATTTATTTTTTTTCTAACTAGTTGGTAACTGGATTAGTATTCTTGTTTTTGTTTTTTAGGTAGAGCGTTATAAAGAAATGTCTAAAGATGAAGTTATTGAAACCTACTTAGGAGTTGAACTTGGTACTAATGTATAAGTTTATTATTAGTAAAAACGTTTTTTAATCTTTTTACTTTTTTAAAGAGGGTCTTGCTTGGTTGCCAGAAAAAGTAGCTCAATTAACTTCTGCTAATATAATATCAACAGATGACTGGTCATTTACAATCAACTTTACTTGCAAGCAGGATTGTTCAGATCTTTTTACTATTCCATTAGAAAGACGAGGTTCAATTTCGTATGGTTTTAATATATTTCTTCTTACTACATCAAACAATGTGTATCAGAGATTCACATGCCCAATGGACTTTAGCCATGTATCCTATAGCTGGTGTGTAGTAGGGGACAATCAACAAAACGATGAATTCGCTGATGCCCTTGAGGGTGTCGTGACTGACATTTACAAAAAATCCTGGGTAGCACATTATTTTAATTTTGAAGTAAAAAGTGAGTCTGGGATAGTTTTTTTTCATAACACATCTAGAAATCGTGTTGCTGATACAGATAGGTTTATTGTTAAATTACGCATTAATGATAAGGCGAAACTTTATTTTAATACTTCTTATTGGTGGACAAACTTTGCGGGGGGAGATGTTTGGCCAAAATGGATTAGAGCGCGTGTTTTAAGTAATGTTACTCATGGGTTTCAAACAGCTAATGCTCCTGGGTCAAAATCGTTACTTTTTTATCCACCCTATTTTGTAGTTTTTAAAGCCTCAGGTGTTAGCCCAAATTTTTTATCTTTTACTGATTTTCAAAAACCAAATGCGGAGGAATCAGTCCTTAGCATGATTGTGTACGATGAGGAACATAATATTTTAATTCCACAGTTTAGTCCAGAGCTTTTACTTCCTTATAATGACACCACTGTTTTGAGTAATGTTTTAGAATTTAAGCTGTTAGATTCTAAAAAAAATATTGTACAAGTTTCTGATAAATCACAACTTTTTATTTTATTGACTATGCTTTAACTATTTTAAGATAAATAATGGTCAATATTAGTATACATCCAAGCTGCAATATATTACAAAACAAAAATGTTGACACAGGTCCTTTCCTAATTATTTTATAATTGCAAGGATAACCTTTTCAGAATAAGTGAAAATATATTCATGCTTTAGCGAACTTTGTTAGCCTGAAGGAACAGCACCAACAACATTTACCAATATTTTCTGCAAATATATATCTTGAAGAACTACATAATATTGATTTTCATCAGGTAACATTAATATAAACGCACATAATAACTCAATTATTATCGTTGGTATTATTTTAGATCGGTGGGCAATATCGATTCTTCAAAGTGTGTTTTCCAAAATTAGAAAAGGATCCCTTTTGTATTCAAAATTATGAAAAATTGCATAACCATTTTAACAAAACTCTCCTACCAGAATGTGTTCAAAAAATTTGTGAATATCTTTCACCAAATGATATTATTAACATGGGTATTGCAAAACTTTTTTTACCTGCAATGCTTCAATTAAAATATTTTTATCAAGTTGTGTACAAACATTTTGTTCACACTTGCCTTATAAATTTTACTGCACGAACAAATCTTTACATTACAGCTGTTTGTGTGCCTTTTTTATACAACACGTCTTTTTATTTTGCTTTTGAAACCAGTAAAATGCCTATGTTAAAAAATTTCTTGAATTTTAGATGTAAAAATGATTTTACTAATGTAACCATCAAATTTTCTCAAATATTTAAACCTTTTGCAACATATAAAACTAGATTTAATCAATCAACATATTATGAATGTGACAAAAAATTTTTATGTCGCACTTGTTGGAGTTTTAATTACATCAAAAAAGATGATTTTACGCTGGTTAAGCAATGTAAAAAGCATTAATTAAAGATTATTAAAATGGCAAATTTAATGCTTAAGCTGAAGAAAAACCTATCATGTACAGGTTTGATCTAAAATATTTTATAAATTTACTTTTTCTCTTAGTCAGTAATTTTACATTTTAGATCAAAAAACTGTTGTTGAGAAGAATAACTGTGAAAAACTAAACTCTTCACCAACAAACTTTATACCCATATTCAAAAAATTGCTTCAAATCGATTTAGGTATGTCAGTTTTTAAAATTTTTAAAAACTAATTTTAAACTCTATTTATTACTTTAGGCAAATTTCAAAGTGACTTTGAGTTTCTTTCCATGTTGGCAAAAGAAAAATTGCCCTTCTTTTTCTTTTTTGAAGATGCTGAAAAAACATCTTTGTGTGTCATTATTACAGAACATATATACATGTTCTTTTACAGACCATTTATAACTTTTTACACCTGTAATTCCTTAAAAGTATCACATTGTCCAAATAACCAAAATTGTCATATAGTAACTACAACTAATTTATCTTCTAAATCTAAATATTATGTCGTGTCAAACTTTAATCAATTTTTTACATTATCGTCACCTAAATCTATTTTGTGTCAAAATACTTGGCTATACTTTGTCAGAAAACTTATTTTACATAAAATTTTTTTATACCAAAATTATTACCCATCACAAATTTTAGATTTTGGAGTCATTCAGCATGCAACTTCAAGATTTAGAGGAGGATGTATCTAATTCACTATACAGATTTCTTCCCGATAACAGTCTAGGTCTATTTATTTTAGCACATAATCCTCTTCCTCACCAATATTTTACACTAACTCTATTACTTAATCATTTTTATCAAATTCTTACCAGATACAATTGTTTTGAAGACACTAATCCTGATGTAATTGTACTACCAGAAATATTAGCTAATATTTTAAATTGCCCAGCTCTTCATATTATTCAAATTAGACCCATTTTGTTAGAAAATATTGTAAAACTTCATCCCTCTTTGCAACCTCTTGAAAACCGTTTACCACTAGAAACGTTAGACACTCCAACCACTTCTAGTATTCTTAAAAAATCGAGATCTTTAAAAAAGTCCCCAAATATTTATCTTAGAAACGTGAATAATGATTCCACATCAATATACTCTAAAGATCAAAATTTTATACTTGACTATGAATTTGAAAATTTGTTCCTTCATTTACCTGGTTTTTGTTTCAATCGTATTTATTACTCGCTTTCTGAAGTTGTTGACCTTTTTACAATGTACATTCAAAACCCTGAAAAAAATTTAATTGAAGCCAATGACCCTAATGCAAATGTGTATTTTGCTAGTCGTGATAAAAAACTTTTTCAAGTCATAGGCATATCAGTATTTACCAAAAATCAGATTGTGAATATAGTTCAAAAACAATTAATTTTTTGCAATAGAAAATAGTAAGACTTTTTCAGATAGTAAAATTTACCAATATGGTTAACAATGATCATAGTTATGAATGCTACAATTATACCTATGCCTTTGATTGGCCAACAGTAACTGAATCCGGAGTACTAGACATACAAGAAAAAACAATAGTTGCTATATTTCCTGAAAAAACGTGTCACCGTTCGGTTGAGCCAGTGCCGGTTCAAAACGTTAACTTGTTTTTAAACCAAAAACTTGTGTTTAGCTATGATTGGCTTCCTATATACACAATATTCGATATTGCCAGAGTGAAATCAATATTCTTCCAACTTTTTTGGGCATTTAGTCAGAAGACTAAGATTACTGATAGTTACTTGGACAGTTACAATTATGGAAAAATATATGATTCCGAGTCTATAAACATAAAAAGATGTGGATATCATCTTTACTGCTATCAAGATAGTAAAAATACTTCACTCCAAATTACTTTTGATCCTATTTCCGTCGCCAAAGAACAAAACACAAAAAAAGTGGATTTAAAAATTTTTATTGGTAAAAATCTTGTGTTTTGTACTGAAAGAGATTTGGAAAGTTTATTAAATGACAATGACTTTTATTATGTAACACAATTTATTTTGTTAAAACTTTGGCAATGAATTTCAGAAATTATGTTTTTTCCATTTCATAATGATTTTCTAACTCAATTAAAACAAGTATCAGCAGAATTAACTTTACACTTGGGTATGTTATATATTTTTAATACACATATCATCATAAAGAACTTTTGTCTATTTTAGATCAGTGCTGCATATGCAAATCCGAGGATGGTTTTATCAAAAATGAATTGATATTTAATTACATTCAATATATAGACAGTATTTTACCCAAACTTTCATTGTTAATAAGTAAATATTCGATTTGGTGGAAATTTAACCCTAAATCAAAACTAAAAGATTATTTTATGAAAAAAAATATTCATTTGGATGAATATTTTTGTCCCGAAGATTTAGAAAAGAAATTAGTTGATAGTTTGCTAGCTTACCAAACTTTAGAGTATCAATCTGAAAACAAAAATGTTCTTTTATTAACTGATGATTTACAAATTATTTTTAAAAAATGGTGTATATATCTTCCTCAACTAAGACAGCAAATTGAATCAAAAATTGAGATAGTGTCATTAGAGGAATCTTGGAAACTTATGAAAAAACAAATTGAAAAAAATCTTCAATTTGATGATTCTAGTTTTATTATTATTAACGATCCATCTTCTCTATTTTGTTTACATCCTGACATTGATTTTGCCATTAATAAAAGTTCAGGAAATGTTTATACATGGAAAGCTCTTGTGAATCTATTTATTGATTTTTGCACTACAAATACTGAATTCTTTACTCGAACATCTGACGACAATTTTATTTACATAAATAAAAACACATTTTTAGCAAATATATTCAAATTTAAATGTTTTAATTTATTGCAATGCGAAGATATGGTCAAACTAATTAGTAAGTTTATTGGCAGAAAAGATGGACTACTTGCCACCTGTCCCAAGTTAAAATTCCATGCAATATTTAGCAATTTATTATTGCCGAATAAATACACTAGTGTTATTAATTTTGTAGATTCAGTTATAAATAACAATACAATGCTATTGCCGAACTTTTAAAATTCCTATGATATTTAAACAAAATTTCAGAATATGATGACCAGCAGGGATATTTTTCAATACAATACATTTCGTCTTTGTAACCCTACAAAAACTGTTCTTAAACCTAATGTAGTTAATGAAATAACTATTGACCTGCCTGAAATGTCGGTCAATACTATTTTAAAAATTCAACATCATTGCACTCCTTGGCGGATTATTCATCAATATCTCTACACGAATCACCGTACAATCATCGTTCCTGTGATATGTTCAAAAGAAATTGAGTTAGCTGAGAATCGGGTGCTTGCTACAGTCGTTATAATGCCAACTTATGCAGCTTTTGCGAATATTTTACAAGGTAACCTATAATAAATTTTAGTAATAAAACATTGAAATCATATTATCTCTGCCCCTATTGATTTAGACGAGGACGAGGTGTTTCTATCTGACAGTGAAGATGACGTAGAACAGGATCCAACAGCAAATAATGTTTTAGATTAAAGCAATTTTATTCAGTTGATTCAAATATTCTTAAAACATTTTTACTTTTAAATCATTTACAAAGTTTGTTTAATGTAATTTTTTCCAGAACTCACTATGGTCTGTAATGCATGTGTCTCATGTCCAAAAAGTTTTCTTAAAAGCAACGCTCGTCTCTTGTGTGTTGATCCAGATTTACCAATATTTTACAACGATGTTTTGCTAGGTAAGTTTGTCTTTGAAAACTTAAAATTCTGATGGTTTTGATGCAAAATAAACCTTACCTTTTTTTAGATGGAATCCTTCATCAGATTTGGAATTCTCGATCCTCATCACTCAATCTTAACGAGTTTAGTCAACTGTTGGACAAAATTACAATAACACCTAGAACGGTTCATAAATCTAAGATTGATAAAATTCATGTTCTAAAATATTTATCATGGACATTAAACATGAATTTAAATTTAATTAGTATTACAAGAGTTCATGATACTTATCACAAGCAACCTTTTGTTCTTCGATATATCTTTCAAAATACACTTGTTAAGCTCCTAAGACTCCCACACACATTCACACCGATAAGTGTAGTTGTTTATAAACACCAATATTATGTTCTCACAAAAACGCAAGTATTTCCCATATTGACTAATATAACACCACAGCAGGAAATTTCATACAATGGGGTTTTGGTAACAGTTGCTGACATACTGCAAATTGTACATAGCACAAACATGATAAAATTTCCCTTTAACATTTCTGTTTTTACTTCATATACCTACCTTCGTTCTTTAAAACATATTGACAACATTATTGGACAACATCTGTGTCCTGACTCAAACGATACATTAAACATATTGCTTACACCACATATTAGCTCTCCTATTTTAAATGTTATAAGTTTCCTCACAAATATTACTTATAATCAAAAGTTTAATCCAAATAGTCTTTTTGTCAATTCATACAAAGCAGAAGGTGAAAAGACAATACATACACCTATTACTAAAGAAACGACATTGAATCAATCGCACTGCATTTGTGATAACCCGGATACACACTTCTTTAAACCTCCACGTACTTATAAAAATTTAGGTAAAATTATTTTTTAATTTACATAATTTGGTATTATATACACTGTAATAAGAGCAAGATTTATTTGCCTTATAATGCATTATAAAAGCGGACCGTAAACAAATAGCAGGAAATGTTCCATGACTCTCATTTACCTAGCCTGATCCACTTGATAGTTAGATAGCAAAGTAAATGGGTGTCATGAAACATCTTCTGATATTTGTGCCCGGTACGCTACTAAGATGCATTTTTATGAGACATATTAATTTTGATTCAATACAGTATATATAAATATATATAAATATATATGTAAATGTGTGTATTTGCAGCATCTCATCAACTGCAAAAATTCTTTTTGTACGAAAATTTGGGTAAATATTCACAAAATACTGCTTGTTATTTTTGTATTTTTATGAAATTTGTTTTTAGTTGCTTTGGGTATGTCAAATCCATTGCTAGAACGTCAACTCAAAGCGTGTAGTGAAATTTCTTTAATTAGGTAAGTTTTTCAAAAGGTATAAGTTTTTTAGGAATTATTATTCATTGTCCTTTTTTTTAGTTATGATACAGAAGCATTAAACAAAAAACTTCAGGTTATACCAGATGATACCTCTTTTACCAATTCGTTTCAAAGTACAACTCATAAAAAAGTAATATATGGTGTTCAACAATTATACCTTATAGGTAAATAATCTATATGTTAAAAATTTGAACTATAATAAAAACACCAAATTATGTTTCTAGGTCTATGTGACATGCTGTCAGTACAAAAAATCCTCGATATTCTTCAACAACATTTACCAAAATGTCTTTATTTTAAACTTTCAAAATTTATGAATTCTGATTTATGTCACCAACGGACACATGTTTCTTGGAAATTTTTTCAAGACAAATTAGAAAATCTTAAGTTAGATGAATGTTCTCATACTTTATTAGTAAGTTTAGAAAATATGACTGCTACTAACGACAATGTTAAAACTTTTCACATAGAAAACAATTTAGAGTCTGTAATATGGACAGAACCTACACATATTAACACAACTAAAATGATCTACAAGTTTATTAATTATATTTACAAACGAAATATTCTTGCATCTTTAACTAAGTATATTATTTTAAAAAGTTTGCTAGACAAATTTAAAACATCTCAATTGACAGAAACAAACAAAGGAGTTTTTAGTTTGATGTATAGTCGGTTACAAGAAATTATTTTTGAGTGTGTACTTTTGGCGTTTAATGGATCAAATTATGATAATTATCTAATATGCAACAGTTTAACAATAATTCTTACAAACTTAAATCACAAAATAAAAATCTTTAAAAAAGGGTCATCTATATCAACTATTAAAATTGATGTGAAGAATAATTTTTCAAGCCGAGACAATATTTTTAAGTATGTAAAACGTAAGCCTCAATCTGATAAATGGCCAATGGTATTATTTATAAAAGATATAAGAAATTTGGTTGCCGCCAATATGTCATTGGATAAAATTGGAAAACTTTTTAATCTTAATGTTTCAAAATTATGTTTTCCATATGATCAAGCTATTTCTATTGAAAGTCTTAAAACATGTGAATCATTGAAACCATATGATGAAGATTTTTGGCGTGATAATTTTTCAGGCAAAGTTATTCCTTTGCAAACCAGAATTGAGGCCCAACAANTGTTTATTTTGCATGGTTTCAATAATTTGTATGAATACAGCAATTATTACCTTATTCAAGATTGTCTTCTTTTGCATTCTATAGTTTTAACTTTGTTTCAAACTTATTTGAGTGATTCGATAAACATTTTTTTGCGTCGAAATTATTCACAATCTAACTTATCTTATCAACAATTTTTCATAATTGAACCAGCCAAACAAATAACAAATATTTTAGCTCCAAAGCATATTTCAAATTCATTTTGCAATTATTTTATTAAACTTGCTGTTACAGGAGGGCTTTGCACTAGTTTTGTTCAAGGGGAAATTGACAATAATACTATTATAAATGAACATCTGAATTATGTTGAATCAAAGTTAGATCCTAATATCTGGCCAAATTTTGCTCATGTTCAGTCAGAAAAAAAACCATTTCAAAATAAAGGATTAGGAATAAGCACAATAGACATACGGTCGTTATATCCAAGTGCAAGTGTAAAAAAGCTACCAGTTGGCACGCCTTTAATTTATTCTCGATTTATCAATGTTGATTCTCACGAAAATATAAAAAAATCTTTTTGCATTAATGTGCAAAGTTTTTGTGAGAATGTGCGAATGTTTGGGGATCATGCTACCGACAAATTTCGATTATTGAATACACCTCCTCGTTTTTTTCATGAATACAATGCAATTAACCAATACCTTGCTACTTTACCAACCGACATTATTATTATTCGTTTTCAATCAAATTTTACAGCGTTAGGTCAATTGTTTTTTGGACCATACCCAGTTGATGGGTTTTTGACATACACTGTAAAATCTGATTTAAATTCTCATTTGCATATTAAAATTATTCAGTATCAGTCAGTTTTTCGTCATGGACATTCAAGTGTGTGTAGTGTTGAAAATAATGATGATCAAAAAATATTACTTTTAAAAACTCAAAATGTAAAAGCTAGTATAAAGGCACTTTACAGCCATTATGTAACCCACTTTGGTTTAAATCATATACAGTTTGAATACGTAGAATTATCAGAATGTAATTTTATTTCACACAAAATACCAATTATAAAACCAATAATTTTTCCCTTTAAAAGTAAATATAAATATCATTCCTTTCTTGAAGCTATTTTAGCCAAAAAATTGACCGGTTACATAGTGGTTAAAGATTTAGAAATTAAAAAGTCTAGTCAAAATCCAATTTTTGGTTTTATAATACAAAAAGTTCAATATGAATTAAAACATCTTTCTGATTTTACGCAAAAACAATTAAAACATTTTTATTCTTCTCAAAGAGTCATCAGCGTCCATGCTAGTTGCAAATTTATGATTTTAAGCTCCGAATATTTTGTTTGGTTACACAATACATTCGGATTTGAAAATACTCCAGATATATATCATGCTATGCTATTTCAACTAGAACCCTATTTGAGAAGTCAAATTGAAACAAAACTAAAAATGAGAAGAGATTTTAAAAGTTTAATAAAAAATGAAACAAATCTAGAAAAAAAACAAATTATGGAAATTAAAGCTGAACTGTTAAAACTTATGCTAAATTCCTGTTATGGTTTTACACTTTGTAATCTTGTTTCCTCAAAATTTAAATGTTTTACAAATTATCGTCAAATTGCAACAAACAAAAATAAACGAAAAAATTTAATTTCATGCATACAATTACTTCCAAATGTTTTTTTAGCTGAAATTAAAAAGAATTTAAATGAACCTTTTGAAACTATGCTCGGTCACGTTGGTTGTAGTATTCTTTTTTATAGCAAAATTATATTACTTAAACGACTTGACTTTTTAATACGTAATTTTGATCCAACAAAAGTTCAATTATTGTACATGGACACTGACAGTGCTCACTTTCTTGTTGCTAGTGAAAAATTTGAAGATAATGTTAATGCAGAATTAGTAACTAATTTTCGAAATAATTTTGACAAACATTTTGAAACTGGCGATAAAATTAGTGGAATATGGGTGCAAGAGGGGTTTTTTAGCGCAGCTAAATACATTGGGGAGAAATGTTACATATTGTATGACAAAGTTAACAATAATAATGTTTCGCACATGAAGGGATGCAATACATTTTTTCAGCAACAATTTATACAAGATAATGTTGACCATAAGAAAAATACTAACATTAGTTACAATATTTTTTCTAAATCTCATGATTTTGCAATTTTCAAAACTTATATGAGTAAAGATTTATTTTCAAACTACATTCCAATAAAACGTTACTTTATTTCATCTACTGGAAGTCTTCCTTTAAAAATATGGAAATAGCACTTTTTGGAAATTTGTTTATGATAATTTTTCAGACTTATATTTACTATGCTTTCTTCAAAACAAAATTTAACTAACACTTTGTCATCACCATCATCATCATTATCTTTAAAGATTGATGTTAGAAATTCTACAAATACTATAAGTTCTGAAGCTAAAAATATTTTACAAGTTAGTCCATCATCTTGTGATAAACCTGTTGGCTTAGGATTACCTACAAAATCAGTTATTTTAAAACAAGATTATGACAATTACCGACAAACTTTACAATCTTTGAGTAATTTAAATAAAGATCCTGATAAAGATGTTTTAAATGATCAATACATTTATGACTGTATAGAAAAGTTGCAAAATACTTTATATATTCTTAATAATAAACTGTCCCAACCTCAAATTATCCAATTAGATAATCTTCACTTTATTAATTTAGAAAAAAATACCAAACAAACCCTTTGTGATTCTGTTTTTAGTTTGTTTTCTGCAGCAAATATTCCAATAACTTGGATAGTAGACGTAAAATGGTCTGAGGCAAATTCAGTTGATTCTAAATTTGTCCAAGTTATAATGTTAAACTACTATGTAAAAAATACTGCTGTAAAAAGAATTAATCAATATTTTTATAACAAAATTGCAAAAAGCAAAGACATTGATAAAAATTTATAAACTTTATACACAAAAATGACCTAATACAAATTTAATATTTTTTTTGCAGACAATACTAATACCATTATGACTTCCACAGCATCAGAATCTATTAGTTCTCGTTCCTCTTCACGTGGTATATTTACTGAAAAACAAATTAAAAAAAGGATTATCGAATTGACTGAAAAGTTTGCCCAACTTGCAAATTATATTTATGAAGAACCTACTATTACTATAAATAATGTTAGCTCTATTCCGTCATTTTCAAATTTTTCAGATTGGACTCTTTTTATCGCAGATTTTTTAGTTTTGTGTAAAGTCAATCCAAACTGGGTCATGGAAACTAAAAAATTAAAATCCCATTCAGATGTAATTCACATACATTTAATTTCTCACTGTATAAAAGACAAAGTTCTGTTTCTCATTTCTAATTATATAGAGGAAAATGCTCTTGATGAACTTAATGTATATGTCACAAAAAAATAAATTTTAATTTCAGGAAAATTTTAAAATGACCTCAAAAATTACAGTTCAAAAAGTACTTAATCAACTGGATATTATTGATTTTAAAGCAGATGTTTTGCAAAGAAAGTCTGAACGACCAGCTATAATAACTATTTCTGGTTTACGAAACTTATCAATTTGTAAAATGTCCAAACAACCAAATCCTAACTACAAAGAACTTGTATACACATTATTTGAACTTTTAAATATTTCCACAGATTGGATTTTATCAATATCGTGTCCACCTAGTAATCCAAATTGCACCTCGCCCCAAACTAAAATCCCATTTGAAGCTAATATTCGTTTAGTTTCTGATTCAATTAAACTGCGTGTCTTCAAATTGCTTTTGAATCATATTCAAGGACAACCAAACATTCACCTAAAAATTTCTCATTCCTAATTTTTTAGAACATATATTTAGCAGCAAACCTATATCTTATTTAGGTCACATAATTTTTGAATGACAGTTCACATATAGTTATTGCAAAACATAGAAAAATGAAAAAAGTTAGATTTAATCCAATTTTAATCATTATACTTGAACCTGAAAATATAGCAAATGATTTGAAAAAAGCAAGAATGTCGGATTATCAACAAAAACAGGCTGATAAAGCTCGTATGGAAAAGTTACTTTCATCTATTCTGTCTCCTGATCATCGAAAGAAAATGCTTTTACGCTTTAAATAAATTTAAGTTATACTGTACTGTTTATTACAATTAATAAACATATGCTGAAAATATTATTTAGACATTATTACTAACCATTCATCTGTTTGTCTAACAGCACATATTTCAACTTTTTGTCAAGAGGAACAGCTTCGCATGTTTAAAAACACTACCACGACCACTACGATTCAAGAACCCCAACCTCATGAATCTACACAACAACAACAACAATATTTTTGACCATTACTCAAGTATATATATAATGTCTCATATATGTTGTTTTTACAAACATTGAGATGGCATTATATATGTAACTTGCGTTGGTTTCTTTCTACACAATGTTAGTATTAGTTTGTATTATTAAAAATAAACAAATTTGTTATTTGCAATGCCTATTTATATGGGCACACTGCTTTTTTTGCAGAAGTCTTAAGTATACTATTTGTGTTTTCAGATTTTGTAAAAACATTTATTATACTTGAGATTTTTGCAAAGTTTTATTTGGCTTTTTAAATTAATTATTTTTATGAATTATTATAAATGTTTCATAAATTACCAATATTTTTTGTATTTAGGACACCATTGAGTTGGGTTGAGTGTTTGATATGAATATCTTCAGCCTCAGATATAAAAGGTAGATTATTACACAAAATTTTTAATTGTTTTTGGCGGCCTAGATGAGGATGGTGTGTGAGAAGCTTGCTTAAGGAAGGGTGTA
>B570J14230_10000701_pt1 | contig 13595 bp, 10 predicted proteins | sample LakMenepilimnion_3_FD_14230 | JGI IMG/M metagenome (IMG submission 14230) | reverse complement strand
ACATGGCTCCAAAACAATCACTTCATCACCAGAATGCACAACGGCAAGCATGATGGTGAGCAAAGCCTGCGTAGCGCCTGCCGTGATTGTGATTTCGGTTTGTGCATCGTAGTGATGGTGATAGAGATTTTCAATTTTTTGCGACACAGCCTCACGCAAGGGTAAGACGCCAGGCATAGGTGGGTATTGATTGAGGCCTTCTTGCATGGCCTTTGTCACTGCGTGGGTCAGTTGAGGATCGCACTCAAAGTCAGGAAATCCTTGGCCTAAATTGACCGCGCCCACTTCGGCGGCCAGTCCAGACATGACGGTAAAAATGGTTGTGCCCAACTTGGGTTGTTTTGAAATCAACTGGGGAGTCATGATGGTTTTTTAAAATAGGTTCAAAGTTCGTAGTCATTGTCATGACCTGTCATGGCTTTTTCAACCAAGGCCGTTGTTAAGCGATCGCTTAGTAACTCAGCAAATTGATAAACAAAGTTGCGCAGGTAGGCGCCTCTTTTAAAGGCGACTCGCGATACATTTTTTCCCAAGAGATCACCCAAAGGCCGAGCGACCAAATCGCCAGCAAGGTCATCTTTCACGGCCATTTCAGCCACAATGCCCACGCCCAAACCCAAACGCACGTATGTTTTGATCACATCTGAGTCAATGGCCTCGAGTGCGATTCGAGGGTGTAGTTTTTTGCTGGCAAATGCGGCATCAATTCTTGTTCGCCCCGTGAACGAGGGGTGGTAGGTGATGAGGGGTTCTTTGGCAATGTCTTCCAAATGCAGGTGTTTTTTCTTGGCCAAAGGATGGTCAGGTGCAACCACCAGCATGTGCTGCCATTCATAGCAAGGAAGTGTGACAAGATCCTCGTAGGCAGCCAGTGATTCGGTGGCCATGCCTATTTCGGCGGTGTCATCCAGTAGCATTTTGGCCACCTGATCAGGCGATCCCTGATGCAAGCTGATGTTGACATGCGGATACAGGTCGCGCAATTTGGCAACGGGAACAGGCAGCACATAACGAGCTTGGGTGTGGGTTGTTGCAATCGACAGGGTGCCGCTGTCTTGCGCACTGTACTGCTCGCCGATGCGTTTCAAGTTGCCAATTTCACGCATGATGACTTCGATGCTTTTGAGTACATGCTGACCTGGCTCCGTGATCCGCTTCAGCCTTTTGCCGTGTCGAGCAAAGATGTCGATACCCAACTCATGCTCTAACTCAATGATGGCTTTGGAGACACCAGGTTGAGAGGTGTGCAGTGCTTTGGCTGCTTCTGTCAGGTTGAGATTGCGACGGGCGGCTTCTTGTACAAATCGAAATTGATGCAAGTTCATATCAATAAACCCAGTAAGATTGAGTTCATTATGCCTTATGAATCTAAAGGTTGGACTTTAAGGCAATTTCCGCCATGGCGCGAGTCAGTTCAGGTTCTTCGCCGATGGCATTTCTTAATTCGAACGTCACACCAGGATGTTGGATGATGAGATCTTGCAGCAACAAGGGAAGATCTTCTCGGGCATGCCGGCCCACCCCCAAAAACATCGGAACAATTCGAATGGCATTGACGCCCGTCTGAACCAAAGCAGCGACGGTAGTGGGCAAGTCGGGCTGGGTCAGTTCAAGGTAGGCGCATGCCACTTGTGTGTCGGGTGATAGTTGCTTCACCTCGTCGGCAACAGCCTCAATGGGACGTCGCCATAAAGCGTCTCTTGAGCCATGAGCAAACAGAATGATGGCATGTTGTAAGGTGATTTCCGTCATTAAAAAACCTTTATTGGCGTAAAACCAGCCACCAAAAGGTAGCCAGTGAGATCACGCTGTAAATCAGTGCGGGCGCAGCTGCCGTGAGCCAAGGCTGCCAATTTTGTAGATTGCCCATATAGCCAAAAACGTTGTTCAGCAAATAGAAGCTGATGCCAGCCATAACGCCACCAAATACATAGCCTGCAATGTTGCCTGATCTGAAATGCAAATAGGCAAATGGCAATGCAAGTGTCAACATAACCCAGCAGCTCAATGGGTAAATCACCTTTCGCCAAAACTGAATTTCATAGCGTTGCGCATTTTGTCCATTTGCAGCCAAATGCCGCATGTACTGAAACAAGTCGATGGTTTTCATTCGATCGGGACTGAGAAGCGCAGCAGAAATCATCTCGGAGGTGATTTCGGTTTTCCATGACCATTCCGGCAGATTCAAAATTTCGATTTTCGATTCTTCGCCAGATACCATGTGAAAAATTCGCCGATCAACGGGTTTCAAAAGCCACGACCCGTCAGTCATCAACTGGGCCTTCGGCGCAAGGGTCATCGACTTGAGCCGACCTTCGTTGTCAAATTCATGAATTCGAATATTCTCGGGCTGGCCTTCGCTGCTCATGGATCTCACATTGACGGCAAATTGTGATTGCGCCTGCTTTTCTCTTAGCCACGCGCCAGTCTGGCCAACGGTAATTTGTCCTTGGTAATGCGCCTTCAAAAGCTGCGCTTGTTTGTCTGTCCAAGGCGAGATGTAGTCACCTAATACGAAGGTGACAGTCACAAACAAAAGGCCCAATTGAAAGAGCGTTTGAAGTGCGCGCCATGGCCCCAACCCGCCTGTTCGAAGGATGGTGAATTCGGAGCTTTGTGCAAATCGCGCCATGACAAAAATGGCGCCAATCAAAACAGAAATGGGCAGCAACTCATACAAATGGCTGGGCATGAGCAAGGCTACATACATCAGAGCATGCTGCAGTTGATAGCCCTGAAATTTGTTTCGGCTTAAGGTTTGAAGTTGATCGACCAGGTCAAAAAAAACAAACAAGGCCAAAAAGCCAATCGCGACAAAACTAACCGCTCGAATGATTTCTCCGTGAATTAATCGGCGAATGGTTTTCATGTGCAAACTTCCGTTCTGTGCAGCTTAGGCATGGCCAACCTATTTTTCACGATCGTGGCTAAAACCACAACGGTGGCACCAAAACTTGTGGCTAAATCTTTTTGAATGGAAGAATGGAATAACATTGTTGGATTGGAAAACCTCAATTATGAACTTTGAATTAAAAACACTTTCTTTGGCAGCCGCCGCAAAATCCCCTGCAGACGTCTTGATTGTCCTCATTTCTGACCACTTTCAAGCCGCCAAAGACCCACTTTCCTTGCTGATCGAAAAAGCGATGAAGGCCAAGGACTTTTCAAGCAAAAAAGGGAAAGTTCTTCACGCCTATGGTCCAGCCGGGATTTCTGCATCCAAAGTGGTGTTTTTGGGGGTAGGTGCTGCCTTGGCCGCAGACATGAAATCTGCCATGTCCGGGCTGACTGCCAGTTTAAAAACCGCCGAAACCAAGAAGCTCACTGTCGTATCGCCCGAGCCCCTCAATGCGCAGGCACTGCAAGCCTTGCTTTTGGCTTTGGCAGATGGCACCTATGTTTACGGCACCACCAAATCAAAACCCACCACGCGCTCATTAAGCCTAGTCAGCGTGGGCTTGCCCAGCGTTAATCTAGGCCTGCAAAACGCCTTGAAAGCCACTGTTGGCATGATCCAAGGCATTGAGTTCGCCAAAGAGTGGGCCAACCGACCAGCCAATCATGCAACGCCCACCCTGTTGGCCAAGGCTGCTATGACCCTGGCCAAATCAGGCGGAATGTCATGCGAAGTGCTGGGTCCCAAGGAAGTTGCCAAGTTGGGCATGGGCTCTTTCATGTCCGTTGCGCAAGGGTCTGCCGAGCCGCTTCGTTTCATTGTGCTGAAATACCAGGGAGGCGCTAAATCTGAGGCCCCCACTGTGCTGGTGGGTAAGGGCATTACCTTCGATACCGGTGGTATTTCTCTCAAGCCACCAGGCGAAATGGACGAGATGAAATTTGACATGGGTGGCGCCGCCAGTGTTTTAGGTGTTTTCAAATCCCTGTGCACCATCAAACCCAAAATCAATGTTGTGGGCCTCATCCCTGCCTGTGAAAACATGCCCGATGGCCTGGCTGTGAAGCCTGGTGATGTGGTGACCAGCATGAGTGGTCAAACCATTGAAATTTTGAACACAGATGCTGAAGGACGTTTGATTTTGTGCGATGCGCTCACCTATGCAGAGCGTTTCAAACCTCAAGCAGTCATTGACATTGCGACGCTCACTGGCGCTTGTGTCATTGCATTGGGGGCTGTTCGAAGTGGTATGTTTGCCACCGAAGACAAACTGGCTCAAAGCCTGCTTCAAGCGGGCGATGAAGCCATGGATCTTTGCTGGAGAATGCCACTCGATGAGGAATATGCCGATTCCTTGAAAAGCAATTTTGCAGATGTTGCCAACGTCGGGGGGCGTGCGGGTGGCGCCATCACGGCCGCTAAATTTCTGCATCGCTTCACGAAAAAATACCCATGGGCTCACTTGGACATTGCGGGCACAGCGTGGAAAGGCGGGGCTTCCAAGGGCGCTACAGGCAGACCTGTTGGCTTGTTGCTATCTTACTTGCTGGCTCAGCAACCCTCGAATCCAAAAGCATCTGCAAAAAAGACGGGTCCTTCAGTGAAATAGTTCTGGAATCTGGTCAAGATTGAGATTGCATGCCCATGACGCAAGTTGATTTTCATTTCAATGCGCCTGACAAACTGCCTTATGTTTGCCGCTTGTTGCGCAAGGCCAGCGGCCAGGGCCGTAGGGTCGGTGTGTTGGCAGATCAAGACACGTCGCACTTGTTGAATCAATTGTTATGGAATCTCAATGGATCTGACTTTGTGACGCATTGCTTACTGGCCGACTCTCCTGAAATGGTTGAACATTCGAGCGTCATCTTTGGCGCCATCTGGGAGGACTTGGCCGCTCTTCCGCAACTGGATGTTTTCCTCAATTTAAACGATTCGCCGCCCCCCAATTTGGAGCGCATTGAGCGCTTAATTGAAGTGGTTGGCCCGGAAGAAAGTGACAAATCAAGCGCTAGGCAGCGCTGGAAACATTACTCACAACTCGGATTTCAGATCAATCGGTTCGATTTGACCTCGGCAAAGCCCACTTAGCCTAGGCTTTTGCCCTTTTTTTTGGTCTGTTAACGATCAAGCCCCTTTAATGTGTTCCAAATTTGCGTTATTGTTACGGCTTGCTTGATTGAAGCAAAACCTCATTATTTCGGAGCTATACATGAAATTGTCTTCTCTTAAGACCCCTCTCACAGCGGTTGCAGTGGCCGCAGTTGTTTTGACACTCGTTGCCTGTGGCAAAAAAGATGGTGGCGCTCAAGTCATCAAAATTGGTCACGTTGGACCTACCAGCGGTGCCATTGCCCACTTGGGCAAGGACAACGAAAATGGCGCCAAAATGGCCATTGAAGAACTGAATGCGGCGGGCATCAAAATTGGTGACAAAGTTGTCAAGTTTGAATTGTTGGCTGAAGACGATGCTGCCGATCCAAAACAAGGCACTGCTGCTGCCCAAAAATTGGTAGATGCCAAAGTTCAGGGCGTGATCGGCCACTTGAATTCAGGTACCACCATTCCTGCTTCACAGCTTTACAACGCTGCTGGCATTCCACAAATTTCTCCTTCAGCCACCAATCCTAAATACACACGCCAAGGTTACGCCGGTGCTTTCCGCGTTGTGGCTGATGACGTTCACTTGGGCGGCACATTGGGCAAATACGCTGTTGAAACACTCAAGGGCAAGAGCATTGCCGTGATTGATGACCGTACAGCTTATGGCCAAGGTGTGGCTGAAGAATTTGAAAAAGCCGTGAAGGCAGCAGGCGGCAATTTGGTCGGACATGAGTTCACCACAGACAAAGCCTCTGACTTCAACGCCATTTTGACAACCCTCAAGGGCAAGAAGCCAGACATCATCTTCTTTGGTGGCATGGATGCTGTTGCAGGTCCTATGCTCAAGCAAATGAAGCAACTCGGTATTTCAGCCAAATTCATGGGCGGTGACGGCATCTGTACGGCTGAATTGGCCAAGTTGGCCGCTGAAGGCATGGCAGACGAAAACGTTTTCTGTGCTGAAGCAGGCGGCGTTGAGGGCGAACAAAAAGCTGGCATGGAAAAATTCCGCGCTGACTTTAAAGCCAAGTACAACGCTGAAGTTCAAGTCTATGCACCTTACGTCTATGACGCCGTCAAAGTCATGGCTCAAGCCATGGTGACAGCCGGTTCTTCTGACCCAGCCAAGTACTTGCCAGCTTTGAAGTCCATCAACTACAAAGGTGTGACCGGCAACATCGCTTTTGACGAAAAAGGCGACATCAAAAATGGTGCCTTGACTTTGTTCACTTACAAAGCCGGCAAGCGCGAGCAAATCGCTGTGGTTCGTTGATCACATTTGCTTGAATGAAAAAACCCCGCTACTGCGGGGTTTTTTTGGCCTTGTTCAGTGGAGTCCACGCTTGGTTAACAGCGGGGTGACCGTGGGTTCTCTGCCTCTGAATGCAACATAGGCCTTCATGGGATCCTGTCGATTTCCAGCTGAGTAAATATGCTCGTAGAGTTTTTTTGCCGGCTCTTTGGCGAAGATGTCGCCTGCTTCTAAAAAAGCATCAAAGCCATCTGCGTCTAAAACTTCAGCCCACAAGTAAACATAGTAGGCCGAGGCGTAACTGTTGGATGAAAATAAATGGGAGAAATGTGGCAACCTGTGACGCATGCCAATGGCGGGAGGCATTTGAATGCTTTGAAGTGTGTTGAATTCAAACTCTTGAAAGTTCAAGTGTTCGATGTCGATGGTTTCATGCAGCGCTAAATCGACCAAGGCTGATGAGACGTACTCTACGGTTGTGAAGCCTTGATTGAAGGTCTGGGCAGCCAGTATTTTTTCAACCAATGCGTCTGGCATAGGCTCTCCAGTTTCTGCATGCAAAGCAAATTCTTTCAATATTTGCGGTTGCATCAGCCAGTTTTCATAAACCTGAGAGGGAAATTCAACAAAGTCTCTGAGCACGCTGGTGCCTGAAAGACGGGGAAATTTCACTTGTGACAACAGGCCGTGCAAACCATGGCCAAACTCATGAAAGAGGGTTCTGGCATCGTCTATGCTGAGCAGCGTTGGTTTTCCTTCTGGTCCCTGCGAAAAGTTGTTGTTGTTCACAACAATGGGCCGCACTTCTTGCGTGAGGTTCATTGGATCTCGGTAGGTGCTCATCCATGCGCCAGATCGCTTGCTGCTGCGCGCAAAGTTATCGCTTAAAAACAAGCCAACATGTTTGCCATCAGCACTTGTCACTTCCCATCCCGTGACAGAGCTGTGGTACTTGGCAATGTTTTCGACCTGTTTGAAACTCACGCCGAACAAGCGGTTCGCCACATGAAACATGGCTTCCATAAGTTTGTGCAGTTGCAGGTAGGGTTTGATTTCTGTTTCGTTCAAATCAAATTTCTCTTTGCGAACGCGCTCTGTCCAGAAGTGCCAATCCCACGCGGCAAGATCACTTAATCCAGAAAGCATCTTCAAGTCTTCTCGCTCTTGAATGGCTCTTGATCTTGCGGGAGTCCATACGCGCATGAGTAAATCTCTGGCGTTTGCCGCACTACCCGCCATGGTGTCGGCCAAAGCATATTCAGAGAAATTCTGGTAACCCAAAAGGCGAGCTTGCGCCAATCGAATTTCTAAAATCTCTTTCATCACAGTTTCGTTGTTGTGAGCGCCCGGGTTTTCGCCACGTTTGCACCATGCCAACCACATGCTTTCACGCAAGTCCCGTCGTTCTGAAAAGGTCATGAAAGGCGTGATGGACGACCTGGAAAGCGTGAAGGCGTGCGCATTGTGTTGTTCAAGGCCACGCTCTTTAGCCAACTGCTTGGCCGCACTCTTCACGAAATCTGGTAGCCCTTTGAGTTGATCGGCCTCCGTGAGCACCAAGCAGAAAGCTGCTTCATCCGCCAAAACATTTTGTGAAAATTGGGTAAAACAACTTGCCAGCTTTTCTGAATAGTGGGCAAAGGTTTGTCTGTCTTTGTCCTTCAGATTTGCGCCTGCCCGAACAAAATCTAAGTGGTATCTTTCAATCAAACGAATGCTCTCAGCATCTAGTCCAAGCTTTGTTCTTTCTTGATGGAGTTTGTTGATTCGTTCAAAGAGTGCTGCATTCAAAAACATGGCCGCTGAATGGGCGGCAAGCTTTGGCGAGATGTCTCGCTCTATGGCTTGAATTTCAGGCGAAGTGTGTGAAGCGCTTAAATTGAAGAAGAGGGCGGAAGTCTGGTTTAACAACTCGCCGCTGGCTTCGAGTGCAAGCAGGGTATTTTGAAAGCTTGGCGCTTGCGTCTGAGAGGCAATGGCTTGTATTTCGTCTTGGTGATTGGCTAAGGCTTGGTTAAAAGCTTCTGGAAAATGTGCTGCCTTTATGTCTTCAAAGGGCGGCATTTCAAAAGGTGTAGACCACTTTTGGAGCAAAGGATTTGTCATGAGGGTAGGCGCTGTTTGGGAATGGGATCGTTTTACTTTAAGGGTTTACCTGAGGCCTAAACCGAAGCGCTCTCAATATCCCTTAAATATTGTGATTTGTGAAGAAATGAAGTCAAGTTAGATTATTCTTCAAACCTCAGCACTCTAGTGCATGTTGCCATCCCAAGTTTGAGGAAAATTGTGCATTTTGTCGTTGGTTTTAAATGGGCGCTCAACAAGCGTCCAAACATCATGAGCGCAAGGCGTGCTCTTCAAAATGTCTGCCTGAGTCTGGCTTTAGCGTTGACATGCACCGCCGTGCTTTCCGCTCCCGATCCCAAAGCCAACCCAGCAGATCCTGAAAAAGTATTGCGCGTGGCTTTTCCCGTGCCTGAGACCGGCTTTGATCCTGTCCGTGTGAATGACCTGTATTCAAACACCATCACTGCGGCAATTTTTCAACCACTTTTGACTTACGACTGGATGGCCATGCCCACTCAGATCGTGCCCAACGCCGCAGAATCCATGCCTGAGATTTCGGCTGACAACATCACTTACACCTTCAAAATTAAAAAAGGCTTGTACTTCACACCGGATGAAGCCTTTAAAGGACAAAGGCGTGAACTCACTGCGCAAGATTTTGTCTACACCTTGCTGCGCCATGCAGACCCAAAAAATCGCAGCCCTCAAGTCTCTGACTTTGACGATAAGATTTTTGGATTCGCCGATTCTAGGAAGAGGGCGGTTGCCAGTGGTAAATTTGATTACGATCAAAAACACCCTGGCATTTACGCCCTTGACAGGTACACCTTGGCCATTAAACTGGTTCAGCCAGATCGAAATTTTCTGTCGTTATTGACCAACCCTTTTGCTGGCGGAATGGCGCGCGAGGTGGTTGAGAAGTATGGCTTTGAGGGCATCATGTCCAACCCTGTTGGAACTGGGCCGTACATGCTTGAAAAATGGGTTCGGGGATCCAAAATTATCCTCAAAGCCAATCCTGAATTTCCAGGCTTTGTCTGGGATTTTCAACCGCCACCTAACAAACCTGTAGAGCTTCGCATTGCCAGCCAAATGCAAGGCAGAAAAATGCCTCAAATTGGCCGTGTCGAGGTCAGCATCATTGAAGAGCCGCAATCCATGTGGTTGGCGTTCAGCGGCAAAGAAATTGATGCAGTTGGCGTGCCTCCCTCTTTCATTGAAAAAGCACTCACGCCCAATAATGATTTGCTCCAAACTTGGGTGGCTCAGGGTGTCAACATGTACAGAAGTGTTGAGCCCGATATTCGCTATCAGTTCTTCAACATGAAGGACCCCGTCATTGGTGGCTATACCCCTGAAAAAATAGCACTCAGGCGCGCCATCATCATGGGTTTTGATGTGGACGAAGAGATTCGAGTGATTCGAAAAGGTCAGGCAGTGAAGGCCCAGCAAATGGTGTCGCCGGTCATTGCAGGGCATGACCCTAATTACAAAAGCATTGTGAAGTTCAGCCCCTTGTCAGCCAATGCTTTGTTAGATCAATTTGGTTACAAGAAGGATGCCAAGGGCTATCGCAACATGCCAGACGGCAAGCCACTTGTATTCACCATTTACTCGTCTACATCGTCCATTGATCGCGAAAGAGATGAGCTTTGGAAGAAATCAATGGATCGAATTGGCATTCGCCTCAAGGTTAAAAAGGACAAGTTTCCAGAAATGCTGAAGCAGGGCAAGCAATGCGCCATACCGTCTTGGGCTTTAGGATGGACGCGCTCGTCTGAAGCCGAATTTGTGATGAAACTCTTGTATTCCAAGACCATTGGTCAAAACAATTACGCGTGTTTTGAAAATGCAGAATACGACGCCTATTTTGAGCAACTCAAGCGCTTGCCAGACGGCCCTGAACGCACGCGTTTTGCACAACATGTACCGTTTGATGGAGGTCAATGGCGTGCTCGGATTAAGTTCAACTGGCGTTGCAACGCGGCTTAGCCATCAGCGTTTGGAAGGCTTTCGCAAACACCCCCTGATCTTGGGTGATTGGATTTACTATGACATTCAAAAACCTTAAAGGCACTGAAACATGAGTGCCTATATCTTTCGCCGCATTTGGCAAATGATTCCAACCTTGGCCGGTGTGATCTTGTTGGTATTTTTTCTGTTCAATTGGATCGGTGGTGACCCCGCCTATGTGCTGGCCGGCTTGTTTTCGAACCAAGAACAAATTGACAGCATTCGGGCTGAGTTGGGGCTGGATCAACCCCTCGCAGTGCAGCTGTGGATTTTTGTCAAACAAGTTGCTACTTTCAACTTTGGCAACAGTTGGACCACAGGTGAGTCGGTCGCCGATATTTTTGCAACCCGCTTGCCCGCTTCGCTGACATTGATGGCGCCTTTGCTCATCATTGAAACACTGATTGCCTTGGTCCTTGCTTTGGGACTTGCGTGGGTGAGGGGGTCTTCAATTGACCGCGGCACCATGGTCGTGTTCACAGCATTGATGTCAGTCAGTATTTTGGTCTTCATTATTTTGGGTCAATATGTGTTGGCCTATCGCTTGGGTTGGTTTCCAGTGCAAGGATGGAGCGACGACTACTGGAAAAACATCAGTACCTATGCGCCTCTGCCTATCTTGCTAGGCTTGGTGGTCAGCATTGCACCGAATACGCGTTTGTTTCGAAGTTTCGTGCTGGACGAAGTCGACCAAGACTATGTGAGAACAGCCAGAGCCAAAGGACTTTCTGAGCCTCGGGTGATGTTTGTGCATGTTTTGCGCAACGCCCTCATTCCGGTCATTACCTTTGTGATTTCCAATTTGCCCGGCTTGTTGCTTGGCGCTTTTTTGTTGGAAAGATTCTTTGGCATCCCAGGTGTAGGCCGAGAAATCATTTTGGCTGTTGAGCGAAGTGATTTTCCAGTGATCAAAGCCGTCACAGTTTATGTGGCCATTGCCACCATGATTTTCAATCTGATCGGTGATGTCCTGTACCGCCTCACCGACCCTCGTGTTCAATTGCGCTGAAATCTGATTAACTTTTACATGACTATGCAAAGCCATCCAAATTCAGCTGACAACGCTCCAAATTCCTTGGGCAGCTCGCACGGTAAAGGGCCTGTTAACGCTGTCAGTGAAGGCGCTTGGGCCTTGGCCTGGCGGCGCTTTAAATCGGATCGGGTGGGTGTGTGGAGTGGCATCACTGTGATTCTCAGTTTGGCTTTGGTGTTNACCACCTTGGTCGGGCCTTTGGCTTCCGATTGGGAAAAAGAGGTCGCTATTAGCAATGCCCCGCCATCGTGGGCCAAGAGTGCAATTCAAGGCGATGACGCAAGCAAGGCCATCCCGGAGGTCGTGCTGTACGAACCCACCCCTACGGATGTTGTCGATCCCATCGCAGCGCAATGGGAGCAGGCTCAAAAAGCTGTGAAGCCTGCTGGTGACAAGGTCAACGCCTTGGCCACACACCTGCCAATGGGCTCCGACAAATGGGGCAGAGACGTTTTAGCCAAGACCATTAAAGGTGCAGAAACCAGCATCTTGGTGGGCTTGGCTGCCGCTTTCATGGCCACGCTCCTGGGCTCTGTTTTGGGTGCCGTCTCGGGCTGGTACGGCGGCATTGTCGACGACTTGAGCAATTGGCTTTACAACGTTTTTCATTCCATTCCAGGAATTTTGCTGATCTTGGCCATTGCGGCTGTTTTGAATACCAAGGGCACCATGGCCGTGGTGCTCATTTTGGGAATCACAGGATGGACAGGCACTTACCGATTGATGCGGGGTGAATACCTGAAGCACCGCAACCGAGAATATGTGAGAGCGGCAGATGCCATTGGCGCTTCCAACAACAGGCGCATGTTTGTGCATATCTTGCCCAACGTGAGCCATGTCATTTTGGTTCAGTTTTCATTGCTGACGGTATCCTGTATCAAAGCAGAAGTGATTTTGTCTTTCCTCGGATTTGGGGTGCCTGTTGATGGCGTTTCATGGGGCACCATGCTGACAGAAGCACAAAATGATTTGCTGGTGGGGTATTGGTGGCAACTCTTGTCTGCGACAGCTGCCATGTCCATTTTTGTAACAGGCTTGTCCCTTCTCACAGATTCACTCAGGGACGCTCTAGATCCCAAAGTGATTCACTGAGCCCAATTCCTTGAATGCTTGACATGGCAACACGCAGATACCCTCCACCCATCGCACAAATTTCTGACAATTTGTTGGAAGTTAAAAATCTGACAGTCGATTTCATCAGTGCTTCCAAGGCGCCCGTTCGAGCTGTTGAGTCGGTTTCTTTTGTCATTCCTCGAGAGCGCACAGTGGCGTTGGTCGGCGAGTCTGGCAGTGGCAAGTCGGTCAGTGCTTTGGCCATCATGGGCTTGTTGCCGCCACAAAATGCCATCGTTGCTTTGCATTCGGCCATCGAGTACGACAACCGTTCTTTGTTGAATCTTTCTAGGGCAGATTGGCAACTCATTCGAGGCTCTCGAATTGCCATGATCTTTCAAGACCCCATGACGTCACTGAACCCGGTCTACACAGTCGGCTTCCAGCTGGCTGAAATGTTGAAAGCTCACAAGCCTGTTTCAAACAAACAGGCTGCTGCACGCGCTTGTGAACTTCTTGAAGAAGTAGGCATACCCGAGCCTCAAAAACGTGTCAATGCTTACCCGCATGAGTTGTCGGGCGGCCAGCAGCAACGCGTCATGATTGCCATGGCATTGGCCTGTGAGCCTGAACTGTTGATTGCTGATGAACCAACCACCGCTTTGGATGTGACTGTACAACGACAAATTTTGTTGCTACTGGCTGAATTGCGCGAGAGGCGCCGAATGGCCATGCTTTTCATCACGCACGATTTAGGTTTGGTCAGCGAAGTAGCCGATCATGCTGTGGTGATGCGCAAGGGTACTGTTCGCGAGGCAGGCCCTGTTAGAACACTGTTTAGCCAACCCCAAGACCCCTATACCAAAGCCCTGCTCAGTTGCCGACCCAGCATAGATCGACAAGGCAAGCGACTGTTAACCATTGACGATTGGATGTCTACCAACTCAGGTGAAAGTGCGTCCTTGAATATTGCGCCATCGCTAGATGCACCAGCCATGTCTGACTCAACACCAAATCTAGACAAGCCCTTGTTAGAAGTACAAGGGCTGCGCAAAGTGTTCCAGCGGTCTGGGCCGTGGTTTCAAAGCGATGACTTTGTCGCGGTTGAAAATGTCAGTTTTAAATTGATGCGAGGCCAAACGGTAGGTTTGGTAGGCGAGTCAGGCTCTGGCAAAACCACT
>B570J14230_10000694_pt1 | contig 13665 bp, 17 predicted proteins | sample LakMenepilimnion_3_FD_14230 | JGI IMG/M metagenome (IMG submission 14230) | reverse complement strand
GCCTTGAAGTCAATCTCTTTAATTGCTTCACGCTCAATGCGCTTAGAAACCTTGTCTGCTTTTCCTATTTTTTCTGAACGACAATAATATAAAGTCTTCAACCCCTGCTTCCATGCGAGGAAGTGGACAGCATGAAGATACTTGATATTAGCATCAGGGCGGAAGAATAAATTGAGGGACTGTGCCTGATCAATAAATTTCTGCCTGTCTGCCGCATGCTCAATCACCCAACGTTGGTCAATTTCCATTGAAGTCTTGAACACTTCCTTGGTTATTGAATCCATCCATGTAAGGTGTTGCACTGAACCATCATTGGCGATAATCGAGGACCAAACCTCATCATACCAACCAGCATACTTTCCGAGCGCTGCTTCTTCTAGAATAATCGCGTCTAGGTATTTATTCTTATTGAGAAATGAACCCGATAGTGTATCTTGGCGATAAGCATTTGCTCTCCATGGTTCAATCGATGGACTGGTGTTGCCCATGATGATTGAAGAAGATGCGTTTGGCGCAATTGCTTGTGTGTGGGAGAAACGACGGCCAGTGCCAACAGCATCAGGTGCTTCACCACGTTCTGCGCCAAGTTCTAGATTTGCTTCATCCAACTTCTTCTTGATATGCTTGAAGATACGCATATTAGTACCCTTGGCAACTGCTGATTCCCAAGCAAGACCCTTGCGTTGAAGATAAGCATGGAAACCCAGCGCACCAATACCAATTGAACGTTCACGCATTGCTGCATACTTAGCACGTTTTACTGTATTCGGAGCATTGTCAATAAAATACTGGAGGACATTGTCAAGCATCTCTGCCATGTCTTTCAGAAATAGCGGATCGCGTGACCATGAATCATAGTATTCTAGATTGACTGAAGATAAGCAACAAACAGCAGTACGCTTCTTGTCAGTTGGCAGAATGATTTCCGAGCAGAGATTCGACTGGTGAATCTTTAGACCGAGATCTTTCTGAAACTGTGGCATCAAACGATTAGATGTATCAATAAAGTGGAGATATGGTTCACCAGTCATCATGCGCAGTTCTAGAATCTTTTGCCAAAGTTCCTTCGCTGAAACTGTTTCGCGGATTTCACCAGACTTAGGGTCGGTTAGATTCCAACTGTCATCTGCTTCAGGTTCTGCCATGCATCGTTGGATGATTTCCATAAAGTCATCGGTAATGTTGATTCCGTGATGTAGATTGAGGCATCGGATGTTGGGATCTCCAGTGGGTTTACGCATCTCAAGAAATTGTCCCACGTCAGGATGACTAATGTCAAGATAAGCGGCATAACTGCCACGACGAGTGCGACCCTGACGATACGCCATGGAACTTGCGTCATAAGTTTTAAGATGTGGCATAACACCAGTAGACTTATCGTCAGCAGCACGAATTCCAAAACCAATTCCAACTCCTCCTCCAATCATGGACAACCAGTTGGTTTCGCTGAGATTTTCAACAAGACCTTCTGCTGTGTCATCAATGAAATTTAAAAAACAACTAATTGGCATTCCACGCTTGGAACGACCGAATGACAGAATGGGTGTTGCATAGGACAACCAATGCTTAGATGAATAATCGTATAGACGCTGAGCATGCTCAAGATTTGATGCGAAAGTAGTAGAAACATAGGCGAATCTATGCTGAGGAGAAGTTTCGTCCTCGCGCATGTATGATTCTTCTAGTCGCTGGATACCAAGTTTATCAAATAGAGCATCGCGTGAATAGTCTATTTCTATACCCAGATATGTTTCTTTTTTCATTTATAGTCCCTGTTCCTTCAACACTTTTTCAATGTCTGGTTTAAAGTATGATTCTGGTTTCAGAATCTTACCATCTGCACGCTTTTTAATCTTGCCGTTATCAGAAACCTTGCTCATGTTTGACGCACGGACTTCTTCCCAAACCTTATTGAAGTCAATTCCGAGAGTTGTAAACAATCCCTGGACAACCCACACTAGGTCTGCGCCACCATCAGCAATGTCTCCGATATGGCGACGAAGAAATCCATCACAAAGTTCACGGAATTCTTCATCGATCAGGTCAATATATAGTCGTGCTTGTTGTTCGTTTTTCTCGTTCAAATGTGGAGTTGTTCCAACATACTGATCAGCAGCAGTCATGAATTCGGTAACGTCTTTCTGGTTATTCATAATATTTTCTTCTTTCCTTAATGTAAAACTGCCATCTTCATTTTCAATCCAGACGATGTCATCTCCTGGTTCCCACCCCATCTGTTCAAACACATCAGACTCTAGATAATAAAAATCTTCTTCTTCATTATATTTAATAGTTGCGGTTTCGTGCGGGTTTTTGGAATCAAAATTTGGCCGCGAAAAAATCACGTCCCGAGAATTTTGAAACTTTTTTCCAGATTGGGTCAGGGTCGTTTCCTTTGGAACTCTTTCAAATTCACCATAATAGTGGAAGTACGCTGTTGACTCGTCCTGTATCTTATCATTCATGGAAGTTTTCTTTCGAACTCTGCCCATGCTGCCATATCATCAAGGGCCTTCTTGACATCAGGGAAGTGATGACTGATAATATCCCAGCACTGCTCAGCGACGATGCGATGTTCCTTCTGAGTCGCCTTATCCATACGCAACTGACAATAGTGAACCCATGAACGCAGCGAACCTGCCATGATAATAGTCGATTCGGTATTACCTTCGGGTAGAACAGCACGTGCCTGTTCCTTGGCAATACCATTGTCAATTGCCCACTGATACGCATCTAACGCTGCATCAAGACCAGCAGCCTGTTTCATTGCCCATTCTTCGGCCAGTCGGTTTTCCTCGGGTCCCAGTTCCACCGAGTTTTGTCGGTTCTTAGCATCCTGTAATCGTGCTTCTCTAATGACGAATCCAAGGTCTGCAGTCGGGTCTGCATATCTCTGCGAAAATTCTTGGAACGAAAAGGATCGATGGCGAAGAATTTGCCGAGCGATGTCACGAGTTGTTTTAATTTCCATTGATACATGAACCATCTCCAAAGGTGACCAATGTTGGTTCTGAATTAGATAACGAACCAGTTTAGGTGCTGTTGCTGTGTTGTTTTGGTTTGAAGGATTAGATACTCTTGCTGCCCATGCAACCAATTCATTGGCAGTGTTACATTCTGTATATGCACTCGGTTTTGTAAGACCGATAAGATTCACTTCACTCATTAAAATAGATCCTCCAAATTTGATTCAGTTAGTTGTAGATAATAGGGTTTCTTGGCGCGAATCATTTCGTCGACCATGTTTCTTGTTCCGGCAGACTTACCATCCCAAATGATAACTGCAGCATCAGCATACTTTGCCATCTCGCGATTACGAATTGGTCCTGCTGCCTTGCCATCTCTATTCCAGTTTGCTGGCATTTGTTTAACTGGGATGTTATTAGTTGTCGCCCAGCGTTCGCCTAGATTATCAACACCAGTTGCCATACCACAAACAACTTCGGTGACTGTATACCCGCACCGTTGCATTGCTTCTGTCACTAGGAGGTAATTATCAAGAGTGCGCGAACCTGCAATGATTACTTTCATTCGACTCTCCATGATGTTGTATTCAGTTTAATATTAGTCGGCCAATCACCCTCGGTAAATGACTTGTCGTGGAACCGCAGTTCATTTGTCGGCATGATACACAGTCTGCCGTTGTCAAGTTCTATAAACATAAACTCCTTAGACTGCGATGGATGCATACTGTAACCATCATTCATCGGAATAGCAGTGAACAGGTAGCGACCAAACTCTCCACTACTACGGATCTCTGCTCGCTGGGTGTTCAGATAATCATAACAAACAACTGAGAACTGATCACCATAGCAATCCCATATCTGTGTATCTTCAAGGTTCCAAAGTAGTGCTGGATCTGCAGAAAATGCTAGAGCATGCGGAGGAACACTGCGCCAGACAGCACCACATTCCAACATCACATGACACCCCCACGAATGTCCAGGTTTTGAATGTAATGCAAACCAGATGCAGGGTTCAAAGGTATATGGTTCTACGCCCTTACGAATGAAAGATGAGTCTACCCAACAGTAGATGTGATGCGGAATGTTTCCTGAACCAGTATAAAGCATTACTCGACTTCGAAGACCTTGACCTTCTGGAACTGCGTCTTGCTCACAAAACCAATACCAAGAAGAGTATCTACACGAGCGGAAGCATCAGCATAATCAACATAGATTCCGTCATTAAACCACCACCAGCGATCTAGACCAAGAATCCACCGTGGTTCGCGGCGATACTCGACCAACCACTTACCATCTGTTCGATGGATACGTAACTTTGTAATCTTAATATGGTCAAACTCTATACCATATTCGTTGGCGACTAACTCGCTCATACTTTCCTCCACATGGCATACTTTGCCTTTGCCGATAGTCCTTGAAATGTATTATCATTTATAATACCCTGAATTTCACTAGAAGTCAATCCATTTTCAATCATTTCATTAATATCTTTTCCTGGAACATCTGGCCAGATAACCATCTTATATCCCATATCAATATACTTATTCATCAATTTACCAACATCTCTGTTCTTTGGTTGATTGTCGAAAATAATTGTTATGTTTTCTTTTGGGATCGGGAGTTGATCAATCTTTCCGAAAGAGGTTCCAGCACAAGCAATAGAATTATGCAGAAAAAGGGAGTCAAGAGGCCCTTCGACGACGAATACTTCTTGCGTAGGGTCGACCTTATCCAATCCAAAAATCGAGGGCGCATCTTCATCTACCTTAATGTTAATATAACGAAGTGACTCGCCTCTGATTCCGCGAAGGCTAACAACAAGTAGTTTGCCAGTGCCATCAAGAAAAGGAATCGCGAGTCTCGGTTCCGATGTAATAATCGATTCTTTGTATTTGTCATTAAGTTGTATGACATCTTTAACATTAGGTATGAAATACAACCGATCAAAAGCATCGCGAGGAATTTTGCGGTTAATAGCATATTGGACTGCCTCATTATCATCTGGTAGTGTATCGAGACGATCCATAATCGAGTCGATCAGTTTAGGTTCAGGTTTCTTAGTAAACTTTGGTTCTTCAAACTTGAGAACTTCTTCTACATTCTTGTGGGCATTGGCACGACCATGTCCACCATCAGCATAACGTTCAACGACATACTGACTGTATTGGGTTGGATCAAAGTTCTTCAGGAAGGTTCCGAAGTGATGACTCGCACCACATTTATGACACTTATAATATAAATCCTGCTTACCCCGATAGAAATAACCACGTGCTCTTTTCTTATTACGCTGTGAGTCACCACAGAGGGGACATCTGCAGTTGAATAGATCCTGTGATTTTTTCTTGAAGTTCTCGAGGCGATGCGCAATCGCATTCAGATACTTGATGTCAATATATAAACTCATAATATAGTTATACCTCGAAACGAGGGAGAAGTAAAGCTTTTATTGAATAAATTTCATAACAAGTGGAAGCAACTTGGTGATAATAGCACCAATGACAATACCACCACCAATCATAATATACTTGGTTCTTTCCAATTTGTCAATACGATTTTTATTTTTTTCTTCTTCTTTATCGACAGAAGTTTTTAATGCACCAATCGCAGCAAGCATCTTGTCTTCAGTAGACTGAAGTTTTGCTTCAAGTTCACGAGTGGTTGTTGTGATACGCGAATGTAACTCGGCGTTACTTGCCTTGGTTTCTTGTCTGTGCACTTCTAAACTCGTGTAGATATCTTCGTTGACTGATTCTTGCGCCTCAAGTTTAGTGTCATGAACAGCGAGCATCTTATTGATGCAGTTGGAAACATCACCAATCTTTTCGATGGCGAGATCGAGACGACTGAACACGACCTGAATTTGCTTCAGATCGTGTTCAATAACCGCGACTTTTGTTTCCAAAGATTCCAATTACTTCGCCTTTGGTTTACGTGCTTTTTTGACAACTGCCTTGACTTGTTCGACCTTTGCTTCTGCCTTGTCAACTGCTGCAGTAATCTCAGCGAGATCGACCTTGCCGTCCTTGTTAGCATCAACAAATCCGAAGAGTTTCTTTAGTGCGTCTTTAATTTGAGTTAGCATATTCTTATCCCCATGCTGCGTATTGTTTAGTTTTCTTAATGCGGTCATCTAGACCATGCGTCCCGCCGTTTACTCGACGAGTAATCTGACCGATGACTGCATCAGATACACCCTTGTCAGCGATTGCGAATAGTCCATTCTTATTGAAGAACCACAGTGCTGATTCGAATGCGAGTTCAGTTGCGACGATGTCTGGATTTGTCAGAACATCAGGACGCTTAATGTCCTTGGCGAATGCAGTATAGTTATCCTTACCAGTTAATTGGATCGGACCACGACCACGGAACTTGTATCCATCACCTGAAGATTCTGGACCATTGCCCATGCGATTAGCATAGACCTTGTTGGCAATCTTCTCTGGTTTACGAGCATACCCAGCAGTCGATGCGATTGTTGGGAAATACTTCTTGAAGATACCATTAAGACCCTTGTCTGAGTAGTTTAGATTCTCAGAGAATACCTTAAATCCACCTGACTCGTGAGCGCACTGTCCGAAGAAGTGTGCTGCTTGTGCAGTCGACAACTTGAAGTAATCTTTTGCTGCCTTGAAAGTTCCTGGTCCCCACTTACCATCAGCACCAACACCACACTTCGCTTGAAGTGCTGCCATTGGACCAAGTCCAGTTACAGCAGGAGTTGCTGCCTTTGTTGCTACCTTAGCAACCTGAGCAACTGTTTCTAGGACAGGAGCACCTGCTTCCTTAGTTGTGCTTGGATCGAAGTCCTTAACAGGAGTATACTTTGTGCCACCTGCCTTAGACTTAGTAGCAACTAGACGCTGCTTGCGGTTTCCGCCTTCTTTCTTGATAGATGCGTGAACCCAACCAGAGTTCTTATCACCAGCGGCATAGAATTCTAGGATGACTTGGTCAAACTCTAGATTGTCAGCAACCCAGTCAGCAACCTTCTTATTGTCAACACCCTTTACTTCAAAGTCAATCGCTTGACCATTAACGTGTTGGGAAGTTGCCGAACCACCAACTGCCTTATTGACAAGAGGTGCACGATACGAAGAGTTGATTGTTACTGGACCAAACTTAGCACGAACAGGTTCGAGAATCTTTTCGCAACAGTAGCGCATGTTCTCAATGTGCGCAGGAGTTGGTGTGTTTGGAATGCCTAACTTCTTGGCAGTTGGCGATACAATCATTTCTGCGAGAGTAAAATGTTCAGTTAGTTGTGTCATTATCTACTCCTTAGAATGGACCGAAGTCGTCGTCGCTGTCTTTATACTTGTCGACTGCTGCCATCAGTTTGATTTCAGTATCTGCTTCGATGCTATTTGCTTCAGCGATATGCTTATAGTCAGTCTTGCCCATTTCTTGGACCTTGACATTAGGATCGAACTCAGAAACTTTCATGTTCATCATGGTAGCAAAGGCACCAACGAAGGCACCAACAATCATCGAGAATGCTGGACCAATAATCTTGAAGATCTCATTGTTATCGATCATTGCATTTGGTAAGAACAATCCGATCAACATCATGATCACAACTGAAAGCATGATAGATCCCAGCGTAATTGCTGCCATCTTCATGATCATGATCTGGACTTTGCCCTTTTCGATCTCTAGTTTTTCTAGAGAGTCGATATTGTTAGATACCTTTACGAAATCCAATAATCCCTTCATATTACTTCCTTCTTACCAGTACAGGAGAACTTGAATTGTTCTTCTTTTTATATTTTTTCTGTTGTCTTTTGGTGATTCCAGGTTCTGCTTGGTTTGGTTTGGTTGGATGCGGAATACCAATCCCAGCAACTCCACCCCCAGCGACACCCATCTCTTCCATAAACTGCTTAAACGAACTGATCTTTCCTGCCTCTAGTTCTTCCGCGAGATCTTTAACATCTTGACGTTCTTGTGTCATATAAAATACTTCCTCTAGTATGTCATCATCATATTCGACGCCTTCGCGCACTAACGCAACAGCAGTAGCAAATGACAGGAAGTTCTTATTGTCAATAGGAACCTTCTCGATGATTCTTTTTAATCTAAATACCATTCTATGAAGCAAACTATATGCCTCTTGTTCTTCCGTGGTATTTATCTCATTCTCTTTCTTCAATCGATTACCATGCTTATCGATCAACCCCAGACGAAATGCATCTTGTTGATCGAAAGGTGTAGTCAACAACCTTAGAATTCGATATGTTATTAGTGCATCTACAAATCTAGACATTAAGTTCCCTTAATCTTGTAACTATGTTATGGTCCAAGTTGACTTCAACCATAGAACTACTTGTCATTCTGTTGAGAAACACGAGGAATGTTTTCAAGTAGTGCCAATATTTTTCTTCTATTTTATAAAACAGCATCTTAGTTGCCGCATTACCAAACACATTATATAAAACAATTATATGATTTAATATCAAACGCTCGTTCAAGACATCAGTTTTCTCATATCTCTTAAACAATCGTTTGATATATTTAAATCTCTTTAGGTCTTCTTCTAAATCAGGCATCCCATTACAACTGGGATTGTCATAATTTTTTATCGCGTAAATCAAGAAGGTATCATTATTTAAATCAAGCATATTATGTTACAGTCGCCGTTCCCCCAAGGAAATACCAGTTCCCTGCCAAGAATATTAGATTGGCAGTATCACCTGCCGAGTTAAAGACAATCGAAGAGTGACCAATATTAGAATTGATTGTCAATGCATGATTAGCATTGTTGCCGACCATCACAATAACCTTAATCTGACCATCTACACCATCAGGAATAGTCAACGTTCCTGCACCATCTGGCGAGTTGATTCTAGTTACTAGTGTAGAAACGCTGATGGCACCAGCAGAAGTTAATGTCTGCACGGTGCCACCAAGAATCAGATCGTCTTGTAAAACTACGGGAACTGGAATGCCACCAAATAAATTGGCAACAGTAACCTTATGATCATATGGACTTGTCGCTGGTTTCACGAGATACAGGACATCGGTCGGTGAGACCGATGTCGCTGCAATCATGGCGGTTACTTTACTGTCTGCCATTAGTTATTAATCCTCTGGGAATTCAATGTCATCAGCAGCATCACTACTGATACCGTTCTTAGACAGCGCAACCAGAACTTCATACTGGATACGACCAGCATGAGCACCAGTTAGAACCTTACGCTTTACCCAACCAGTGTGAGAAACAGCACCAGATTCTGCGTTGTCAACACCTTGGTTCACACCGAGTGCTGCATTAGCAGTTGCAGTTGTTTTACCAACAACATCAAAATACTGAGCATTGTTACCCGTTCCAGAAATTAGAACAAGAGTGTATGGTTTGTATGTCAAACCAGTTGGTGTACCCGCTGTTGTTGTCAAAGCACTGCCATCTTCGCCCGTTAGAGTGAACCCAGTCACAGATGGCGAAGTGCCTGTAACAGCAGAGACAGTATAGATATTTCCTGATGCATAACCAGAAATAGTACCAGTTCCACCCAGTGTTCCAGTAATCACAATACGATCACCAGCTGCTAGAGTAGTTGCGGTACAAGTAAATTGTCCGCCAGTACCAGAGATGGCAACACCAGCAAGAGCAGTGCGACCAGCAGCAGCAGAGGTAGAAGCAGCAAGACGGAACAGACCAGTTGTGAATCCAGCAGCAGAAACAAAGTAGGATGTTGCGTTTGATAGACCAGTAATAGCAGTACCACCACCGTGATAATACTTGACTTCATCTGCGGCAACCAAACCATGCGAGGCATATGTAAACTTTTCTTCAGCAATAGTTACTGCCGAAGTTGCAATAGTGCGGCGAGGAACATCAATTGATACTGTTGGTGCAGTTTCATATGATGAACCATTGTTAGTTACAGCGATTGCGGTAACTGCACCACCAGAAATGGTTGCAGTAGCCGCAGCAGAGGATCCACCACCACCAGAGAATGCTACAGTTGGAGTTTCAGTATAACCCGAACCACCTTGGATCAGAGCAACCGCCGAAATATAACCACCTGATTGGTCACCATGAATTTCAGTGCTTCTTACACCGAATACTTGTGTCGATTCAAAGTCTGTAGTTGAAATCGAAGAAACTGATGTTGGTTTTTCGCTGATTGTATACTCTTGACCAGAAACGGCAGTAAGAGTTGTTCCTGGATTTGCGTTAATGACTGTAGCAGATGTGTCGCTTGCAATAGCAGTGAAAATCATTTCTTGATTGCCAATACGAACAACCTGACCAATTTCATTATCCGTCTCAAAAAACGTATCAGTTCCAGTAAGTGTTCCGCGACCATAATCTAGACTTAGTGTGAAGGTATGCGATGCACCAACACCATCAGTCGAAGCGATTACTGTTGGATTATTGTGGAGTGCATTTGCTTCTGTTGTTGCAAGAGCAAATGTATTAGCAGTAACATTAGTTACATAATAGGTGCTACCTGAAGTCAGACCAACTACCGAAGTTCCACCACCGTTTGCATATGCAACAGGATCGCCTAGTTGGAATGGATGACCTGCTGAAGTATACACACCAGCGGCATGACCTGTAGCAGCATTGAAAGTGATGGCAGGTGCAGTAAGAGTTACTGTACCGTCTGATGATGCATTATCTGATTTACCCCATGCGGACATTAATTGTCTCCCTTTTTAAATTCTAGATCTACGTGATTGAAAAATTCTTTTCGTTTCGATTCATCAAGTTCCGAGGGAGACTTGATGCCATATTCATTAAGTGCAGATTCAAATGCAGTCTTATATGACTCGTTCATTTTCTTTACTGCATCAATATCTTCTTTAGTCAACTTCTTGACTGCAGTTTCGATGCCCTTGTGGCGCTTCGATAACTTCTTCTCTAGCGGATTATTTGATTTATACGGAGTCGATGAAGAAATTGCCGTACCATCTTTTATACCGCTTCTGTATGAAGTCATGTCAATAGAGTCTTTTGCTTTATTGATGTAGCGACCAAGTGTTCTTTTTGAAACCTCATCGACCTGTTCGACTTCTTCCTTGGCAAGATTCTGACGTAAACTCTTGTAATGGCGAATAGCAGTTTTACGCTCAGAAGATCCAGATGGTGTCTTTATGAGATCCGCATACGCTTTTTTGATTTCTGGAGTAGTATTACCTTCTTCCAGCTCAACATCTTCCTTCGTCATCTTAGATTTATTCATCGATTGAATTCTACTCAACGCTTGAGCAGCAACCTTTTTGCGAGTTACTGAAGAGTGAACCGAAGATGGGAAATGCGTATTAACTGCAGATTGAATAGCAGTATGGATACTGTCATGCTTACCTGCTCTGACATGTAGATGTGCGGTTTTTGCTACATCTGCCACTGATGCTTCGGTAATTTCGACTTCTTCCTTGGTCAGTTTATCAACTGCTCTTTTGATACCTGTTTCGCGATTCTTACGAAGACGCTCTGCTTTATCATAAGTGTGTTGATTAAATCTTTTACCGAAGTGTCCTGTTTCACTATCGCCTTGGTATGCAGCGATTTTTGTCAGAGGAACATTCTTAGGAGACATTACATTCTTTGGTTGTTCAGCGCCTGATGCTTTCTTGACATAAGAACCAAGTGTTGCTTTCGAGATCTCATCGACCTGCTCAACATCTTCTTTGGTCAGTTTCTTGACAGCAAGTTTAATACCCTTTTCGCGCTTGCCCATATCCTTGAAGTTCTTACTTGACTTTTCGTCGGCAGCAATCTTTAGACCAGCAGTAACACCTTGACTGCCCATTTTTGTAGCAGCCTTATTGATGTAACGACCCATAGTATCCTTTGAGAGTTCGTCGATTACCTCGACTTCTTCATTCTTCTGGGCATTCATTGCCTTCTTAGCAAGGTGCTTAGCAACATTCTTTATTGGGTTGCCATACTTGTCTTTGCGATCGCCGACTTTTCTATATGGACCTTCGAATGGCATGTCATCCTTTGATTCATTCATCTCGCCTTGCATATAATTGCTTGCGGTTGAGATATAATCTTCTGCCAACGTAATCTTAGATTGCACCCACTCAGGGAGATTGGTGTCATCAGAAAGCATGTCATGCATACGCTGCGAGTTGGCAATGATTGACTTCAGTTGACCCATTGCCATGTCACCTTCGTAGTCATACTCTGTCTTTTCTTTTGCTTCATCAAGCATTGACTTGCCGAGTTTCTTACGAACTGCCTTTGAAAGTTTCGATGCATCAACACCGAAGTCCTTAGCAGCAGACATAACATGACTCTTACGAATGTTATCACCATAACGTTTAGTCAGATGAGCAACGATCGGAGCATTTTCGTCGAGTTCGGTTTCTTCAGTAGCATAACCCTTGGCACCAGCACGTGCTTTATTGAATACAGTATCATCACCGAGAACAATGAACATCATCGAACTGATGAACATGTTCATTACATCACGCTCAGCACCCTGAAGTGACATACCAGCATGCATTCTAGAAATGGCACGCTTCAACAGTGGTAACGAACTTGTTGGCATCAATCCTGCGCGAACCAACTGGTCGAGTCTACCGTCCATGTCCATCGCTTCAGTCATGGTTGACCTGATAACTTGTTCTAGTCTCATTAAATGTTCCTCTAATCTTTTATCTATTTATATTACTTTGAGGTTGCGCGAAGCATCCACATGTGCTTTGCATGAACATCAAGACGTCCTTCTATATGATTAACAAGACCTCTGTTACCTTCCGCTTCCGCCAGTTTATGCGCAGCACTCAATGCTTCGATGACTGATGCATTAGCATCCATTAGATCTTGAAGCATCAACGGAATATTGTCACCATTGAATGATGAATCTCTAATAGTAGCAATACTTGACATGGTATCTAGACCATATGGTGCATAATCATCTAGCGCACGAATCTGCTCAGCAATCTGATCAACTGCAGCAAATAATTCTTGATAGAGATTAGCAAAGAAGTCATGTAACTGAGAGAAGTCTTTACCCTCTACATTCCAATGATGACCATGCGCTTTGAAATACATCGCGAAAGTATTCGCGAGCACTATCTTCATTGATGTGTTCAGTTCATCCATATTAACAATTCCATTTTCTTAGTGCTAGTGCCTTGCGAGTCGGACGACCCTTTTCATCTTTCATTGGTCCATCAACACCAGACATTCTAGCGCAGAAAGACTTACGACGACCTGCTGCCTTACTGCCTGCCTTCAGTTTAGAAGGTTTGGTTGTTACGGGTGCCTGCAGATTACCACCATACTTGTTGTTGTAATAGTCGCGACCCTTCTGTGTCAGACCACCAGTAGAACTCTTATGACCCTTACCATCGACTGCTGCTTCAGCAATAAATTCCTTGAAAGATAGCATTACTTTTTCTTTCTTGTTCTGCTGTTCTTGATTCTTGACTGCTCAAGTTTACGAACTGCTGGCATGACTCTGACAGATAAACGAGCAACCATTGGTGCCATACGCTTTATCTGTGCTTCGAGACGTGTCTTTTCAGCAGAAGATACTGTAGAAATATCTCTATTGCGCAGTAGTCTCTTGTAAACCATACGACGAGCAGCACGAACCGATCTCGATTTAAGTTTTTCTGGTGTAGAAACACGCTTGATTGCAATATTTCTTGCCATCATTCGACGACTCTTAGTGCGCATCGCATTGAATTTTTTCTTGAGGCGACCAGCAGGAGTAATTCCTTCCTCTAGATCTTC
>B570J14230_10000684_pt1 | contig 13720 bp, 11 predicted proteins | sample LakMenepilimnion_3_FD_14230 | JGI IMG/M metagenome (IMG submission 14230) | reverse complement strand
CCGCTTCAGCTTGTGTTAAATCCAGTTTCGCATTCAAAAAAGCCCTTTGCGTAAATTCACCTGGCTTTGCAAGTCGCGCGCCCTCCTGTATCATTAATTGCAATAAACTGTCTTGAATAAAAGGAGAACCATGACATGAAATTTCAACCACCTCCTCACCTGTATATGATTTAGGTGCGCGATACAATGTGACTACTACTTCATCAACCACGATATTTTCAAATTCAATTTTACCAAAATGAACCGTATGCGTTTTTTGTAGCAATAAATCCTTCTTTGGAAAAACGCCATTGACTATGTCAATCGCTTTTGTGCCACTTAATCTTATTACTGCTATTGCGCCAATGCCTGGCGCAGTAGCCAAGGCAACAATCGTATCATTCCAATTACTCATATTTTCGCGCATACACAAAGGTAACTTTTTGCAGTTTATTTCACAGGCAAAAAAAATCCTTCCCAATTAACTCGAGAAGGATTTTATATTTTTTATTCGTTTGAATTAGTCTTCTGAAACCATGAAAACAATGGCTTGACGATGGCGGTAAATTACATTACGACCATTTTGTACAGCTGGCTTCCATTTTGGACCTCTTTGGATTACACGAACGGCTTCATCTTTTGTACCAAATCCAGGATCATTTTCTGCTTTTACTTCAGAAATTGTACCATCTTTTGATACGATAAAAGATACCACCACACTATATTTTCCAGTAGGGGCACCATTTTCAACTGGCAAATCCCTGTTTAAGGTTCTTTCCAAATAACGAATCCAACCTTGTTGTCCACCAGGGAATTCAGCAGGTATTTGAACTACAGTGAAAATTTTATTTTCATCGTCATCCTTTGGTGCTTCAACGATAGCAGTACTTTCAACTGGAGCAACCAAACCTTCATCCTTTGTTCCCTCTTGGTTAAATGTACCAATTTTAGTATCCTCTAATTTTTCAACTTCCTTAATTTCATCTTCTTCCTTCACTTCCTCGTCTTTTACAATCTTAGGGGGTGTGAATTTAGTGACTTCCACTTTAGGAGGTTCTTGCTTAGGCGGTGGTGGTGGTGGCGGTTCAGGTTTTTTATCTTCCTGAACGTTTTCTAATGAAAGATCCACCGCAATCACTTCAGCTTGTTTTTTCTTGATAGAATTTGATAATATAGCACCTGCAGAAAGTAGCAAAGTAAGCGCCAACATACCAATCATTCCAGTCTTGATACGTTTATTGTATGTTTTGCGAAGTTCGTAAGCACCATACTCCTTATTTCTACCTTCAAAAACCAGGTCTAGAAAATCGGCGGTTAATATTTTATTTATATCCATTTTTAATGCTTTTAATTGCTTGTAGGAGATTGTGAAGTCTTATCAGAAATAGAAACTAGTTGCGCCTCGCCTTCTGAAATATCTACTAATGCATATTTTTTAACTACATTAATAGCCATCTCATCCAATATATCCACTACATTTTGATAATTGCAGTCGACACTAGGTTTGATAACTACTACGAAATCTTTTTCTGGATTTTCAGCGTCTCTAGAACGGCTTATAACATCTGCCTTCTTTTTTAATATAATTTCACGAATTGAATTTTCTCCATTATATGAAGCAGACAAAAAGTTAGAACCATCTGGTTTTAATTGCCCCTCATAATAATAAATATGATTATCCGCACCCATCATAATTGTAAGTACGCCTGATTCCTTCGCTTTGTTTTGGTCCTCTGGGATTACTTTATCATCAGGCAAAAACAGTTTAAATGCTGTTGGCTGACTCATTGTAGTAGTGAAAATAAAAAAAGTAATCAACAAAAATCCTAAATCCACCATCGGTGTTAAATCCACACGCGTTGATAGTTTTTTTCCTTTTTTGACTCCTGGTCCTTTTTTATGGCCACCGCCCGAGGTATCTAATTCTGCCATATCAGTAACTTTTTATTAGTTATTAAATTTAATTATCCTGATCATCCCCAGCCATTGACTTTTTGTAAAGTTCAGATCCAACAGGGGCATTTTCAGGATTGGTTACCATTTGGAATTTCAATAAATCGTTTTTCTTAAATGCAACAATTACATTTTTGAATGAAGGATATTTAGACACATTGTCCCCTTTTAATAAAAGGTCCATTTTAGTGCCCGCATAGGCTTCCTTCACTACTTGCATCCAAGTGATTAACTCATTATTGGTACTATCCTTACATGGTATACCAGGTAATTGGTCTCCTTTTCTGTTTTCTTCAGCAATGGCTAAAAAAGAATTTAAACCGCTAAATGAAGCCCCAATAAAACCTGCTTTTTTAAATGCAGGAACATTGATACCTAAATTTTTAGTTGTATTTAATGCATTCGCTACAACTTCTCTTTTTTGCTCATCATCTATCGTCAGAAATACTTTACCATCTTTATCAATCGTAATCAAAACAAAATCCTTGCTTGGCGCAATTTTTGAAGCGACCGAACTTGGTGTGGTCACAGCAATAGCTTCCGCTGGCTTAAATTTTGTCGTTAAGATGAAGAAAGACAATAAAAGGAAAGCCACATCGCACATGGCTGTCATGTCGATATTGGTACTCTTACGAGGTAATTTGGCTCTACCCATTGTATAGTCTTTTAAAAATTATTAGGTGTTTACACCTAAATTAAATTACGTTGTTTTCTACTATTTGTAGTTTGCTGCGAAGCTTTGTGTTAATGTGAAACCAGACTCGTCGATACCATAAGTGATACCGTCAATTCTTGTAGTGAACACATTATACATAATGATTGCAACAGCAGATGTACCAATACCTAATGCAGTATTGTACAATGCCTCAGAAATACCTTGCGATAATTCACGCGCTGCTTCACCACCACCTTCTTCACCTAATTTAGAGAAAGAACGTATCATACCTAATACCGTTCCGAACAAACCTAATAAGGTTGCAACAGATGCGATGGTAGATAAGAAAACTAAATTCTTCTCCAACATTGGTAATTCCAATGCAGTAGCTTCTTCAATTTCTTTTTGAATATTCAATACTTTTTGGTCTGTATCTAACTCAGTGTTTGTAATCATTTCTTTGTATTTTTTCAAACCAGATTTCATTACATTACCTACAGATCCTTGTTGCTTATCACACTCAGCTAAAGCCTTATCCACTTCTTTATTCGCTAAATGAAATTGTACTTTACGAACAAATTGTGCAATGTTTCCTTTTCCAGCTGCTTTTTTAATGGTCATTAATCTTTCAATAACAAAAGTTAAAACGATTAATAAACTACCAATTAAAATTGGAACCACAATACCACCCTCATACATTTTAGTAAATGTTCCTTTTGGTCCTTTGTGTGCAGGCCAAAATCCACCACTTGGATCTGGAGTTGTGAAATTACTAGCGTTACCTAGCACAAAACGCCAAATAACATAACCTGCTACGATACACGCGATAGGTGCAAGTGTAGCAACTAAATTTCCGCCTTCTTGAGGCTGTGCAGCGCTCTTAGCTGTTGCAGTTGATTTTGAAAGATCAGCCATGATTCAATTGATTTTAGTTTAAAATTATTTTTTTAGTTACCCCGATAATTACGAACCCCATTTTCTCTCAAAAATGTAAATTAATAGCTATTAAGGGCTTACAAAATAGGGAATTTATTGGTCCAAACAAATTTCCATGTATTTTTTTATTATAAAGTTTTACAAAAAACCATCCTTGTTCCGAAACTTGTATATTTACTCCTCTATTTTATAAACTAATAATGTTTAATATGAAAAAATTAATGCTCGTTTTTGGCCTGTTTGTAATGATGCAAAGTCAGGTTCAAAGTCAACGCCCAGTTGGTCCTAGACCCGATCAAATGCCTGGCCAACGCCCTGATACAAGTGGGGTAAAAAAGGATATTCCTCCTGTAAAAACAGGACCCAAAGCCTATGGAGAAGTCATCACCAAAAAAGCAGTCAGCCAAAAAGGTGTTTTTACCGTACATTTCTTAGATGATAAATTCTATTTTGATATCCCAGACCAATTAATGGGTAGGGAACTTTTAGCAGTAACACGTTTTGTTAAAGTACCAGGTGGCGCCCGTAAGTATGGTGGCGAGGAAGTGAATCAACAAAGCATTTTATTCGAAAAAGGACCCAATCAGCGCATATTTATGCGTGTGGTATCCCTAATCAGCAAGGCCGACTCCACACAAACTATTGCAAAAGCGGTTAAAAATTCCTATTTAGACCCTATTGTGGCTTCTTTTGATATAAAAGCAATCGGTAAGGATTCAAATAGCTCAATCATTGATGTAACCGACTTTTTTAAAGGGGACAACCAAGCGGTGAGCTTGAGTAGCAGTGAGAAGCGCTCTTTTAATCTAAGTGCTTTAGCACCAGATCGATCTTATATCCAAAGTATGAAGTCCTACCCTAAGAACATAGAGATCAGGACCGTTAAAACCTATTCTGCGTCCGCTGGTGGGGGATTAGGAAGTCCATTGGGCGGTGGTAGCAGCATTCCAGCTGTAAGCAATGCTGGGGCAGTTACCTTTGAATTAAATACCTCGGTATTATTATTACCTGAGGTTCCAATGAATCGCCGTTTATTTGATCCAAGGGTGGGTTATTTCGCAGATAATTTTGTTACCTATTCGGATGACCAACATAAGGTAGAAAGCCAAACCTTTGCAGTTCGTTACAGATTAGAACCAAAGCCTGCAGACATGGAAAATTATAAGAAAGGCATGTTGGTAGAGCCAGCAAAGCCTATTGTTTACTATATCGACCCAGCGACACCAAAAAAATGGGTGCCTTATTTAATTGCAGGGGTGAATGACTGGAATGTAGCTTTTGAAAAAGCAGGTTGGAAAAATGCAATCAGCGGAAAAGAGTGGCCTAATGATAGCACCATGAGTTTAGAAGATGCGCGTTATTCGGTGATTCGTTATTTCGCATCAGATATTGAAAATGCCTATGGCCCGCAAGTGCATGATCCAAGAAGTGGTGAAATTTTAGAAAGCCATATTGGATGGTACCACAATGTGATGAACTTAGTGCATGATTGGTTTATGATACAAACTGCTGCAGTGGATAGCAATGCGCGTAAAATGAAATTTGATGATGAATTAATGGGTCAATTGATTCGCTTTGTATCCTCTCACGAAGTTGGACACACTTTAGGTTTAAGACATAATATGGGAAGCAGTAGTAAAACGCCTGTTGAAAAATTAAGAGATAAAAAATGGGTGGAAGCAAATGGACATACTGCATCTATCATGGACTATGCGCGTTTTAACTATGTTGCACAACCTGAAGACAATATAAATCAAACTGGTTTATTTCCGCGTATTGGTGATTATGATAAGTGGGCAATCCAATGGGGTTATACCTACACAGGTCAATCGGATGTTGATGAAGATAAAAAAGAAAATAACAAATGGATTATCGCTAATCTAAAAAATAATCCAAGAGTATGGTTTGGTGGCGAAGGTTTTGGTGCTGATCCACGTGCGCAAACGGAGGACTTAGGTGATAATTCAGTTTTAGCAAGTGAGTATGGTATCAAAAACTTAAAGCGCATCCTTGTTAAATTACCAGAGTGGACCAAAGAAGAAGCAGATAAATATGAAAACTTAAATGATATTTATATGCAACTGGCCGGACAGTTTAACAGATACATGAACCATGTGGCTAAAAATATTGGTGGTGTTTATGAGAACATTAAGAGTGTTGAAGAACCAGGTGATGTTTATACACCTACACCTGTAGCCATTCAAAAAAGTGCAATGACATTTTTACAAAATCAATTATTCGCAACGCCAAAATGGTTACTGGATAATACAATTTTGAATAAAATTTCAAACCCTGTTGCCAATGAGCGTGTACAAGGAATTCAAACAAGTGTATTAAAAAGCTTACTTGACAAAGGTCGCTTATTAAGATTAACAACAAGTAGCACTCGTTTCAACAATGCAAGCTATGCATTAAACGAAATGATGGATGATGTAAGAAAAGGATTGTTTAGTGAATTAGCTACACAAAAAGCAACGGATATATTCCGTCGCAACTTGCAAAAAACTTATGTTAGTCAATTAAATGATTTAATCAATCCTAGTGCTAGCCCTGCTGCTGCCATTGGCGGATTTAGAATTGGCGCACCAGTAGATGTTGAAAATTCAGATGTATATTCTGAAGCTAAATCACAATTGAAGAAATTAGCAGCTTCCTTAAGAGCAGCTAGTTCAAGTGATGCAGCAACTTCAAGTCACTATGCTGATTTACAAGACAGAATTAAAAAAGCATTAGATCCTAAATAAATAGGAACTGCTTTTCAGATAAAGCAAAAGCCCCGCCCGATTATCGGTGCGGGGCTTTTTTATGCAACGTCTAAATTGCGAATTATAATTTGGTAATTAAATAAAGCGAAAAAATAGCTTGGCTAAGAAATGCGTTTGTAGCATTTCAGGACAAGACTATTTTGTGGCGATAAATGAAATACTTTTCAATTAAAAGAAACTACTCATATCGAAGTGCATCAATTGGATTCAATGCGGCTGCTTTCATCGCTGGATAAATTCCTGCAACCAGTCCAACCAAGGTGCAAATAGCAATTCCAATACCCACCCACAACCATGGAACAATAAAGCCTGTTTTTAAAACAATACTAAATATATTTCCAACCAGCACCCCTAAAATAATACCAAAAATGGCGCCTAAAATACTAATCAAAATACTTTCAAATAAAAATTGACGTCGCACATCCCTTCTTTTCCCTCCGAGGGCTTTAATCAATCCAACTTCTCTTGTACGCTCATTTACGGCCACTAACATAATATTCATTAGTCCAATAGCTGCGCCAATTAAAGTGATCAAACCAATAGCACCAGCAGCACCACTAATTCCCGCCAACAAACCAATAAATATATCAGCGAACTTGTCACTCTTATCAATGATGAAATTATCTGACTCACTTGGTATTAGTCTACGCGCCTTTCTCATTTGTTCCATGGATTCCCCAATGGCTGGATCCAACTCTGCTACATTGTTGACCATCACCCCTATTTGATAGGAGGAACTTATGTTTTGATATTGTCGAATATTTTTAAGGGATGTTACAATGACATCATCTTGTCGCATCATTGCACTTGAGCCTTTTGATTTTAATAAACCAATAACACGGTAAGGCTTACCTCCCACTAAAATAACTTTGTCAATACTTTTTTCGGGATTGTTGGGAAATAATTTAGTGGCCACATTACTGCCAATCAAACAAACATTACGACCACTTTGCAAATCCACATTATTTAAGTTTCTACCTAAGTCTAATTGGTAGCCATTGACCCCTAAATAATTTTCATCGCCTCCCCACATAGATACCTGCGGATTGGTTTTATAATTTTTATAACGAAGTTCATTATTCCCATTACCACGTCGATATACACTTACTTGTGCCCTATTAAAACCATAATTATCTTTAAAATAAACTGATTCCTCTAGTTTAATAGGCTTGTCTAAATTTGATTTTTTTTCCTTCTGCCCTTTTTTCTGTTTTGAAAATTCTTGCTGATTTCTTCCGCCACCCATCATTCTTGCATTCATTTCCTTATAGCGAATACTGAATGCATTTGCCCCCATAAAAGAAAAGTTTTCCTTTAAGCTTTGATTCATTGCTGATATTGCGGTAATAATACCAATCAGCGCCATGATACCAAAAGCAATAATGGCCACCGTAATGCCGGTTCTTAGTTTATTGCTTTTTACAGTGCGCCAAGCTAAAATAAAGGAATCCTGAAGCGTCATGCTAATTATAATTATTGAACATTAAAGGTAGGACAGATTTATGCAATGATCCCCCTACTATTTGAAGAGCGGTTAAAAGTAGAGATAATTGAACAATAAATTAGGGAAAACACCTAGAAGGACAATCAAAATAGCAATGACTGCCAACTTGTAACTATAGGTTTTATCTAATTCGCCAATCGCAGGTGTCCCTGGTATAAAATACATGGCTTGAATCAATTTGAAATAATAATATACACTGATACTAGCAAAAATCATCGCCACCACCACCAACCAGATGCCTGCACCCGCTATTAAAACTGCATTGATCATATAATATTTGGCAAAAAATCCGCCTGTAATTGGTATACCCGCTAAAGAACATAAAAACACAGTCGTTAAAAAAGCTAAAAATGGATGGGACTTGGCCAACCCGTGAAAAGCTTCAAAACTATTTTCTTTCATTTTAACCAACACAGCAAAAATACCGATGCTTGCTAATGAATACACAACGATGTATAAAAGGATGCCTTCATTGGCAAAATTGGATGTACCATACAATGCAAATAACATGAAACCTGCTTGTGCGATACTGGAATAAGTTAACATTCTTTTTACGCTTCTTTGAAATACAGCAGTTACGTTACCCACCATTAAAGTACTTACAATGACCAATGGCAATATTATGCCCCAAGTTTTTTCAAACGGCTTATATTGAACAAGGTATATGTTAATGAATGCGATAAACCCTGCCGATTTAGCAATGGTTGCCATGAAGGAAGTGAATACGGTGGGAGCGCCATCATATACATCCGGCGTCCAAAAATGAAATGGTGCCGCTGAAACTTTAAAATTCATTGCAGCAAAAATCAAAATAAGTCCCGCCGAAAACATGAACTGCTCATTGAGTATGCTAGGATCAGGTGGGATTATTGTAAAGCTACCCGTTGCGCCATAAATAAAGGTGATGCCTAACAATAGAATACCTGTTGAAAAAGAGCCCATTAAAAAATATTTAATGGCTGCCTCGTTACTAAATAAGCTTTTCTTATCTGAGCCTGTTAAAATATATAATGGGATGGATAAAATTTCAATGCCAATGAACAACATCAATAAATTATCAAAAGAGGTTAAGATGCTGGCACCACAGAGCATGAAAAAGAATAAGGCATAAAAATCTGCCGCATGATTTCCAATTTTTGCTATTTCTTGCCCATTGATCCATATATAAATAAAAGTTAAGCAATAAAATAAGGTGTTGGTGTACAAACCGAATCTCGTAAACGACATCATATTATTCGTATCAACATCAACCACATACCAACCATTCAATTGCGCTAGATTAGCTAAAATCAAAAAAATCAAACCAAATAAAGCAATATTTTTTTGCTTATTTTCTCCCTTAACACTCCAGGAAGCAAACATCATTACAACGCCTAAAAAAGCAGAAACTATAATTGCATTCATTACTAATGTGTTTAATTTATTTAACGATTATTTGCTGTAAACTATCGGCCGTTAAATCGAATAAAGGCTGTGGAAATACTCCTGTAACAAAAACGATAATCAATAAAACGATTAATACAATTTGTGCAGGTTTATTTATAGTTTGCATTTGATTGATTTGTGTGCTCACTTCTCCGTAGGCTACCTTTTGAACCATATTCAAGGTATAGATCGCTGCTAAAATAATACTTACGCCGGCAGCAGCTCCTACCCAAACATTATACTGGAACAAACTATTAAACATTAAAAATTCTCCCACAAAAGCATTGGTTAATGGGAGTGCAATATTGGCTAAAGCAAAACCAACTAACAATATCGCAAGCGTGGGTTGTTTTTTTGCAAGTCCCCCCATTTGTTGCATGGATCTTGTACCCGTTTGTTGTTCAATAATATCTGCAACAATCCATAATCCCAGCACATTAATACCATGTGAAAATAATTGTACCAACACCCCTTGAATTCCAATTTGAAGATGCGAAAATATTGCAGCATTCATTAAACCAATATGCGCAATGGAGGAATATGCAATCAAACGCTTAATATCATCTTGGCGAATCGCAATAAAAGAAGCATATAAAACACCAATCACTGATAAAATGACCACGACATTAATATGTGCTATAAATGCCATTGGGAATAAAGGCATCAACCATCTAAGAACACCATATAAACCCATTTTTACCATCACCGCACTCATGACCATGGTTACCGCGGTTGGGGCTTGCTCATAGGCATCTGGCTGCCAAGTATGTAAAGGAAAGATGGGCATTTTGATGGCAAAAGCAATAAAAAATAATGCGAAAGCTGTGACTTGTTGCCCCCCAGTTAAATTAGCCTTTGCAAAGGATTGTATCAAAAAGCTTTGATCACTGGTATGCATATAAACAAATACAATTCCAATAAGCATCATCAAGGAACCCAAAAATGTATAAATGAAAAATTTAAAAGTAACTGCAATTCTTTTTTCACCACCCCAGATAGAACTTAAAAAATAAACCGGTATCAACGCTAATTCCCAGAAAAAATAAAACAATAAAGCATCCCCCGCTAAAAACACCCCCATCAACCCACTTTGTGTAAAAAGTAATAAGGAAAGAAAAATATTTTTTTGCTTGGGCTGATTGTGTGAAGTCGCTATAATGATTGCTGGAAAACTTATTGCAGTTAATAAAACTAAAATTTTCGCTAAGCCATCTGCATGTAATAAAAATTGTGCATTTAACACTGGAATCCATGGCGCATTAAAATCAACTGCCCCGTTCCCTGCTACTACTAATGCCACCACCAAAGTTCCCAATGTAGAAACAATCGCTACTGTGTTTGCCGATTTATCACTTTTAATAAAAAGCAATAACAAGGCGGTAACAAAAGGAATTAATATAAATGATAGTAACATATAGCTTATTAAATAATTTATTTAATCAAATTGTGAAAAAAACGCAATAATAAAGTGTCATTGAACCAAAGTAAAAACAATAATACAATTCCTAAAACCATAAATAAAATATAATACCCTACTTGTCCATTTTGTATCAATCTTAATTGTCTTGCACTATACTGTACTAATTTGCCCGTACCATTGACTGCACCATCTATCACTTGTTTTTCAATAATATTTTTCAAAAATCCAGCAAAACGATTTAAAGGATTTACAATTGCGGTATTGTATAATTCATCTATATGCCATTTGTTATAGAAAAATTGACCAATAAAACTAGTAGGCGCTTCATCCGTTTTCTTTTTGTAGATGTTTACCGCCAATAATAATGCAATCACTGCGATGCTCACTGACACTGCCATTAATACCCACTCTGTTGCATGTGATAATGCAATTTCAGTAGGTTCCCCGACAATGGTGCTTAGCTGATGTGATAACCAATGATGTCCACCCAAAATTTCAGGCACCCCAATAGCGCCTGCAATCGCACTTGCCACTGCTAATAAAATTAATGGCAAAGTCATCGCCATAGGTGATTCATGTAAATGCGCTTCTTGATTGTCTGTTCCTCTAAACTTGCCTAAAAAAGTAGTTGCATATAAACGGAACATATAAAAAGCAGTCATCGCAGCACCAATCACACCTAATACCCAATACACCGGACTTTTCGCAAAAGCCGCAGCAAGTATTTCATCTTTAGAAAAGAAGCCACTAAATGGAGGCACGCCAGCAATGGCGATACAACCTATTAAAAAAGTAATATGTGTAATGGGTAATTTTGATTTTAATCCCCCCATTTTACGAATGTCTTGCTCGTGATGCATGGCATGAATAACCGAACCTGCACCTAAGAATAATAAAGCTTTAAAAAATGCATGTGTTATTACATGAAAAACTGCACCTGAATAAGCACCTACGCCTAATCCTAAAAACATATAACCCAATTGACTTACTGTTGAATAGGCCAATACTTTTTTGATATCGTTTTGTTTGATCGCAATTGTCGCCGCTAATAAAGCTGTACTAATACCGATGATGGCAATGACTGTTTGTGTGATTTCACTATGACTAAATAAAATATTGCTACGAGTAATCATATAGATACCTGCTGTCACCATGGTTGCGGCATGTATTAACGCAGATACAGGGGTTGGACCTGCCATTGCATCAGGAAGCCAAGTAAATAAAGGTATCTGTGCACTCTTTCCCATGGCACCAACAAATAGTAATAAAGTAATTCCTGTAATATCTGCACTGCTTAATTTAGCCAAACTTTGGGCAGTGAGTACTTCGCTATAGCTTACTGAACCCAACTTGAAAATGATCCAAAATATCGCTAATAAAAAACCCAAATCCCCGATACGATTCATAATAAAAGCCTTCTTAGCCGCATAATTAAAATCGCCATTGGTAAACCAATAGCCAATTAACAAATAGGAACATAAACCAACACCTTCCCATCCGATAAACATAATTACGTAGTTATCTCCTAGAACCAATAACAACATCGAAAAGATAAATAAATTCAAATAAGCAAAATACCTTGCATAATGCGATGACGACTCCTCTTTCATGTAAGCAGTCGAATATAAATGAATCAAGGAGCCCACACCCGTAATGACTAATAAAAACAGGGATGATAATGCATCTACTTTAAAATCAAATGGGATTTTAATGGTTGCTGTATTGATAAAATCAAAATAATGAACACTGATGGCGCCATGCTCTTGTACATGTATAAAAGCAAAAATGCTTGCAATAAATGAGGCTAAAATATAGCCTGTTGCTTTATATGCAATTACCTTTTTACTCCAATAGTTGCGTCCCAACCCATTGAATAAAAATCCAGCAAGTGGCCATAATATGATCAACCCTAACAACACTTTCATTATTCCCATTGCATTAATTTTTTAATCTATTTAAAAAATTGATATCTACTGAATGTGTATTGCGATACATCATTACAATAATTGCCAATCCCACACTTACTTCAGCTGCTGCTACCACCATAATAAAAAATACAAATATTTGCGCATCTATTCCTGTTGTTGATGCTGCATTCTGAACCAACGCATAACCATGAAACATTTTAGAGAAGGCGACCAATAATAGGTTTACTGCATTCAACATAAGCTCAATGCACATAAAAACCACTATTGCATTGCGACGTGTTAATACACCTGTAACACCAATGCTAAAAAGCGCTAAACATAAATAGATATAATATTGTATAGGCATACCGAATAAATTTATTTTTTTCCAATTATTACTGCTCCCACCATTGCACTTAAAAACAAAATACTGCTTATTTCAAATGGAACAACGTAGTCGGTGAATAACGCTTTTCCTAAAGGATGAATGAGTCCAATAACGCCATCCTTCATTAACAAATTCCTTCCTTGAATTTGCGCAGTTTGTTTTACTAATGCCACTAACAAGGTTAAGAAACTACCACCGGCAAGCACCCCAAGCAGTTTTACTAAAAATTGTTTTTGCGGCTCACTATCCTTTTTCACATTAATCAGCATGATTACAAACAAAAACAAAACCATGATAGCGCCCGCATATACGATGATGTTTACAATAGCTAGAAATTGTGCATTTAATAATATGTAATGACCTGAAATCGCAAAAAATACCAATATTAACCATAGTACACTGTGGATTGGATTTTTACTGACAAGCACCATAATAGCGCTCCCTATCCCAAAAGCGGATAATGCAAAAAATAAAATTTGAATGATACTCATAATTATTTATGCTTGTACTCCTTTCGCCTTCGCATAATCAGTTGCGTTGGTCAATGGATTTGGAATTAATAAATCATTTTTGTCATAGATAAAACCTTTGCGCGTGTAATTTGCTGGTGCAAAAGTTTCACTTAAATAAATAGCGTCCTTAGGGCAAGCTTCTTCGCATAGTCCACAAAAAATACAACGCAACATGTTGATCTCATATTTAGCAGCGTATTTTTCTTCCCTATATATATTTTCTTCCCCTTCCATTCTCTCCGCCGCTTCCATTGTAATGGCTTCCGCTGGACAAGC
>B570J14230_10000682_pt1 | contig 13765 bp, 13 predicted proteins | sample LakMenepilimnion_3_FD_14230 | JGI IMG/M metagenome (IMG submission 14230) | reverse complement strand
CCCAATGATTATCGCATCATATTTTACTTCCTCGCCCATGGTTAAAACCTATTCGTAGTGTTATGTAATAGTCAATAACTGTGAGAAAATTTCTCATGAGTAAAGTTTTGGTAATTGGATCCGGAATAAATGGATTAAGTGCAGCTGCGATACTTGCAAAGCGCGGTAAGTCAGTAATGGTCTTGGAGGCTTCCGATAAATTTGGAGGCGCAGTTAGGACTGAAGAAATAACTTTGCCAGGTTATCGCCATGATCTGTTTGCAACAAACTTAAGTTTATTTGCAGGCGGCGGAGTTATGGCTCTACTAAAAGAGGATTTAATCTGCAACGGATTGGAATTTATCCCATCAGCCAAACCATATTGTTCAGTTTTCCCAGATGGAAAATCTATTGGAATAACCATGAATCGCGAAAGTAACATTGAGACCCTAAAAAAAATTGCACCAGAGGATGTCGAATCTTGGAAGTTACTCACAGACAAGCTTATTAAATTATCGCCACACTTGTTTCCAATTTTATCCACTGAGTTACCATCCCTTGCTGCAGCAAAGTTACTTTTTAAAAGCTGGCGAGCTATCGGTACCACTGGATTATTTGAGCTAATACGGTTACTACTTCAATCAAGTAGATCATTTGCTGACGAATATTTTGTTCACAAAGAAACTAAAGCGCTGGCTGCAACTTGGGGAATGCATCTTGATTACGGACCAGATATCTCAGGTGGGGCCCTGTTTTCATTTTTGGAGTCAATTGGCGGTCAGGAGTTTGGAATGGTGCTTGGCAAAGGGGGTGCCGACTCAATCACAAATGCGCTGACCAAAATAATTTATGAAAATGGTGGTGAGGTATTGGTTAACTCCAAGGTGACTGAGATTTTGTTGAAAGATGGGAAAGCGATTGGTGTAGTTACTGCTGACGGTAAAAGTTTTAAGGCTGAATCCATTATTGCAAATGTCAATCCAGCGCTGATCCCAAATCTACTTCCGGTAGTAGTTAAATCTGATGAAAACATTTCAAAAATTAAGAACTTCAAGCCTGGTCTGGGCACCATGATGATTCATCTTGCATTAAGTGATCCACCGACCTGGCGAGCTGCTGAAGCAGGTGACTTTAATTATGTTCATATTGCTCCATATATAGATGACATGGCGATGACCTATGCAATGGCAGCAGCGGGTAAGTTGCCAGAGCAACCAACATTGGTAATTGGCCAACCTACCGTCAGCGATCCATCCAGAGCTCCCAACGGCAAGCACATACTTTGGATTCAAGTCCGAGTTTTACCACTTGAAATTACTGGTGATGCTTCTGGAGAGATTAATGGTAAAAAATGGGATGATATTGGAGAGCAATACGCAGATCGCGTAATCAATATTATCGAAGAGTATGCTCCAGGATTTAAAAATAAGATCTTGGCACGAAAGGTACTGACCCCTAGTGATCTTGAAAGATACAACGTTAACTTGATTAAAGGTGACTCACTTGGTGGAAGCCACCACCCTTCGCAATTTTTCTTCCTTCGCCCGATCCCTGGTTGGACTGGACACAAAACTCCTATTAAGAATCTTTACATATGCGGTTCGGGAACATGGCCAGGTGGTGGTGTTGGTGGTGGCAGTGGACTAATGGTTGCAAACTTAATCAGTAAATAACTTTAGGCGCCAATCATCTGGCCATCTTTGTGAGCCAACCTCTTTACTTGGTGAATAAACAATTATGTAACTACCGATTGCAGCAATCTCGCCATTTACTGATGCAGTAAAAGCAAATTCTGCCGATGAATTTCCTATTCTGGTAACCTCAAGATTAGTTTTAATCTGCTCGCCAAAGAAAATTCTGCGCTTATACTCCATTTGTACTTTTACTCTTGGTATCTGGCCAAAAAGTGTCGATGGCAGCCCAACACTTCGGTATAGAGCCGCCTCACACTCTTCTACCCATCGAAAAGCACTGGTGTAATGCTGGTGACCTGCCGCATCTGTTTCTGCCCACTCAAGGTATCTGGTTATCTCTACTTTCGCCCCGGCCACGGATTTACCCCATATCTCTAGCTGCAAATGCAAATCTACTCATATATTTATGATTTTGCTAGGTACAAGGCAATCTAAGTTATCAGCACTCAATTAAATAATTACCTTTGGTATCCTGGATTTACATACAAATCCAGATACTCATTCACTGGGAGATTAATCAATTTCTCATAATCCATTGAAGTTTCCCAAATTTTCTTCTGCTGGCCTTCATTAAACATTCGAGCAAGATTGATCTTAAATTTCTCTAGCAGAAGGGGAATTCCTTCAGTTCGTCTGCGGGCATGCCCGACTGGATACTCCACTACAACTTCATCCATTACGGTGCCATCATCAAATTCAACTGTTAATGCATTTGCGATTGAGCGTTTGTTGGGATCATGATAGTCAGCTGTAAATTTCGTATCTTCGATACACACAATTTTATCGCGAAGAATATCAATGCCCGGATCGGCAGCAATATCGTCTTCATAATCTCTAGCAGTCAAGCGGCCAAAAATTAATGGAACAGCCACCATATATTGAATACAATGATCACGATCTGCAGGATTTCTCAATGGACCCTTTTTGTCAATAATTCTAATGCAGGCTTCATGTGTACGAATCTTTATACTTTTTATGTTAGATGCTTGTTTTCCAGCCTGCTTCATTTGTTTATGTATTGTCATTGCAGCTTCCACTGCAGTTTGAGAGTGGAATTCAGCGGGGAAAGAAATCTTAAACAGGATATTTTCCATAACATATGAGCCATAAGGTCGCTGAAACTTAAACTTATTTTTCTGAAAAAGTGAATCATAAAATCCCCAGGTCTTAGCAGAGAGAACTGTTGGATAACCCATTTCTCCAGTCTTAGCGATTAGTGAAAGTCGAACCGCACGAGAGGTTGCATCCCCAGCCGCCCATGATTTTCTTGAACCTGCATTAGGAAAATGACGGTATGTGCGTAATGACTGCCCATCAAGCCAAGCATGTGAAACTGCACTAAGAATTTGCTCGCGTGTTAGGCCTAACATTTTCGCAACGACTGCCGTTGAGGCAACCTTTACGAGAATTACGTGATCTAGTCCTACTTTATTAAAAGAGTTTTCCAGTGCAATACAACCTTGAATTTCATGAGCTTTAATCATGGCAGTTAAAACATCTCGCATTTTCAAAGGTGGTTTATTATTTGCTACCGATATTCTTGATAACCAATCAGCCGTTGCCAGAATTCCACCTAAGTTATCAGAAGGATGGCCCCACTCTGCAGCAAGCCAGGTGTCATTAAAGTCCAACCACCTGATCATTGCTCCGATGTTGAAAGCGCCTTGGATTGGATCTAATTCATAATTTGTTCCTGGAACCCTCACTCCGTTAGCGACGCTAATTCCCGCAACTGTAGGTCCTAAGAGTTTTCTACATTCTTCATACTCAAGTGCTTCTAATCCACACCCTAAGGTGTCCAGTAAACAGCTCCAAGCAGTCTGATAGGCAGTGTCAGAATTAATCTCAAATTTTTCTACGTAATCAACAATATCAATTATCTCTTTATCATATTCTTGAACTTCACGAGTTATGTTTGCTGACAATGTATTCCTATCTTTTCTCGATTGGGATAAATTCTAAGTCATCAGGACCAGTATATTCAGCGCTTGGTCGAATAATTTTATTATTGATTCTTTGTTCAATTACATGTGCAGACCAACCAGTTGTTCTAGCCATCACAAATATCGGCGTAAAGAAGGATGTTGGAATTCCCATAATTTTATATGCAACTGCAGAGAACCAATCTAGATTAGGAAACATCTTCTTGCTCTCCCACATTACAGTTTCAATCCGTTCTGCAATCTCATAGAGTTTCAGATCTTGCGCACTCTTGCTCAATTCATGGGCAACAGACTTAATAACTTTATTTCGTGGGTCTAAAATTGTATAAACCGGGTGTCCAAATCCAATTACTACCTCTTTTTCAGCAATTCTTTTCTTTATATCTATCTCAGCATCATCCGGATTTTGATAGCGCTCCTGAATTTCAAGGGCAACTTCATTTGCTCCGCCATGTTTTGGACCGCGAAGGGCTCCAATTGCTCCTGCAATAGATGCAAAAATATCAGACCCAGTTCCGGCAATTACACGTCCAGTAAAAGTAGAAGCATTAAATTCATGCTCTGCATAAAGTATTAATGAGATATGCATTGCTTTGACCCATTCAGCACTTGGTGTAACTCCGTGAAGCATATGTAAAAAATGCCCGCCAACTGAATCGTCATCAGTTTCAACATTAATTCTCTTGCCATTATTTGAAAAGTGATACCAATAAAGCAACATTGAACCAAAACTTGCTACTAAACGATCGGCTATCTCGCGAGCTTCTTCAGTTGTGTGAACTAGAGATTCTGGAGATTCACAGCCCAACGCTGATACACCGGTGCGAAGAACATCCATTGGATGGGAAGTTTTAGGAAGAGCCTCTAGAACTTTTTGAACCGTAGGAGATAATCCACGTAATGACTTGAGTTTTGATTTATACGCAGTTAATTCAGATTTATTCGGCAGCTTCTCATGTATTAATAAAAATGCAACCTCTTCAAATTCACATTTATCAGCAAGGTCATAAATATCGTATCCGCGATAATGCAGATCGTTTCCACTTTTGCCGACCGAACAAAGTGAGGTTGCGCCAGCGACTACTCCTGATAGTGCAACTGACTTCTTAGGTTTGAACTCAATTTTAGGCGAATCACTCATCATCAGTTTTCCTATCTTTAATTAGCCGGTCTAATGCGGTTTCATATTCGTAATAATTTATTCGCTGATACAACTCCTCGCGGGTCTGCATGGTATCAATTACAGATTTCTGTGACCCTTCTTTTCTTATTGCTTCATAAACTTTCTCGGCAGCTTTATTCATCGCCCGGAAGGCCGATAATGGATAAAGGATCATTTTAACGCCAGCTGAAGCTAACTCTGATTTATTAAAAAGTGGCGTTAAACCAAATTCAGTTATATTTGCTAGGACTGGGACATTTACCCCACTTGTAATTGTTTTATAAGTGGACAGTTCAGATACAGCCTCTGGAAACAATAGATCTGCACCGGCCTCTATATATGAGTTCATGCGGTCAATTGCACTGCTTAGCCCTTCATTGGCTATGGAATCTGTTCTAGCCATAATTAAGAAGGACGGGTCATTACGAGCATCAACTGCAGCTTTAATTCGATCCACCATTTCAGATTTGCTTACAATTTCCTTATTTGGTCGGTGACCACACCGTTTTGCACCAACTTGGTCTTCGATGTGAATTGCAGCTACGCCGATCTTCTCAAGAGTTCGCACAGTCCTGGCAATATTGAAAGCTGATGCACCAAATCCTGTATCAACATCTACAAGCAATGGTAGGTCGCAAACATCTGTGATTCTAGTTGCATCTATAACTACATCCTGTAAGGAGCTAATACCAAGATCTGGAACTCCAAGTGAACCAGCAGAGACACCACCACCCGATAGATAAATAGCCTTATAGCCTGCGCGCTTTGCCAATAGTGCGTGGTTGGCATTAATTGTGCCAACAATTTGTAGTGGGGATTCACTTGCTAGCGCCTGAGTGAATCGAGCGCCTGGCGTAAGTTGACTCACTGGTTTAACTTACCATCTGGTCGATGCTGGCTAAAAATCCCACGGAAATCTTGATCAAGATATGTTTTCCAAAGCAAGTGACTGCAGCTTCGGTTAAGCCAGCGCAGCATCTAGGGTAATCAATGCGCTTGAATACAACTTTGAAACCGGGCAGGTCGCCTTGGCTTTTTCGGCAAATGCGACAAACTCTTCATTACTTAATTCTTGCCCAGAGCCTCGCGCAATTAACTGGATTTCGCTTATCCAAAATCCATCAGCGCGTTGCTCAAGTGTTACCTTGGCACTGGCTTCAATTACCCCAGGTTTTTTACCAGCATCCTCAATCAAGCTAGTTAAATGCATAGAAAAACATCCAGCAAGAGCTGCCCCAACTAATTCCTCAGGGTTGGTCATATCCGTATCTTCAACTCGCGATTTCAGTGAATAGGCAACTAATCCGCCATTTTTTCCTAATCTCATGGAGCCTGTTCCAGTTGGTACTGGTCCATTCCAAACTGCACTTGCATATTTATAAATTTTCATTTATACGATATCTTCCTTTCATGGAGCCAGGCAAAGTCTTTAATGCCACTACCTTATCGCCAAAAGATGTTGTTATTCGTGGTCAAGGCCAATGTTTTAACCTAATTGACTCCCAGCCCTACGCCGAGGCTATGACGGCAACTGAAATTCACATGACTGGCAATTCATCCCCCAAAGGCTCACTTGCTGGCACGACCTACATATTTGTTCGCTCCGGCACGGCAAGTTTAGAAGTAATTGGCGAGAGCGTTACTGGTGTTGACAATTCAATAAAAGTTGAGCCTGGGAGTGCAATTCAAATAAAAAGTGGAGAAACTTTTATTTGGACCTATGCCGATAATTTAATCGCAATCGAAGTTTATGTGCCAAATTCTTCTGGACCTTATGGGCGCAGGCAAACACACAACACTTCAAACTTTACTCGTGTTGTAACTCAGGGTGGCAACCAAAAATCAACAGCCACTTCGGACCGACAGTTTGAAGTTATATTTGATGCAAGCAATGGATCAGCTGATGCGACAATGTTTGTTGGCTTTATTCCACCTTCAGGTGCTCCCAGCCACTACCATTTGTATGATGAGATTTGTTATATTTTAAGAGGTAGTGGAGAATTTAATTCAGGAGGTAATAGTCAATCACTAACTGCAGGGTCAGCTTTTGCAGTGGTACCAAGGCTGCTTCATTCCCTGACTAATACAGCAACAGAAGATCTTTGGGTATTGGGGGTTTTCCGGCCAGAAGGCTCCCCATCTGCTGCATACTATCCAGATGGAAGCCCAGCTCCTGGCTACTCTGAGTCAAATTAATACATATGCTCCAAGAAAGGCACCTTGATTACAAATGATTTAGCCGCCCTATATCGCTCCGAATTTCCGCTGTTTGAAAAGCTTACATATATTAACTCTTGCTCACACGGTGCTTTAGCCAACTCTGTTAAAGCCGCCTTTGGAACTTATATCTCAACTTTGGAAGAAAAAGGTTCAGCTTGGAATGATTGGGTAACACAACAGGAAATTCTCCGAAAGTTAATTGCTCAATTTCTTTCAGCAAAATCTGAAGAAATAGCAATTACAACATCAGCATCGGCTGGAATGAATGCACTAGCAACGGCATTGAATTTTTCTGGTAAGAGAAATAAAATTATTACCACAAATAATGAATTCCCCACTATGGGCCAGATATGGCACGCCCAAGAATCTCGCGGCGCAAAAGTTGTTCATATCCCAAGCAACGCAGATCTAACCGTTGATACACAATCACTAATCAATGCAATAGATGAAGAGACGCTTTTAGTTGCGATAGCTCACGTTTGTTATAGAAATGGGGTGCGCACAGATATCCAGCCAATAATTGAGGCAGCTCATAAGATGGGTGCTTTAGTAGTGCTTGATGCATACCAATCAGTGGGTTCACTATCGTTAAATGTAAATGAAATAAATGCAGACTTCATTGTTGGTGGCTTACAAAAGTACATGCTGGCTGTTCCGGGAGTTGGATTCATGTATGCCCGTCAAAGTACTACTAGTGCTCTAGTCCCGACCGTTACAGGCTGGTTTGCCGCTGAAGATATCTTTGCAATGAAAATAGATTCCTACCAGCCCGCTCAACACGCAAGACGTTTTGAAAACGGAACCCCTAATGTGGCCCCTTTATATCCGGCAACTGCCGCATTAGAATTTATGCTTAAAGTTGGCATCCTAAACATTGAAAAATACGTAGCTGAAATTCACTCGGAGATTAGAGATGGAATCACCAAAATTGGGGGCAAGGTAGTCACTCCAGCAAACCCTGAATACCATGGTTCCCTCTTAGCAGTTGCCTCTAAAGATGAACATGCTCATGTTGCCGCACTGGAAGAAATTGGGATTGTGACCTCCTGTAGAGATGGTAACGTGAGAATCTCACCTCATTTTTATAACAATCAAGATGATGTAAAGAAAGTTATAGATGGTTTCACCAAAACTTCCGCACTTTTAAGAACATAAACTCAGATGGCAAAGGATGCGGTGGAGGTTTACAAGCTTGCTAAAGGTTTGGTTATTTCAAGGGCTATTACTGGACTTTGGCAGATTGCTGACATGGAAAAAGATGGTAAAACTTTAAATCCTGTCACATCCGCAAAATTAATGGCACCTTATGTTCAATCTGGACTATACACATTTGACATGGCAGATCATTACGGATCAGCTGAAATAATTGCTGGAACATTTAAAAAAATTGAGCCTGATGGAAACCAAGCAAAATTAATGACCAAATGGGTCCCAAAGCCAGGACCAGTTACCCGAGAACAAGTTCGAAATGCCATTCAAGAACGCTTGTCTCGACTGCAAAGTGAAAAAGTGGACTTACTTCAGTATCACGCTTGGAGTTTTTCAAATCCATTTTGGCTAGATACTCTAATTTATCTTCAAGAACTAAAAGAAGAGGGACTAATAGGTGCACTAGGCACCACCAATTTTGACACAGCCCATCTAAGAATTGCCAAAACTACTGGGATTGAAATTGTTTCAAATCAGATTTCTTATTCATTAGTTGACCGTAGAGGTGCAGGGAAAATGGCTGATTATTGTGCAGAGAACTCAATTGCAATTTTAGCTTATGGAACTCTATGTGGTGGTTTTATTTCCAAAAAATGGTTAGGTAAGCCAGAGCCTGAACAAAAAAACCTAGGTAATTGGTCGTTAATGAAATATAAAAGATTTATTGATGCAGCAGGAGGTTGGGATAAGTTCCAGAATTTACTCAGAGTATTAGATCAAATCAGCCAAGAAACTGAGCGTTCGATCGCAACTATTGCCAGTAAGTTCCAACTGAGTCAGAAAGCAGTTGGGGGCGTAATAATTGGCGCCAGGTTGGGCGAAAATTCTCATCTTCAAGATACAACTTCTTTATTTACATTTTCTTTAAAGAAGAAACAAATTGAGAGAATCCAAGCTGCAATTGATTTGCTAAATCCAATACCTGGTGACTGTGGCGATGAGTATCGCAAGCCGCCTTACTTAACTGCTTCAGGTGATTTAAGCCATCATTTAGAGGAATTCCCACCAGTCTATGACCCAATACAAAATGGTCAGGTGCAACAAATTAACTCTGGTACTCCCTGGGAATCCCTGGCTGGCTACTCACGAGCAATTAGGATCGGTAACCGCGTTTTAACCTCAGGAACTACTGCAACTCATGGTGATTTCGTTGTTGGAAGAGATGATCCGATCGCACAAGCGCATTTTATAATTGATAAAATTGAAGCATCTTTGGAATCTCTAGGCTCTAAATTATCAGATGTGGTACGCACCAGAGTATTTGTGCGAAACAGTAAAGGCTGGAAAGGGGCGTTGCTAGCTCACGGTGAAAGATTCGCAGATATAAAACCAGCAAACACCACATTTTTTACAAACTTGGTGGGAGATGAATACCTTGTTGAAATTGAAGCAGAGGCTGAAATTCAGTGATGGAAAAAGTAAATCTCCAGGGTTCATATCAAATATCCCCAGTAATTAAGGGGGGTTGGCAATTAAGTTCAGGACACTCACTTAATCAAAAAATTGAAGATGGCCAAGCAATTGCAGATATAAATGAATTTGTAGAAGCAGGTATTTCTACTTTGGATTTTGGTGATATCTACACGGGCGTAGAAGAGTTAATTGGTAAAGCAATTCTAAAGCTAGGCGATAAATATGGTGAGGAGTCCAGAAGTAAAGTTCAGCTACACACAAAATATGTGCCAAACGAACTTCACTTAGATGACTTTGAAAGAGGAGATGTCAGAAGAATTGTAAATCGATCCCTAAAGAGATTAGGGACAGATTATGTAGATTTAGTGCAATTCCATTGGTGGAAATATGAGGCCAAACATTATCTAGCAGCAATGGAAGAATTATTCATTTTAAAAAATGAAGGAAAAATTCGACATGTAGGTGTTACAAACTTTGATGTTGATCGGCTCAGTGAAATGTTGAGCGCAGGATTCAAGCCAGCAAGCATTCAACTTCAGTACTCGCTTATTGATAATAGAGCTGAGAATGAAATGACTGAATTTTGCTTGGAAAATGATATTAGTATTCTTTGTTATGGCACTGTTGCGGGTGGATTTATCTCCGAAAAGTACCTTGGGGTTGGAGAACCTAAAGCATTTGAAACTAGATCAGGTGTCAAATATAGATTAATTATTGAAGAATTTGGCGGCTGGGATCTTTTTCAAAAATTACTTGCTGTATTACATGAAATCGCTAAGAAGCATGAAACTGACATTGGCACAATTGCTTCTGCCTATATTCTTCATCAACCAGCCGTAACAGCTGTTATTGTCGGCGCCAGAAATCGTGAACATTTAAATTCAAATCTTCGAATTCCAGGTATTAAATTTACCGAACAAGAATTACACAACTTAAAAAATATTACATCGTTAGCAAAAGGGCCTAAAGGACCGGTTTATTACTTAGAAAGATATGACAGCAAGCATAGAACAATTATGCATACCAACAATAATTAAGTTAAATCACTTGCGTTTAACTTAACACGGCCAATTCTTTCAATCTTCATTACCATTTGCTCCTCTGGGTCTGGGCATGCAACCAGAGAGTCTTGTTCCAACCAATCATCGGCTGACATTTGACGTTGTTTTGCTGGAAGTAGAGGCAGAACTGAAGCTATCGCATACATGCAAAAATGCTTTCCATCTGGAATTCTTAATTCGGCACTGTTGGTAAGCTCAAAGTAGTCACCAGGTTTTAGTCCACAAACAGATCTGCCGCCTATGCTTTCAACAGTTACCCGCAAATCAAATAACTCCATAGTGAAATGATAGGGTAAAAATTCAATCTAGTGCGTATTTATCAGGATAATGTTAAGTATCACCTAAAGCTGATTTAAAGCGCTTAGATCATTAATCAAGTTACTTTGGAGCCTTGGGCTGTGACTGTTTTATACTCCCCTGATTCGGCCAGCTCTTTAAGTCGTTTAAAGCCATCATAAACTTCAACAAACGAGGTAGGCAACGGTGAAAACGAAAATCTGATTCCATTTGGTTCCCGATAATCAGGGAAAACGTTTTTTAGTTGTCGTAAAGCTACTGCTATTTGTGCGCCATCTTGATGAGTGATAATTATGTGCCCACATCTTTTAGTGGAATCTCTTGGTGTTGCGAGTTTAAAGCCCAAAGGTTTCAACCATTCATCGTAAAGAGCTATCATCAAATCAGTACCCTTTAAACATTTTTCATTAATTAACTCCATAGTGGCTGCCTCGATCATTTTAAATCCAACTTCTACAGCTTTCAATCCAATTATTGGCGGCGTTGAAATTTGAAAGCCACGAATGCTGGCTGAGCGCTCAAAAACTGGTCCCATTGCAAATTGGTTTTTCACGCCAAACCAACCACGTATCGGTACATTCAATTTCTGTTGAAGCTCTGTAGATACATACAACCAGCCAGGGGCTCCAGGTCCAGAATTGCCGTATTTGTAAGTGCAGCCCACCGCTAAGCCAATTTTATGCTTATCAAATTGTAGATTCACTGAACCTATAGCATGAGAACAATCCCAAAGCATTAGGGATCCATTATCTCTTACCGTTTTTTCAATACTTGCATAATCGTTCAAACCACCAGATCTATACTGAATGATCTGTAAGGTCACTAAAGCTACATCTTTGTCTAAGTATTTACTCAACAACTCATTTGAAATTATTTCATTCTCAGACTCTCGCAAATCCTCGTTCTCAATGTAAACCAATTCCATGCCCAAATCATTAGCAATTCCCTCCATTGCATAACGATCACTAGGGAAATTAGCTCTATCAATAAGGATTTTTTTACGACTTGGATTTGATTTAACTGCAGCCCATGCCAATTGATAAAGATTTATTGTATTTGTATCAAGCGCAAGTGTTTGACCAGGAGCGGCGCCAAGTGAAGACCTGCCAATTAAATCTCCGATGCTTTGCGCTTTATCAATCCAATCCGTCCACCCGCCAACGATTTTCTTGCCCCATTCATTCTTTAACAAATCTTCTACTGCTTGAATAGTTTCTATTGGTAATCTGCCTAGGGAGTTGCCATCCAAGTAGCAAACAGAATTATCGTCAATATAAAATAGTTTTTTATATTGATTTAGTGGGTCGAGCCGATCAAGTTCTAATGCATATGAGCGCTCCATAAGTAAAAGTATAGAGGGATTACTAATTAAATCATAAAGAATATTTCTCCAGATAGGTGAAAATTCTGATTCTTTGTGAAAGACTTCCTGCATGAGCAAGAAAATTGCAGTTGTCACGGGAGCAGCAGGAGGAATGGGATTAGCCATAACAGCTAAACTTGTTCAAAGTGATTTTCAAATAGTTGCTTTTGATATTAATGAAGAAGGATTAAAAAACCTTGAAAAACAATTTGCTCCAAGTGTATTTTCATATTGTGTAGATCTAACTGATGCAGACGCAATCAAGGATGCATTTGCATCTGTAGCAGAAAAATTCGGTGGAGTTGATGCATTAGTTAATAATGCTGGCAATTGCTATATGTCTGATTTTCCGAACATACCTCCTAGTGAGTTCTATTTGCAGATGGCAGTAAATTTCTCATCAGCATTTTTCTGCTCTCAAGAGGCGATAAAGTTAATGTTAAAACGCTCAGGTATTAAGAAAATTGTTAATATCTCATCTAACGGTGCTTACAACTTCGATGTTTTTGATCCTCCACATTATCGAGCAAGTAAAGCTGCCATGGATACGTTGACGAAGGATTTAGCGCGAAGATATGCCGATCAGAGTATTTGTGTAAATTCTATTGCTCCTGCTATGACGGAATCACCGTTGTTTAAAGTACTTACCGAGGAGGTGCTCAACAAAGCTATTTCTCAGATGCCAAGAGGTAGCGCTATGAAACCAGAGGAAATAGCTGCGTGGGTGGGATTTTTAATATCTCCAGCAGGGGATGTTTCCAGTGGAAATGTAATAATTTTGAATCAAGGTAGAGATGTTAGATAGTTTTGTGGTACTTGATTTATTTGTATCGATGTGGAGCTTTCTTTAATTGATTCCACTGTTCTGGGCCGTGCCCATAAATTACTAAAGCGTCCCTTTTTCTGGCTAATTCCAAAATGCGATTGGCACTAGAAATTGCCTGCGCAGGATTTGTGGCATCCAAACATCCCTCTGCAATCTCAGATTCCCTTGAAATCGCATCACTAGTTAAAAGAATTGATCCACTCTCTGGCAATTTAACAAGAATCGATAATTCACCTGGAGTGTGCCCTGGTACATGTAGAACTTCAAAGTTTTCGCCTAAATGAGTGTCTTCGGTAATCAAGATGTATTCGGTGTTTGGCCAATCTAAAGGCTTGTTCCCTCGCCAATATATAGGTTTATCTAGTTCACGCTCTTCCTTGCCTATGATAATTGGAACATTAGGAAATCCACCAATGTTACCTACGTGGTCAATATGGGTATGAGTGATTATCAAATAATCAATATCCGATTTAGTTAAACCCAATTTTGCAAGTTGTCCCTCAGGTTGGTGTTCATAAGTAAGCTCCAAAAGCTCGCCAAATTCTCCCAATCTATCTTCATCTGAAGCTTGGTTTATATCTTTGGCATATTTTTCTGG
>B570J14230_10000681_pt1 | contig 13778 bp, 12 predicted proteins | sample LakMenepilimnion_3_FD_14230 | JGI IMG/M metagenome (IMG submission 14230) | reverse complement strand
ACAATCGGGTGCTTAGCTCAGTGGTAGAGCGTCTCGTTTACACCGAGAATGTCGGGGGTTCGAAACCCTCAGCGCCCACCAGAAAATTCCATATGCTGTAAACACTCTTACGGAGGCACTTATGAAAGCGACCCCGAGTGACCAGCGTTCGGTTTTAGATATCCAGAGCTTCGACTTCACCACTACTTCCTTAAATGCCAAAGCTGCGGCCCTTCCGGAAATTGCGGCCATCGCCTCATTAAATATTAAGGCCAATAACGCCCGCGATCTGCGTATCGCGGCCGAAACCGAGTTAAGCGATGTAAAGCGTGAACTAAACCGCGCTGAAACCGATGTAGAACAAGTTGTCTCCCGAATTACCAGGGACGAAGCACGTTTAGCATCTGGCACGGGCGCAGCGAAAGAGTTGGAACAACTGCAGCACGAACTTGTCTCACTAAATACTCGTCGCAGTGAGTTAGAAGAAGTAGAACTTGAAATAATGATGCGCGTAGATTCCATCAAGGAGCGCATTACGACTTTGCAGGAAGAGGAAGCCGCACTCGCCCTGGAGATCGCTAACTTAGAAATTTCCAAAGAGAATGCCCTAACCGTTATCGGCGCTGATTTAAGCTCAGCAGCGCAAGAGCGTGCCAAGACTGTGGCGAGCGTAAATCCAGAATTAATTGCCTTATACGAAAAAATTCGCGCCGCAAACAATGGAACCGGAGCCGCCGCCTTAATCGGTAATCAATGCAAAGGTTGCCACTTAACTTTAAATACCATCGAGCTGCAACGTATTGCGGCGCTCGCCGAGGATGAAGTATCTCGTTGCGAAGAATGTCGGTGCATATTGGTGCGTGGTCTATAAATGGCGCGTCACTTTAAATTAACTGCCGACGGGGGATCCCGTGGAAATCCCGGTCCTGCAGGTTACGGCGCAGTTGTAACCGAGCGCGGCAAGATAGTTGCCGAACTATTTGATGTAATCGGTATCGCTACAAATAACGTTGCCGAATACAGCGGATTACTTGCCGGCCTTAGCCATATTCATAAATTAGATACAGCAGCCACCGTTGAAGTAGCAATGGATTCCAAGTTAGTTGTGGAACAAATGTCTGGGCGTTGGCAGATCAAGCACGCGGATATGCGCGATTTAGCCAAGCAATGTCGCGGCGCTCACGATCCATCGTTAGTTACTTACTCTTGGATTCCACGTGATGAAAATTCGCACGCTGATCGTTTGGCCAATAAGGCACTCGATAGCGGTTCGGCCCATAAAACTGAAGCCCAAGTTCAGCAGAATTACTTATCAGAGCGAATGCGCAGTGATGAAGTTCCAACAATGATTTATATGGTTCGCCACGGCGAGACCGTTTTGACTCCTATGCGAAAGTTTTCTGGTGTTGGTCCATTAAATCCAGAGTTAACCGAAAAAGGTCTCGCTCAAGCTGCTGCCGTTGCCGGAGCAATCGCGAAATTGAATCCAGAAGTTTTGATCGCTTCACCATTAGGGCGCACAACTCAGACCGCTCAAGCGATCGCCGCAGCAACAGGTCTTGAAATTACCTTTGATGAGATTTGGTATGAACTTTCATTCGGTGACTGGGATGGCCTCTCCTTTGAAGAAGTGAAAGAGAAGTTTCCTGATGAATTTCAGGGTTGGCTTAATTCAACGTCATATGCACCAACCGGGGGAGAGTCATACGACCAAGCCGAAGTTCGCGTTGAGGAAGCGCTAGAAAAAGTGGCCGCGCTTTATCCTGGTCAGCGAGTTGTCGTTGTTACGCACAACGGAATCATTAAACTAGCGGCACAAATAGTTACAGGAGCTCCAACGGAGGCGGTCTTTCATATAGATGCTGCACCTTGTTCCATAACTTCAATTTCAATTTGGCCATCAGATGGTTTACGTGCTCTGCGCAGCCTTAATGAGACCGGACACTTTCACCCCTGATTCAAATAGTCGCTACCGCTATAGCCAGCCTTTACGCCACTCGAAGCAGGGTAAAACCCAGTAACCCTTCAATATTTCACCCTGGCTCCTAGCCCCACCCCGAAAATTAATTCGTGGTTCACCAAATTGATAGGCCAAGTCATTGACCTACCCCTGTACCTTGTGCGTAAACTCAGCATTTAGCAAACCTGTCATCGTTACCACATTTTCCCAGGTGTTGAGCGGTGATGAGCCTGCTAGCAGTTCCTTGAGTAACCCTAGTAGAAAGCTGAAATAGATATGCGAAACACTTTCTCGTCGCGAGTATCAACTCGCGCATTCAAGGCAGTACTGGGGGCAAGCCTTGCTGGCGCACTCCTAGTTTCTGCACTCCCTTCTGCATCAGCGGCAACAGGTTCTGTTGGCGGCGTATGTACAAAGGTTGGCGGTACGGCGAAGGTCGGAAAGATCAACGTCATTTGTAAGGCAGTATCAGGGAAGAAGATCTGGACTGATACAACCGTTTATAAAGTTTCAATTAGCGCGAATGCAATCCTTGGCGGAAAGAATAACCAGACCGCATCTTGGATTCAGAATTACGTTATTCCTCAATTCGAACTTTCTAATGCAGAAAAGGGAAAGCAAGTAGATATTTCCTTTACACCTGCTGGTATTGATGACAATGCATTTAAGACACAACTTGCACTTGACTTGGCTTCAAAGCGTGGCCCAGATGTAATGGCACTTGATGGTTTCTGGGTAGCAGAATTTGCTGAAGCCGGATACATCAAGCCACTTGAGTCAGTTGTTGGCGCTGCATCTGTAAACGCTTGGGATGGCTGGTCACAGATTCCAAAGTCAGTTCAAGGCGTGATGAGCTATAATGGAAAGAAGTACGGAGTTCCTCAAGGAACTGATGGCCGTATTATCTACTTCAACAAGAAGCTATTTGCAGATGCAGGTCTTCCTGCTAACTGGCAACCAAAGTCTTGGGCAGACATCTTAACTGCTGCAAAGGCAATCAAAACTAAGACTCCAACAGTTAATCCATTACAGCTAAATGCTGGCGATGGAATGGGAGAAGCAACTGCAATGCAGGGCTTCCTCAATCTTCTCGGTGGAGCCGGAAGCTTGATCTATGACGTTAAGACAAAGAAGTGGGCAGGCAACACAAAGGCTGTTCGCGACATGCTTGGTTTCTATGACAGCGTTTACAACAAGGACAAGGTCGGAAACTCTGACTGGCAGCTACTTGCTGGAGAAAACGGTCGCAACGAATCATTCAAGGCATTCTCTGAAGGAAAGCTTGCAATGATCATCGAAGGTGACTACCTCTGGAGAGGCGTTATCAACCCTGTTTCAGGTAACTTTAAGATGGCCGATCGCAATACAAATGTTGGCTTTGCCAAGATTCCTGCACAGACAGCTAAGTCAGGTGTCAACGGTCAGAGCTTCATGAGTATGTCTGGCGGAAGTGGATATGCACTTAATCCGAACTCTCGTGACAAGAATGTCGCCTGGGATCTACTTAAGTTCATCAACGCAAAAGAGCCAGTATCTTCATTTATGGCTATCGGCGGAGCAGTTCGTATTTCACAACGTCAAGATGTGAACTCTTCTGTTCTCAAGTCTGACCCTTGCTTGAAGTTCGTATTTGAGAATGCAATTCCAAATACCTTCTTCCGTCCAGCAAATGTCAACTACAACGCTGTATCAGTACTGCTACAGAAGGCAACAACTTCGATCGTTCAAGGTAAGTCAGTTGCAGAAACTGCAGCCGCTTACGAGACCGCTCTGAAGGCACTTGTCGGCGCATCAAACGTAGCCAGCAACTAAGGCTACATGAAACCTAAGACGGTAAAGGGTTCCCGGGCCGCGAGGCCCGGGAACTCCGTTCTCGGTAAGGGCGCAGCGACCGTCTTTTTATCACCGTCGCTCTTGTTTATCGGAGTTTTTCTTCTTGTCCCTGCATTTTGGACGCTCTTCCTTGGATTAACAAATTACAAACTCGTAGGAATTGAAGCGCTTAATCCAAGTTTTGTAGGACTAGATAATTTTGTTAAAGCCCTCCAAGATCCGCAATTTCTCAGCTCGCTCAAACTCACCATAGTTTATGTATTAGGCTCCGCCATTTTTGGACAAGCCCTTCTTGGCTTTATTCTGGCTTGGGTATTAAACGAACTTTCACCCCGGATTCGTAGTGCTGTTGAATTAATAGTAATTTTTTCTTGGATCGTTCCAGGCTCAGTAGTTGCATTCTTATGGTTCGCCTTTTTCAACAAAGAAGAAGGAACTTTAAATGCCATTCTGGGCGTAAACATAGATTGGCTGCTTGATTATCCGATGCTCTCAATCATTATTTTCAATATTTGGCGAGGAACCGCCTTTTCGATGTTGCTCTTTAGTGCAGCAATTGCATCGATTCCGAAGTCTCATATTGAAGTTGCGCGAGTTGCGGGCGCATCAAAGATGCAGCAGCTTCGACATATTGTTTTACCTGCAGCGCGCTCATACATACTTACAAATCTCTTACTCATTACCTTATGGACTTTTAACGATTTCGGCCCATACCTTCTAACAGGAGGCGGTCCGGGTGGTCAGACACAAATTCTTCCAATTTTCGTTTACGATAGCGCTCTTCGCTACCTAGATTTCGGTTACGGCTCAGCGATCGCCACCATAATGCTCTTACTAAACTTGGTTCTTTCGCTCATCGTTCTTCGAATTTCTAGAAAAGGGAAGAAGTAATGAGAGTACTTGGCAAGGAAGTTTTTACCTCAGATAAGCGCCGAATCGATGAGCGATCTGGCGTTGAAAAAATCTCAACTTTTGTATTTGTGCTTCTCGCCGTTAGCTTCTTCGCTATCCCATTGATGTGGTTGTTTCTTGCTCCCTTTGACTCCGATCCCACCTTTCGAATCAAGTGGCCAAATTGGGGACTGGGCAATTTCTCTGAAATGGCAGAAAATCCATATGCTTATCGCTCACTTTTGAATTCAGCTATTTTCTCGGCTGGAAGCGGATTGGTAGTAATCCTAGTTGGGGCACCCGCATCGTACGTATTGAGTCGAATCAAGTTTGCAGGACGAGATGCGTTCTTGTACATACTCTTACTTTTCTCATCAGTTGTAACTGGCAGCGCAGCAATGGTGCCGCTCTTTTTGCTTTCTCTTAGGTTGAATTTGATTGATACCTACCAAGGTGTTGTTTTAGTATTGACTGGCGGGCTAATTCCAGCGGCCATCTTTATCTTAAAAGATTTTACGGATTCAATACCAAAAAGTTACGAAGAATCGGCTCAAATTTTCGGTGCCAGTTCTTTTCGCATCCTCAAGGATGTCGTAACTCCAATTATTCGACCAGGCTTAGCGGTTATCTTCGTCTGGTCGTTTGTTCAAGCGTGGGGTAACTTCCTTGCCCCATTCATCTTGATTCGAGATGTTAATAAGCAACCAGCAGCGGTAATGATGTATAGCTTCTATAACGATGGTGGACAGGCCGTTTTCCGCACGGTTGCAGCTTTTTCATTGATTTACACGATTCCCGTACTTGCAATGTATTTTTACGTAAATAAGAAATATGGGTTCCGCTTCTATGGAGGGATTAAGGGCTAATGAGCTTTGTATCGATTGAGAAGATCACCAAAGTATTTCCTGGCGGAGTACGAGCGCTGGATGAGTTAGATCTTGAGATCCAGGACGGAGAGTTCTTCGCGCTGCTCGGACCATCCGGTTGCGGAAAGACAACGTTGCTACGCACTTTGGGCGGCCTTGAATCTTCAACTAGCGGAAAGATCTCATTCGAAGGTAAAGATGTCACTTTCCTAACACCTGGAGCTCGCAATATTGCAATGGTCTTCCAGGATTATGCGCTTTACCCACATATGAACGTATTAGAGAATATTTCATATCCGCTTAAAGTTAGAAAGTTTTCCAAGGAAGAAATTGAAAAGCGCGTAAAGCAAGCATCTGAAGCCCTTTCAATTGAAATGTTGCTAGATCGCAAGCCAGGACAGATTTCTGGAGGCCAGCAACAACGCGTTGCAGTTGCGCGTGCGATGGCCTGTACTCCGAGCCTCTATCTCTTTGATGAGCCACTTTCTAACCTTGATGCGCGCTTGCGCCTAGAAGCTCGTACATTTTTGAAGCAGTTGCAGCGCGAACTTGGTGTGACAACAATACTTGTTACGCATGATCAATCTGAAGCGTTAGCTCTTGCAGATCGAATGGCGGTAATGGATAAAGGGAGAATTAAACAAGTTGGTAGTCCAGCTGAGTTCTTCCACAAGCCTGCAAATATATTTGTGGCAAGTTTTATTGGATCAACGCCAATGAACCTGCTCGATGGTGTTGTAAACGATGGAAGAGTAACAATCGGCTCAATGTCTTTTGATATTCCAGCACACGCGCAAAGTACTGCGCGAACCGGCGATAAGGCCGTGTTTGGAGTTCGCCCCGAGTATGTATCGCTAACCTCATCTCCTGGATCTGGAATAGCAAGCGGAGTAGTAAAGGTTACCGAGAACTTAGGCACTCATTATTTAGTGACCGCAGATTGCAATGGAATTTTGGTTCGAGGAACCGTTCCAGATGGATCTGAGCCACACATGGGAGACACCGTTCATCTGAAGCCAGAATCTGGTCGAACTCTCCTATATAACAAGACGAGTGAAGATCTTTACTAACCCAACTCCTTATGCAATTTTCAAAGTTATATACATCTGTCGATAGAGATCAATCTATCTATCAGTATGTGCCATTCGATGTTCCTGCAGGTGCAAAGGGAATAACTCTGCGCATGCGCCACAATGGAGTGATATCTGTAATCGATTTGGGTTTGTTTGACCCAATTGGTTTCCGGGGATTTTCTGGCAGCGAAAGAAAACACGTCGTGTTAAATCAAAGCGATGCAACTCCGGGGTATCTACCTGGCCCAATTCGAGCGGGCACGTGGTTCGTTTCCCTAGGACTTCATCGCGTTGATGAAGCCGGTGTCACTATTGAAGTTGAAATTGAAATTGGGAACCCAATTTTTCCGGATTACTCTTCTAAAGTCGCACCACCGGTCAGAGGACCAAGGCGTAAACTAAAGGCAAGGGCTGGTCACCGTTGGTTTCCAGCCGATTTCCACACGCACTCAGTGCATTCTGATGGTGACTTAACTTTAAATGAATTGGCAGCGCTGGCCACAACTCGTGGATTAGAACTGCTTGCTGTTACCGATCACAACACAACTAGCCACCATCGGTTTCTGCCAGAAGTTTCCAAGTTCGCTGGAATTAATCTAATCGCTGGTCAAGAAGTTACAACTGATTCTGGCCATGCTAATTCTTTTGGGCATAGCGAATGGGTAGATTACCGCGAGGCAACGTCACGCTGGCTTAGTGATACGAAAAAGCAAGGCGGGCTACTTTCAATTAACCATCCATTATCTGCGCCCTGCCATTGGCAACGAGATACTCCAGATGGAATTGATATGACAGAACTCTGGCACTCATCTTGGGATAGAAAGAGCGATGATCCACTGAAGTGGTGGAGTAAGAATGGATCAAAAATTCCAATCGGAGGAAGTGACTTTCATAGATTTACTTCTGATGGTCTACCGGGAGAGCCGACTACTTGGGTCGAAATTGATACCGAAGATAATGAGGTAACACAGGATCAAGTTTTGTCAGCGCTTATCCAAGGAAGAGTTGCAATTTCCGCTGATCCAAATTCTGCAGTTGTATTTGCATTAGAAGATGAAATGGCTGTCGATGGTGGCGATGGCTTAACTTTGATGACACCGTCGGGGAGAAGAGAGTTGATCACCAAAGATTTTATGACTGTATCCGGTGAAAGCGGGTTGTATTCGCTAAAAGACTCCAACGGCATTTATCACGCCATTGGATATCGAAGTTAAGAGATATCCCCACCTTGTTGTGTACCCTCGCGCTCGGCTATCTTTTTAGCGATCATTTGGGCTATTGCTAAATCTTCATAGCCATCAGCAATTGGATCGTATTCTTGCTTTCCAGTGAGTACTAATTTATGAAAAGCTACTAGCTCGTTTTCGAATGATGCAGTGTATGAATTAGTGCGGGTTACTTCATGATCGATGCCATGACGCCGCGTTGAAATGAGTTGAGTTGGAATTCTTAAAATATACGGGCTAGGGAAGATTATGTGGTGGCCTTCCTCCTCATTAACCCAGCGGATTTCTTCTTGATAAGCAGGGTATTGATCGAGATAGAACCAGCGGATTGTTACGCGAACACCATCTGCAGTTCGCGCATGGATGATTATCGCCTCGCTCTGTCCGGGACTTGGCCAGCGATCAACAAAGTCAACTTCGGTAATGTGCACATTTAACGCTCGAAGAACGGAAAATTCGTGTACTACGCTTCCTAAAATTATATCGGTATAAAGATCACCAAAAGATTTTGCAGCCGCCTGTCCCAAGGCTTCTACCTGAGTATCAAGTTTTAACTTAGTGAAAACTTCGTTCAATCCGGCAGGCGAGGAGGGCATGTCTACTGATAACTCAGAAGTGACCAGCTGGCTATCACCGCTTGGGTGCAGAACGAGCACGTCAACAGTTCTGGGGCGTGACTTGATTGCGTTACGGGCGGCGATCACGGCGTTATCAAAAGTCTTCATGTAGCCAATCATCAGTCGTTTACCTGAGATTTTTAGCGCCTTTTCTATTTCAACCATTTCACGTTTGGTGTAGGCAAGTGGCTTCTCACAAAATACATTCAATCCTGCACCTAGTGCGCTTATAACAACTTCGGAATGTGAACCAGAATTTAGAACCATGATGGCGTCAATTGAGCCGGATGAAATCATTCTTTGTGGCGAATCAAAGCAGTGCTCACGAGATATGCCAAATCGATCTGCAAGTACGTGTGTTGCCGCCAGATTTAGGTCAGCAATTGCAACTACTTCATACAAGTCGCTGCGCCGAGTGAGTATTGGTAAATGCACTGAAGATGCGACCGCACCCGCGCCAACTAAACCCACACGAACGCGCTTCATAAGATTCCTTTATTTAGTGAAATCCAACAACAAAAGAATCTTACGATTGCTAGTGAATTCCTAGTGCTAGGGTGGTATGGTATCGAATTCATACAGTGTAAATCAACGGTTTTCGAAGTAAATATTCAAAGGCAGGCGGGTGATCTTTGTGGGTAAGGCTAAGCAAAATACAGAAGCCACAATTTCTGACGTTGCCTTACATGCAGGCGTCAGTACGGCCACGGTCAGTCGTGTTATTGCCGGGGTTGGCTATGTGGCTGTAAAGACTCGAGATCAAGTAAATAAGAGCATCACAGCCCTTAATTACCAGCCGTCTTCTATCGCCCAGTCTCTGCGTCGCCAAAGCTCTTCTATGATCGGTTTGATACTTACTGATATTCAAAACCCTTTTTATCCTGAAATGGTTAGAGGCATTGAAGATGAAGTGCAACGACGTGGGTATTCTCTAATTTTATGCAATTCTGCCGATGATCCAGCGCGCGAAATTTCTTACTTAGACTTTTTGGCGAGCCATCGTGCAGCCGGAATAATCGTTTGCGCAGACGGTGTGCTAAAACGCCACCGCAAAAAATTGCTTTCACAACGCGCAAAAATTATATTAGTTAACACCCAGAAGGAAGATACAGATCTTCCCACTGTTTCAAGCCAGGACTTTGAAGGTGGCGAAATTGCTGCGAAACATTTAGTTCAATGTGGCTACCCACAGATAATTTATATCGGAAACGTTTCTGAAAAAGAATTTGGTTCGCTGCGTCTTGACGGAGTAAAAAAAGGTGCGGGTAATGTTAAGTTCGAGATTGTCTATAGCGATGACACGCTCAAAGCCGGTGCGCGCGTTGCGGATGTTATTGCTAAGAAATTTAAGCCACCATACGGAATTGTTGCCCACAATGACCTCACAGCTATCGGTGCAATGCACTCGTTCATCGAGAAAAAGTTGAAGGTTCCTCAGCAAATCGGAATCGTCGGTTATGACGATATTGCACTAAGCGCTTATGTGACCCCTGGGCTAACGACCATCAATCAGAATCAGTATGACTTGGGCGTAGAAGCAATGGCAATGCTTGATGATTTGATCAAAGGTGAAAAAGTTAAAAAGAAGCGAGTAATACCTTCTGAATTAGTTTTACGAAAATCGACAACAAAAATATGAATGGAGAAGCAATGTCACTAAAGGATCACAGCCCGACTCAATCGGATGTTAAATGGGTGAAAGATGAGGTTGCCGCCATTCACGAAAGAAACCGCCAACGTGGACACGCTGATTGGTGTGGCCACGACTTTGACTTCACCTGCCCATCATCGGTGACATACCCATTCCAATGGTTCTGGGACTCTTGTTTTCACGCGATTGCCCTCAGCCACGTTGATTTAGCTAAAGCAGAGGCTGAGCTAAAAAGTTTGCTTAAAAATCAGCACTCAGATGGATTTATCTCACACGTAACATTTTGGCAGCGTGATGCTTACGAAGAGATGGTTTCAACTTATGCCATCGCATTTCGCAGCAAATACTTATCTGATGAAATGCAGCCGCCTTTATTGGCTGAAGCGGTGAGTGCTGTTGCCAAACGTGGACGGGGCGTTGAATTTATCAATGAAGTTTTACCTGCAGTAAAACGTTTTTACGAGTGGCTGCACACCGTGCGTAATCCTTACGGTGATGGCCTTGTTCGTGTGATCCAACCAGATGAAACTGGAATTGATCACTCACCAGTCTGGGATAAAATCATGAAAATTCAAGATGAAGAGCATGATTCTTGGGATCGCGGTTGGCATTCAATCTGCGATCCTTACGATAAATACAATCGTGATCCAAAGAAGATGATTGAGTTAAACCACTTTGTTGTCGCAGATGTGATGACAAATACGATCTACATTGAAAATCTACATGTACTTTCTGACCTGTGCCTGCAAGTAGGAGATTCTGCTGGCGCTGGCGAGTACTTATCTCGCGCAAAGAAAGCTCGCGCTAGCCTTGATGAACTTTGCTGGAACGAAACAGATGGTTTGTTTTACGGCGTAAACGGTAAAGAGAACAATCCGCTAAATGTGAATACCTTTATGTCGTTAATGCCACTGCTTTTACCAGATTTAGATAAGAATAAAGCTGATCTGTTAATCGCTCGCGTTCTAAACCCAGAAGAATATTGGGCTGAATATCCAATACCAAGTGTTGCGATGAACCACCCAACTTATCGTCCTGACACCGTTGGCGGAAATCTGGTTTGGCGCGGTCCATCTTGGATGAATAGCAATTGGTATATCGCACGTGGCCTAAAGCGCCATGGACGCCTTGATTTGGCTCGTCACATAGCAAATCAAAGTATCGCTATGGTTCAAAAGAGTGGCTTTCGCGAGTACTACAACCCGCAGACCGCTTTCGGCCGCGGAGCACCAGATTTTAGTTGGTCAACAATTCTGATTGATCTATTAGATGAGGTTAAGTAATTAATGAGCCGACTATTGAAAAACTCTAAAATTGGAATCGTTGCCCTTAACTGGAAATTTGAGATGACAAAATCTGCCGATTTCTTAAAGCGAATCGCCGCTTACAAATTCAAGGGTATTCAGATTTCTGTGGAACAAGCTAACTCTGACTCATTCTTAACCCAGATGAAGGAAAACGGCTTGGCAACTGCAGAACAATATTTAGATATTGCTTGTGATGAGAATGGTCCGTTGCCGACGGCAGATGCGCATTCACAAGAGATAGTTGATGCTGCGATCCGCGCAGGTGTTGAGATGTTGGTCTTTGCAGTTGACGGAACTTTGGAGCGCGATATTTATGCTGGCCGCACCCATCTGGGTCCGCATTTAAATGCGACGGGTTACCAACGACTGGCTGATCACATAGCGAATTACGCACTGCAAGCAAAGGCTGGCGGAGTTCGATCATCTTTTCATCCGCACTCTGCCACTTTTATCGAGACACCAGATGAAACCCGCAAGTTGATGGCACTTCTTGACTTCGACTTAGTCGGAATGTGCCTGGATGTTGGACACTGGATCGTCGGTGGAGGAGATCCCGTGCAAGGCGTTGTTGAATACGGCAAACGCGTTACGCATGTTCATATAAAGGATGTGGATCCGAAAGTCTTCGCAAAACTTCTCGCTGGTGAATATGAAAGAATGCATTTCGCCGTAGAAGATGACTATCTATTTGTACCCGCAGGAGAAGGCGTTCTCGATTTACCTGGTTTATTTGCCGAATTAGAGAAAATTGATTTCTCTGGTTGGATGATGAGCGAACAAGATAAGGCGCGCGAACCTGCTGAAGAGAAATCAGGCGTATCTATGAGCAACATAAAGTCGGCACTGGGTTTTTAACTTTTGGCGTCTCTTTATCGAGAAGAATCGCCCGGATCACCGCGTTGCGCCTAGTTTAATTTCTGGGTGGACCTAGGAAAGTCCGCACTTCACAGAGCAAGGTATTGGCCTAATTTTACGCTAGAAAAACTTGCCGCTCTTTATCCTGGGCAGCGAGTTGTAGTAGTCACGCACAACGGAATCATTAAACTAGCGGCACAAATAGTTACAGGAGCGCCAACGGAGGCGGTCTTTCACATAGATGCTGCTCCGTGTTCGATAACTTCAGTATCTATTTGGCCATCAGATGGTTTGCGTGCCCTGCGCAGCCTTAACGAGACAGTACACTTTCGCACATGATCAGTTCAACCGAGTGGCTATTAACTATTGGTGGTCTTGCCGCAGTAATAATTTTTGATTTGGCACTGGCGATTGCCCATCGCAACAAAGAGACCAGCACAAAAGAGGCACTGGGTTGGACGATTTTTTATGTATCTGCTGCAATAACTTTCGGTCTGTTGATGCCACGTTGGACATCAGATCAAATGCGAACTGAATTTTTTGCAGGTTGGCTGACTGAATATGCGCTTTCGGTCGATAACATCTTTGTATTTATCATTTTGATTTCAACGCTTAAGGTAAAGAAGGAATCCCAGCAGTTGGTTCTTCTCTTTGGAATTCTTATCGCCATTGTCCTGCGCGTAATCTTGATCTTCGCTGGCGTCGCACTCGTAACTCGCTTTACCTCAGCATTTTATGTCTTTGGCGCCTTCTTAATCTTTACCGCTTGGAAGTTAATCAATGAAAAAGAAGAGGTAGAGAAGGATGAAGGTAAGTTGATTACCTTCCTTCGCAATAGAGGTTTGAGTACTTTTGCTATCGCGCTAATCGCTTTGGGCGTTACCGATCTAGTATTTGCACTTGATTCAATCCCAGCGATCCTTGGATTAACAACCAGCACTTACGTTGTAATTACAGCGAATATCTTTGCGCTAATGGGGCTTCGCCAGCTCTACTTCTTGCTGCAAGGTGCGATGGACCGACTAGTCCACCTTGGTCGCGGCCTCTCATTTATCTTGGCATTTATCGGCGTCAAGATGATCTTGCATGCTCTACACGAAAATGGTGTCGACGTCCCAGATATTTCACTCGAAGTGAGCCTGACTGTCATTGTTTCCGCCTTGACTATTACTGCCCTCACAAGCCTTTATGCCACTCGTAATTCATCCAAAGAAGAAAGAGGCATTTCGTAACACTCAGTATTTCGCGTATCCTTATCTAGAAGAGTCGCCCGGATCACCGCGTTGTACTTGTACACCGAGGAAAGTCCGGACTTCACAGAGCAAGGTGGTGGGTAACACCCACCCGGAGAAATCCGCGGGATTAGTGCCACAGAAAATAGACCGCACATGAAAATGTGTAAGGGTGAAACGGTGGTGTAAGAGACCACCAGTATTTGTAGTGATGCAGATAGCTTGGTAAACCCCACCTGAAGCAAGACCACGCAGATGGCGTTTGAGAACTGCTCGTTCGAGCCATCG
>B570J14230_10000677_pt1 | contig 13827 bp, 15 predicted proteins | sample LakMenepilimnion_3_FD_14230 | JGI IMG/M metagenome (IMG submission 14230) | reverse complement strand
CTCGCACCAAGTTAACTTCGATGTGCATCACCAAATTAATAATGTCAGCAGATTAAAAGGTGGATTGATGTATGAGCAAAAACCTTATGGTTTAAGTGGTACAGGAGCTGCTGTGTTTTATGAGTATCGTTTGTAGTGCAATACCTCCCCCGCACCCAAAACCAAGCACGCCAACCGATATAAATTTAGCCGAGTTGCTGTAATGAGTTGCTATCTTTGGAGGGTAGAACTGACTCATCAGGCATATCCTTTCTAAATACGCACCCCATGAGTTCAGAAAGGCTTGAAACTGCAAATCAATTAGCGGTCAGCAAAAATTACGGTGCATGTAATTAAGAATTTGGTTAAAAGACCCAAACCTACTCTTCAGAACCTTTTAAAGGAAAGTCAGGTCATCACTGGAAAAGACCTGAATATTTTGATGCTCAGCAAGTTGAATCTGTTTATTAACGCTTATGTATGATTGTTCTTATGGATACCAATTTAAATTTGGTAGTTATTGGTGTGTTTTTATCTGCCGGGGTAATTAAAGGTATCTCTGGTATTGGCTTGCCCACGGTTTCTATGGCATTGCTCAGTTTATTCATGTTGCCAGCGAAAGCTGCAATTTTGATGGTGGCGCCATCACTCCTCACAAACATTGCACAGTGTATGGGAACGCATTGGCGCTCGTTATTTAAAGATCATTGGGTGATGTGGACAACGTTATTCCTTTTTACAGTATTTAGCCCCTATTCAGGGCTCAATACAGCAAATGGATATACAAGATTATTGCTAGGCGCAATTCTGATTACTTACGGTATGTGGGGGCTGTTTAAGCCAACATTACCTAACTATAAAAATAATGCATTATTGATGGGTGCTGTAGTTGGGGTGCTTACTGGTTTGGTTAACGCTGCCACCGCCTTAACTATTATTCCGCTGGTTCCATACTTGCAGTCGCTTAAATTATCGAAGGATGAATTTATTCAAGTTTTGGGTATAAGTTTCACAGTTGCTACGATTGCTTTAGCAATCAGGCTTGGGATTAGCAACACACTAGATTGGATTTTCAATATTACAGAAATATTCTTAGGAATCATCGCTGCATTTATTGGAATGTGGATTGGCGCCAAATTAAGAAATCAACTAAATCCTATCCAATTCCAACGTTATCTTTACTCGGTTTTCATCTTACTGGGGCTAATCATGGCTTACAAGTTTATATAGAGAAAATAAGGAAAGTTAGCTCTATTGTGATCTTGCTTGTTGTGTTGCCAATGAAGCTATAGCAGCCGTTGATACGAGAATGGTAAGGGTAGCTGACTTAATGGATAAGAAAAACTATAAATAGAAATAGAAATATCCCCCTAGGGTGATTCCGCCCCAGACCTCCAACAAATACCAAAATCATCTTCAGATATTTTTTTAAATGTTCGGATGTACGATTAATTCCTTGTGAGTGCTTTAATCATTTGAATACTCTCAGCCGACGTGCCAAACTGTTTTGATAAATCATCACGTCCCGCAATTTCGAAGTCATCAAATTCAAAGCCGGGAGCTACTGCGCAGCTCACTAAGCTGAAAGCATTTTCGTTAAGCGGCTTTGCTGCAAACCAGGTCTTGGCAGGAATGGTGGCTTGTAAATTTTTTGATGTCAGCCCCAGTTGTATAGTATTTAGTAACTTATTTTCATCAAAAAAGTAAATGAGCAAATCACAGCCAAGATGGAAGTACCAAGTTTCATCCGATTTAATTCGATGCCAAGCCGAAAAATCTTTTCCTGAAAGTAGATAGTAAATGCTGGTGTAGGCACTTTTATTACCGGAACCCTTTAAATCTTTTACTACTGTTTCAGATCGATACATTTCTTTGTAGAACCCGCCTTCTGGATGTGGGTCAAGATGAAGGGTAGCGGTGATTGTATGAATGTCTTGCATGTATATTCTTATTTTTTATGTTGTTAATAAGCTTGATTTGCACATATTCGAGTTTATTCTATTGGCGTATTAGCGTGGTGGTATCCTAGGTTTACTTCTAGTAGGCTGGCCAGATTAGGGAAGGGGCGAACTGATCATGAACTCCTGTCAAGTTAGTAGCACGATTAAAGATAGACTTTAATAGTAAATTAATGTAGCAACAGGGGTCGATTTTCTATCGTTGGGGTACTGTGGTTTATATCCTAATGTACTATGTACTCAGTCTTCTCTCAATTAGATTTGGTATTAAATATTTTTTATTTAAAAAGTTACCGATTAAAAAGGATCAATTATGCGAAAAATGAGTACTAAAACAGCAATTCCTATGGCAATAAATATTGGTATTAGTAATGCTGATCGTAAAAAGATTGCACATGGATTATCGAAGTTCTTGGCAGATAGTTATACCCTGTATTTAATGACCCATAATTTTCATTGGAATGTAACAGGGCCCCACTTTAATACTTTGCACACCATGTTTATGGCTCAATATACTGAACAGTGGACCGCCTTGGATCTTATCGCAGAAAGAATCAGAGCGTTAGGGCATCCCGCGCCAGGTACTTATAAGGAGTTTATGAATTTAGCTTCCATTAAAGAGGTCTCTGGTTCTCTCAAGGCGATGGGGATGGTGCATTATTTAGTGAATGCCCAAGAGGCAACTGCTAAGACTGCGCGAGGTTTATTTCCAATCGTTGACAAAGCCAATGATCAGCCAACTGCAGACCTGCTAACACAACGAATTGATGTTCATGAGAAAACAGCTTGGATGTTAAGAAGTTTATTAGAAACAGACTAGTATCTTAATGATAGATGTAACAATAATGACATTTAAGTCAGAAGCTCAAAGTACTAGAATCTCATTAATATTTGTGAGATGTCAAAAAGTTTTAATTTAAAGACCATGTGATTTCAATTTTTATCGAACAGGAAAATTAAAGTAAGTTTCTGGGAAAGGTTCATTATTGAGAGTGAAATGCCACCACTCTTGCGGATAGGGCTTGAAGTCGTGTTTAATCATGATATTTTGGAGAAGGAGGCGATTAGCGCGCTGCTGTGAGGAAATTCCAGCATAGTTAGGCCTTGATTCTGACCCAAAAAAATCGAATCGTGTACCCATATTTAATTGTTTAAACGGAGGATTTCCTGACACGATCGTTAAATCAATCGTGCTACCTCGACTATGACCTGAATATTCTGCGATAAAACCCTCTGAAATTAGAGTATTTTTCGGGACTTGAGGATAGTTGGCTGATTTTGATTTCATATCCTTGTTATCCTTAGACCATGCCACAAAATCATCAACTGCTTGCTGTGGACGGTAGGCATCAAACACCAAAAGTCCTAGACCAAATTTGCTTAACTCCTCCTGTACAGCTTTTAGTGCTGAAGCGGCTGATTTAGTCAGAATTGCTCTGTTTGCATGATAACCATTAACAGGTCTTCCTAAGAAATTATTGACCCCAAAATATCGAATATCCTGCTTGATGGATGGTATTACTTCATCAAGATATACGAATCCATCAGGCATGGTCCGGTGATTAGTTATTTCTAGCACGATAAGAGCTCAACATTAATTTCCCCCTATTAAATATGAGGTTACACCAACAAACTATATAATCGACAGCTAATTAATAGTCAACATATGTAGTGATGTTAATCGCATTCCTCCGCTTTGGTAGATAGTTAATATTGTTAACAATGAGCTGAAGGAGTGTAAATGAAGTGAACTAAATATACCGCGGTGTTAAAGTGGAATCGAATGAAAATAGCCGTTCTAACTAGGAATTTTTCCTCCCTTTTCGGCGGTGCGGAAAGATACTCCGTTTCACTAGCCAATGAACTTTCTAAACGTCATGAAATTCATGTTTATTGCCAAGAAACAAATTATCCAATAAAAGATATTACTTACCATTCTGTCTTACGCATACCTCATCGTTTACGTTGGCTTAATCAGTTATTATTTTCTCTAATAACATGGTTTCATACCAGAAATAATTTTGATATCGTTCATAGCCATGAACATGTCTGGCATGGTGATGTACACACTATGCACGTTCGCTCTGTTCGGACTAGTATTTTTAAAAATTATCAGGGTTTTAAAAAGGTTTTATGCTGGTTAAACGTGTTGACTAGCCCAAGACATTTAACTTATTTATGGCTTGAAAGTACGCGAATGCGTAAATATGGTTTAGTTTTTGTTTCAAATCAGTTGAGTATTGAATTTTCATCTCGATATACAAATATAGCTAGACATCACTCTGTTATTCCACCTGGTGTATTTTTTCCATTGGCATTAAGGAAGCGCGAAGAGTGTCGGCACCAACTTAATTTGTCCAATGATCAAATCTTTTTACTATTTGTTGCAAATGATTTTGAGAGAAAAGGTTTGCATACTCTTTTAGTAGCGATGGGTAAATTGCAACCATCGATTATGCTTGGAGTTGTTGGTCATTCAAACAAACTTCCCATATTTGAGAAGCAGGTTCATAAATTAGGTCTTACGAATCGTGTTAAATTTTATGGACAACAAGAAGATCTTTCGGTCTTTTATCGTGCCGCAGATCTTTTAGTACATCCCACTTTAGAAGATAGTTTTGGTCTGGTAGTTCTCGAAGCGATGGTACAAAAACTACCTGTGCTAGTGAGCTCTTCACCTTACTGTGGATTTATTCAGAATTTAAAAGATGAGATTCATGTAAAGACCATTCAAGACCCCCGAGATTCGGATCAACTATATAAGCTAATCCATCGCGTGCTTAATGATTTACCTTTGCGAAATACACTTATCGAGAACGGCTCCAAAATTGCCTTATCCTTTTCATGGGAGGAGGCAGCTTTAAGATACGAGAATGTATTTCGACAAATAGCTAAAACTAGCGCTACTTAAAAGCAACAAAAACGGAGTATTTTTCACAAAATTTGCAATTTTCCCAATAATTTCTATGTAAATAGCAACCTTTACCTTGATTCACCAAAAATATGACTGAAAAGTATGCGATTAATCCAATTCCGATTCTGGTTTATCACCAAATTGATAAGCCACCATCTAAAGGTACCCGTTTAAGAGGTCTTGTGGTTGATCCCCGTAGCTTTTCTTGGCAGATGTCAATGCTAAAAATATTGGGCTTTAGTGGTCATTCCATGAACGGTCTTGAGCCGTATCTTTCAGGAAAAAAGCAGGGTCGTGTTGTTGGCATTACTTTTGATGATGGTTATCAAAATATCTATGATTTGGCATTACCCATATTGAAGCGCTATGGACACACTGCTACCACCTATGTTGTTAGTGACCAAGTTGGCAAAACAAATGAGTGGGATGCAGGGTTAGTTGCTACCAAGCCCCTAATGAGTCGTGAGCAGTTATTAAGTTGGTTAGATGCGGGGATGGACGTTGGGTCGCATACTTGCACCCATGCAGACTTAACGAATCTGAACGATATGGATGCCCTAAAAGAAATTGAGCTTTCGAAGTTGTCTCTCGAGAATTCCTTGGGCACTCAGATCCATCACTTTTGCTACCCCTATGGTCGTATGCAACCTATTCATGCACAGATGGCACGTGATTGTGGTTACGTTACTGCTACTATGATGAAACGTGGAAGAGTGCATTCAGATCATAATCCGTGGGAACTTTCCCGTGTCTTAATGGCACGAGCAACCAATCCAATACAATTCTTTATGAAGTTAATGACTCGTTACGAAGATCGTAGGGGTTAAAAAATCTTTAATCCAATTTTTTTACATCAACGAATAAATATATAGTGTAAAGAGATTCGTTAAATCCATGAGTACACAGCATCTAAAGGCGTAAGGTCGTTAAAGGCATACATGATCATCGATATCTGACCCCATGGCAATCCCGCGCAGGCTAACCGCCTTCAGTGGAAATTGTTTTTTCTATGAGAAGAATGCTGCATTCAGCGTTCTAAATTTATCGATAGCTAGATCACTAATTACACGGAAACGGAGGTTTTTCATCCGCAGCTAGAGCGGTCTCTCCTATGCCTAAACTGTAAACTATGTATTTAATATAAAGTGTTATCTATGTGTCAAATTATCAAGACTTATTTACAAAACTGCTAATGAATTTCCATTATCCTTTCTTTTCATTCGCCCATTACTTCATTAATTTCTCTTTTTNGGAGTCGCTGTATGAGCGCTACCTATAAGTGGTTAATCGCGTTCGTTGTAATTCTTGTTCTGCTATTCTTTTTAGTAGATAGTTGGATTTGTAATCAGTGGGTCTATCACGACTTTGCAGCTGGTATTGATCGTCGCTTGTCGTGTTTCTGGAAGTCTCCGTAGCGCTATTTATTCATCGATGTCTTCAAACACGAACTTCAAGGGCAACAAAAGCTATTTATCCAGTAAGCCCTGTGCCGCATGTGGTCGAACGATGACCTGGCGCAAGTCGTGGGCTAAGAACTGGGAGAGCGTGAAGTACTGTTCTGATGCCTGCCGATCCAAAAAGGGCGCAATTACAAAGCCACAATAAGCTGTTGTATCGGTTTAAACCCTAATTATTCAGTTTAGGGGTCTCTAAATAGTGTAAAAAGAAAGACGTGATAAGCGTGGTCTAAATAAGGAAAAGAACATGAAACATGTCGTAACGATTTTAGGCATCTCAATGGTTGGATTATTAACAGCTTGCCATCCATCGGGCGGTGGCACTGGGCAAAAAGCGAGTGCAATTTTAGAGTCGCGTTCTGGATCAAATACCAAAGGGGAAGTGAGCTTTGTGTGGCAAGGTAATGATGTTTTGGTAAATGCTAAGGTAAGCGGCCTTAAACCAAACTCAGAGCACGGATTTCATGTTCACGAGAAAGGTGATTGCTCTGCACCCGATGCAATGAGTGCGGCAGGCCATTTCAATCCAGATGGCAAGGCACACGGACAGCCAGGAAGCTCACACAGTCATGCTGGTGATATGCCTAATATCAAAGCAGATGCCAGTGGTAATGCCACATACTCTACAAAATTGACTGGCTTTACAGTAAACGCTGGACCAGCCGGCATTGTGGGTCGATCAGTGGTTGTGCATCGTGATCCCGATGACTATAAGTCACAACCGGCGGGTAATTCAGGGCCACGGATTGCATGCGGCTTGATTAAGTAATACTTTCTTCGCAAGGAAGAACAAGGGGGTCGATAGACCCCCTTATTACTTTTATTAGGCGCTCAAGCGCTTACACACCGCATCGGTAAACTGCTTAGTTGTTGCCTCACCCTTGAGATCACGCGTACGCACCGAGTCAATATTGAGCGCATCAGTGATTGCTGTTCTGAGTCGATTGGCTAAATCTTGTTTGCCAACATGATCTAGCATCATGGCAGACGCCAATAAGATGGAGATTGGGTTAGCAACCCCTTTGCCAGCAATATCTGGGGCAGAGCCATGAACCGCCTCAAAGATGGCGACGTTCTCACCGATATTGGCGCCAGGAGCCATACCCAATCCACCCACAAGCCCTGCAATTTGATCAGAGAGAATGTCACCAAATAAATTGGTGCAGAGTAGCATATCAAAGCGCCATGGATTAAGTACTAATTGCATGGCACAGGCGTCAACGATCATGTCATCTATTTCAACCCGACCTTCATATTCTTTGGCAACTTCTCTAGCGGCATCCAAAAAGATGCCGGTGAGTAATTTGAGGATATTGGCTTTATGGACAACCGTAATTTTCTTACGCCCGTTCTTTAGGGCGTACTCAAAGGCAAAGCGTGCGATGCGTTTGCTACTTGCGCGTGTGTTCATGCCGGTGGCAACAGCAACTGCCTTTGGATCATCACCGACTGGAATGTAGTATTCATGAGCCACATAAAAACCACCTAAGTTCTCACGCACCAACACAATATCAATGTTCTCAAAGCGACCCGGGATCAGTGTTTTGGCAGGGCGTACATTCGCATAGAGCTCAAACTCTTCCCGCAAGCGAACATTGGATGACCGAAAACCACCACCCACAGGCGTAGTTAGTGGACCCTTGAGGGCTAAGCGGTGCTTACGGATACTCGCCAAAGTTTGTTCTGGCAAAGGATCGCCCAAGATGTCAACACCCGCCATGCCTGCCTGCTGAACATCCCACTGAAAAGGGCTGCCCAAGGCATCTAAAATTCGCATGGTGGAGTCAACGGTCTCAGGACCGATGCCGTCGCCAGGGATGAGGGTTGCTGTAATGGGATTTGAGGTACTCATAGAGAATCGATTGATAATGGTGGAATTAATCTATTTTAGTTCCGACCAATCACAACCCAGAAAAATCAAGCAGATTAATCTAATTTAACCGTTCAGAAGACCTATGACTAAACTATTACCAATTGATTTCCAAAAATCACTGTTTACCGAGGCGCGCACCGTGCACGCCTTTGAGCACCACGCATTTACAGACGCTCAGATTAAAGAGTTGTATGAGCTATTTAGGTGGGCACCAACAGCATTCAATGCCCAACCCGGACGATATGTATTTATTCGGAGTGATGCTGCAAAAGAGCGTTTACTACCCGCACTGAGCCCGGGTAACATTCCTCAGGTTAAAAGCGCATCCTTGACAGTCATCGTTGCCTTTGACACTTTCTTTTATGAACACCTTCCAGTCTTGTACCCCGTAGTGGATGCCAAACCATTTTTTGAGGGTAAGCCGGCTGTAACCGAAGTGGCTGCTCTACGAAATAGTTCTTTGCAAGGAGCTTTTCTAATTATGGCGGTCCGCAGTCTAGGCTTTGATTGTGGAGCCATGTCGGGTTTTGATCCTGCCAAGGTCAATGTGGAGTTTTTCCCCGATGGACGCTATAAGGCAAATTTCTTACTGAATATTGGAGTTGCAGATCCTGCCGGTATTTATCCGCGAGGCCCGCGTCTTACTTTTGATGAGGTTGTGCAAATAATCTAAACTGAACAATTAATGAAAGAGGATAAGGCAATGGGATATTTTCCGGAAGATACATTACGGCGAGTAATGATGGTGGTCTTTGTGGTGTTAGCGATTGTGGAGCTGACACGCGGTTCGTGGTTCTTTATTGTCGATGTCTTATTTGCCTTATCTTTATCGCCAAAAATATTGGCGAGTGTGATTGGGGTATTTAAGCGTAAGGATTGAAGATAAACGTACGGTAGTCAAATGCCCAATTGTTATGCGCTACTGCGGGTAATGGATGATACGTGGCAAACTATGCGATATAGTTCGTACAAAAAGTTTTATAGTTTATTTTTAGTGGATGCAGCTCTATTTTCTGGGCCAAAGATCTGCTGGCTAAAAACCCCTTGGTTAGACGTAATGTCTAACTTTTGGGGGTCAGATAAATTTAATTAGGTTGGTATGGTAGGGATGAATGGTGCAAAACAATCCGCAAAGCCCCTTTATCATCTTTAATAAAGCCCCAAGTTTTATCTACAGTGGTAATTTTATTTGCACTGTCAGTAATTACAACATTACCTTGCGTCATAGCAGCATTACCGGTAATCACAATACCCACATTTTTAATTTCACATTTTTTCCAACCCTTTAGTGCAAATCCACTGTCAGTTGGATACTTCGAGTTGCCGCCCACAAAATAAGCTAACGCTCCTTCCTTAGTAACACGAAAAGTGTCCTTTCCACTAGTTAAGGTAGGTTTAAATAAAACAGGCCCAAGTTGATAGGCGTATGCACCATCTATTACTTTTTCAGCTAGTGCCTTTGCAGCTTTTTGGCTTTTCTTGCCCTCCTCACTAATATTTACTAGTGCGGTGCACCAACCCTTTTGTGCAGCTAAAACATCTGTTTCTGAGATCGCGCGATTGAGAATAGGAGTCTGTGCCATTGCCACTGCTGGTAAGAGGGTGCCCACTATAGAAATAGCCAGACAGAATTTTTGAGTAATTAACATTTTTTATTTTTCCTTATAATTATTTGTAGAGTTAACAAGAAATACTTGTACATCATTTGTATCTTTTGTTACGTAGAATAGTGCTAGACCTGTAGTTATGACCTTATTTTCAATCTAGCAACATAAAATCTTGTTTACACAAGACTCTCTTCATAATACCTCTTAATGCACATTATTTTTTTTAAATGAAATAAGTCCATGACAAATCTTTACAAGAGCCCCTATAAATCTGTCTATTCCTCAAGATAATGCCTCTCCTCACCTATTTGAGTGGTATTTAGTCCCGCGGTATTTTTCTATAATTTTTCAAATGATTATGAGCTCTTAATGGCCTGGTAGCTAAGTCGGTAGAGCANGGGGCTGATTAAGCCTGAGGTGGGATGGAGTATGTGCCCGTAGCATGTGCAACGGGTGTTAGATCATCCCCTGAATAGATAGAGACTTCACCAACCACTAAAGACTTCCCTAGCTTTAATAAACGACTTTCCCCTCGGATAAATTGCGCAGGTTGGGGGCGTCTCAAAAAGTTGATATTAAAACTGGTGGTGACAGTTAATGGCACAATCCCGATCTCCCCCAAGATAGCGACATAAAGAGCAACATCCGCTAAGGCCATCATGGTAGGCCCTGATACTGTGCCACCGGGTCGAAGTTCTTCTACACCAACAGGATGGGTAACCACGGCACTGTTATTGCCAACCGAGATGATCTGGCATTTGGTTTGTGGAAAATCCTTCGCAAAGAAGGCTGTGAGCTGCTCACGATTGGCTGGCATCGAAAATCCTATCTATGGTCTAAACCTAGTCTCTATTTTAGGGGAGGTAGCAATATAAAGAGTGGTTTAATAGATTTCTTAAATGGTGAATTTTTAACTGTAAGTAAACAAAAGCCCGACGGGTATGCCGCCGGGCTGTGCCACTCTTTTGAGTGGATGTCGTCGCTACAGGAGTTTGATGTCCCGTATTGAAGAAGGGTGCATGAATGTACCCTCATGAGAACTGGTATTGCTACCAGTGTGGATCACACACAAACTATGACACCACGCTTTTATCCTATGCCTACAATTGCCCTGTGTCAATACAGAAATTCATGAAATTTATTTATCACGATACGCTCTGAACATATCGAGCTAAGTAAATGAATTTGTTTGTTTATTGCAATGCAGAATAAAATTCTTAATAGGTCAGCACCTCAATTTCTAAATCGAGCAAATTGCATCTTAAGTCAATCAAAGCAAGGTCTTTGCTGTAGAGAACCGCAGGCCTGACCTGAAAGGCCAGATCAATAAAGATTTGATCGTCGGGGTCAGAGCAGCGTACTGGGGCACTGTGCTCGATTGACACTAGGGTGCCCAAGCCTTGCCAATACCGCAAAACATTGTTTTGGTCTTCTTCGCTAAGGCTAAATTGTGCACGACCCAGTACATCTCTAAATTCATCTAGCATCTCACTACAAAAAAATACTAGACATCGCTTGCTTGTGATGTTGTTATGAAGAGCAGCAACCCGTGGGTCTGCAAAGACAAATAGATCTAGCAATACATTGGTATCAATAACTAGGCGCGGGGTACTCATGCCAAGTATCTTAGGGCATAAATCCAATACACTCATACTTTTATATNTCGCATTCTTCTAATGAACTACCTACTTGCACTCTCGCGCCAGATTGATCGTATGAGTTGGACTGCCGCTCAGATCGCAGTGGTATTGGTTCTAGTATGTGCGTTCATCTCAGTCGGTAATGCCCTATCTCGGTACTTATTTGATCTCAGCTCCAACGCATGGCTTGAGATGCAGTGGTACTTGTTTGCAGCCATTGTGATGTTGGGAGCCGCCCATTTACTGCGTACCAATGGCCATATCCGCGTGGATCTTCTCTATTTGCGCCTTCATGAACGCCAACGCATGATGCTTGATCTATTCGGTTTAGTCTTTTTTGTGATTCCATTTAGCATCATGATGGTGCTCTATGCTTGGCCATGGTTTGTAGAAGCCTGGTTAATTGGCGAGACCTCTGCCAATGCGGGTGGCCTCATCCGTTGGCCCGTCAAGATCTTGATGCCAATCGGCTTTGGCCTGCTCATTTTGCAAGCAATTTCAGAGATTATTAAGCGTGTAGCTGCACTACAGGGCAAGATCTCATTGGATGTGCACTATCAACGGCCCGACCAATAATGCTAGCGCTTGAGTTTATGGCCCCCGCCATGTTTGCAGCCCTTGTGGTCTTTCTGATCATCGGGCTACCAGTGGCGTTTTCTTTAGCGGCTCTTGGCCTGGTTTGTGGAATGATTGCGATCGAGCTGGGTATTTTTCCTGCGCAATTTATGGCTAATTTGCCGTATCGCGTGTTTGGGATTCTGTCGAACGAGCTCTTACTCTCGATCCCATTTTTTACCTTGATGGGCGCTATTTTGGAGCGTAGTGGTTTAGCAGAAGATTTGCTTAATGGCTTTGCAAAACTCTTTGGAGGTTTACCAGGAGGCTTAGCCTATGCTGTCATCGTGGTGGGCGCTATCTTAGGCGCCATTACCGGAACTGTGGCCGCATCGGTGATTGCAATCGGGGTGATTGCCTTGCCTGTGATGCTTCGCTACGGCTATCAGCCACGCCTAGCCACTGGAGTAGTTGCTGCCTCTGGAACGATTACACAGGTAATTCCACCATCTTTAGTCTTGATTGTGCTGGCAGATCAGCTCGGAAAGTCAGTGGGGGATATGTATTTGGGTGCCATTGGACCATCGATCGCTCAAATTCTAATCTTCTTATTGTTCATTTTTATCCTGTCATTGATTAAACCTAAATTAATGCCGCCTCTGCCCAAGGAGGCTAGAACACCATTCGGCTGGGACCTTATCAAGACCGTTGTGCTTGCTATCTTGCCTTCTATGGCACTCATCTTTGTGGTGCTTGGTACTATTTTCATGGGACTGGCAACGCCTACCGAAGCAGGGGCCATGGGGGTGGTCGGCGCGATGGTACTGGCTGCATTGCATCGTCGACTTCATTGGCAGATGATGTGGCAAGGGATGCAATCCACCATGAACATCACTGTGATGGTGATCTTTATCTTAATTGGTGCCACGGTATTTACCTTGGTATTTCAGGGAGTAGATGGCGGTAAATGGATTGAAGATTTGTTCTTAGCTTTGGGGGCAGATGATGCCGTGACCTTCTTAATCATTGTGAACATCATCATCTTTGTCTTGGCATTCTTTCTTGATTTCTTTGAGATCGCCTTCATCGTGATTCCGCTTTTGGCACCGATTGCAAAGGACCTTGGTATCGACCTTATTTGGTTTGGGGTCTTAATCTGCGTCAATATGCAAACCTCCTTTATGCATCCACCCTTTGGCTTTGCTCTTTTTTATCTTCGCGGTATTGCACCACCAAGCATTAAGAGTAGCGATATTTATCTTGGGGCGATCCCCTGGCTAGGTTTACAGCTCCTCTTGGTCTTGATCTTAATTTTCTATCCTGAGATTGTGACCGGTTTTTTAGATAAACCGGCTATACAAGATATACAAGCAATTGAGATCAAATTAGATGAGAGCGAGAGTGGGGCTCAATCCAAACAGACGACCCCCGCAGACGATCCTGCTGACTACTTCAAGCGCAAGTAGATTAGAGTTTTTGTCTGGACATGAAGTTGTCATAACTAGCTTCAGCCACCCTAAACCAAGCCTGCTGATCCCGTTGGAAGCCGCGCATCTGTGCCAACATGCGTTTAAAGGTTGGGCTCTTTGCACTGATCTCTTCGAGTAACTCTTGATTTGCTTTAAAGCACGCATCCATGACGGATTGTGGAAATGCGCGCAAAATGGCACCACCTTGGACCAGACGTTTTAATGCATTTGGATTCAAGGCATCGTACTTTGCCTGCATCCACGTATTGGCTTCTGCTGTCGCTGCTTGGATGGCCATCTTATAGGCCTCGGGCAGGGCTTCAAAGGCTTTGATGTTGACCTGAAAGGCTAAGCCTGCACCACCCTCGTTCCACC
>B570J14230_10000672_pt1 | contig 13858 bp, 16 predicted proteins | sample LakMenepilimnion_3_FD_14230 | JGI IMG/M metagenome (IMG submission 14230) | reverse complement strand
TTTTAAAGATATGAAAAAACATGACCTATCTTTGATTTCGCTCGATGGCTGGATTGGTGTTGTGCAACATTATTTTGCGAGCGCATGGATTTTGCCTGGCAACCAAAAGCGTGAATTTTATACAAAAGAAGTTGCGCAAAATATTTATTCATCAGGTGTGTTGACTCAGCTTCCAACTATTCAATCTGGCGAGAAAAAAGAATTTTCAACTAAACTTTATTCGGGACCGCAAATTCAAGAGGAGCTTGAAAAAGCAGCACCAGGGCTAAGTTATACAGTGGACTATGGTTGGTTAACTTTTATTGCTTCACCATTGTTTATGGTGCTCCATTGGATTCATAAATTAGTGAATAATTGGGGCGGTGCAATTATTCTTTTGACTGTCTTAATTAAGATTCTCTTTTATCCGCTCTCAGCTGCAAGTTATAAATCAATGGCTCAATTGCGTGAATTAAGTCCGCGCTTGCAAAGCATGAAAGAAAAATTTGGAGATGACAAAGCTAAATTTCAGCAAGCTATGTTAGAGCTTTATCGCACAGAAAAAATTAATCCGATGGGTGGTTGTTTACCTATTCTTATTCAGATCCCTGTTTTCATTTCCCTCTATTGGGTGTTGATGGGCGCTGTTGAATTAAGACACGCACCTTTCATGTTATGGATTACCGATCTTTCTGTAAAAGATCCTTACTATGTATTGCCTATTATTATGGGCATCAGCATGATCATTCAGACAAAACTTAATCCAGCACCTACGGATCCGATGCAAGCAAAATTGATGATGATCATGCCGGTGGTATTTAGTGTATTTTTCTTTTTCTTTCCCGCAGGCTTAGTACTCTATTGGGTGATTAATAACGTATTGTCTATTCTTCAACAATGGATGATCAATCGATCCATTCATGCAGCCGCATTAGCTAAGAAAGGCAATGCAGCTCGTAAATAATTTGGATACCATTGCCGCGATTGCTACACCATCGGGTGCTGGCGGCATTGGGGTCGTGAGAATATCAGGCCCGAAGGCGAGCGATGTTGCGAAACATCTTTTGGGTGTTTGTCCTGAAAATCGTTTAGCGTCTTACCTATCTTTTTTAGATGTGAATGGTCAAGTGATTGATCGTGGCATCGCACTTTTTTTTAAATCCCCTCATTCATATACCGGCGAAGATGTTTTAGAACTTCAAGGCCATGGCGGCATTGCTGTGATGCAGCTTTTATTGGCGCGCTGCATAGAATGTGGTGCGAGACTGGCAAAGCCTGGAGAATTTACCGAGCGCGCTTATCTTAATGACAAAATTGATTTGGCTCAGGCGGAAGCTGTTGCAGATTTAATCAATGCTTCAACCTCTGAGGCCGCAAAAAGCGCTATGCTTTCCTTAAATGGTTATTTTTCGAATAAAATCAATGACTTACTTAAAGAACTCATCGATTTACGTATGTATATTGAAGCTTGTCTAGATTTTCCCGAGGAAGAAATTGATTTTATTACGACTGGCAAAGTTAAAGAAAAGCTTTTAAGTCTAAAGTTACGTATGGATGAAGTAATTTTATCTGCCAAACAAGGCCACTTATTGCGCGAAGGTTTGACCGTTGTATTGGTAGGTCAGCCCAATGTGGGTAAGTCGAGTTTACTCAATCAATTGTCAGGCAATGACCAGGCGATCGTGACTTCTATTCCAGGCACAACTCGTGACCCTATTAAAAGCGAAATTCAAATCGATGGCATCCCGATTCATGTGATTGATACCGCCGGATTAAGAGATACCCATGATGAAATTGAAAAAATGGGCATCGAAAAAACATGGATTTCGATAGAAAAGGCCAATATCGCATTATTTTTAGTGGATGCTGGCAAGGGTATTACCGATTACGAGAAAATCATTCTAAATCGCATTCCAAAAGACGTTTTTAAGGTGTGGGTTCACAATAAAATTGATTTGTTATCCAAAAAAGCCTCATCTGAAATGATTGACGGCGAGCATCATCTTTTTATTTCAGCAAAAAATGGAGAAGGTTTGGCTCAGCTTAAAACGACTTTATTAAAAATGGCCGGTGTTGAATTTAGTAAGGACGGAAATCAAGGTGTTTTTATGGCGAGACAAAGGCATTTAGATGCACTTAATACTGTCTCAAAACATTTAAATGAATCGGTGAATCAGCTTCAGTCCCCTGAATTGGTCGCCGAAGAGTTAAGACAAGCACAAACTTCATTAGCTTCCATTACTGGCGAATTTACTCCAGACGACCTTCTGGGTGAGATTTTCAGTCGCTTTTGTATTGGAAAGTAATTCTTGGTTCCACGTGGAACACTTTTTCTTCTTTTTTAAGCAAATGTTTCACGTGAAACAATGGTTTTCATAGTGATTCACCCCAGAATAAAGTAAAATTACACCTTTTCTAACTGACGTAAAACCATGGAATTTCCGCATAATTTTGATGTCATTGTGGTGGGTGGAGGGCATGCTGGTACAGAGGCAGCCTTAGCTTCCGCTCGCATGGGGCAAAAGACTTTGCTTTTAACCCATAACATTGAAACCTTAGGTCAAATGTCTTGTAATCCATCTATTGGTGGGATTGGCAAAGGGCATTTGGTTAAAGAGATTGATGCCTTAGGTGGTGCCATGGGCATTGCGACGGATGAAGCTGGTATTCAGTTTCGTATTTTAAATAGTAGTAAAGGTCCTGCAGTAAGAGCCACTCGCGCTCAAGCAGACCGTATTTTATATAAAGCCGCAATTCGACATCGTCTTGAAAATCAACCCAATCTTTGGCTTTTCCAACAAGCAGTCGACGACATTCTTTTGGACAAGGATCGTGTAGCTGGTGTTGTTACGCAAATTGGCATTCAATTTAAATCTAAAACCGTTGTTTTAACCGCTGGTACATTTTTAGGCGGACTTGTTCATGTGGGCTTGAAAAATTATCAGGCAGGCCGCGCAGGCGATCCACCTTCCATTTCTTTGGCCCATCGTTTAAGAGAAATTGGATTGCCTGTAGGCCGACTCAAAACCGGAACACCGCCAAGAATTGATGGGCGCACCATTAATTATGCTGTGATGCAAGAGCAGCCTGGCGATAGTCCGACCCCTTATTTTTCTTTTTATGGCAAAAAAACAACACATCCAAAACAAGTGTCTTGTTGGATTACACATACGAATGAATCTACGCATGACATTATTCGAAGCGGTTTAGATCGATCCCCTATGTATACCGGGGTAATCGAAGGTGTGGGCCCACGATATTGTCCATCCGTTGAAGACAAGATTCATCGATTTGCAGACAAAGATTCGCACCAGATTTTTTTAGAGCCGGAAGGTTTAGATACAAATGAAGTTTATCCAAATGGTATCTCAACTAGCCTTCCATTTGATATCCAGTACAAATTAGTCCGTTCAATCAATGGGTTAGAGAATGCACACATCTTAAGACCCGGTTATGCGATTGAATATGATTATTTCGATCCACGTAATTTGAAATCCAGCTTGGAAACGAAATCCGTTCAAGGACTATTCTTTGCAGGACAAATTAATGGCACGACGGGTTACGAAGAGGCGCGGCTCAAGGATTATTAGCAGGAACAAATGCCGCTTTAATGACACAAGATAAAGAATCTTGGTGCCCTAAGCGCGATGAGGCATATTTGGGTGTTTTAGTAGACGACCTTATTACTCGCGGGGTTTCTGAGCCATACAGAATGTTTACAAGCAGAGCTGAATACCGCTTGATGTTAAGAGAAGATAACGCCGATTTAAGATTGACAGAAATAGGCCGCAATTTAGGGTTGGTCGATGATGAGCGGTGGAATATGTTTCATCAAAAAAAAGAGACTATCCAATCAGAAGAAGCACGATTAAAAAAATTCTTTGTAAGGCCACAAGATATTTCAATTGAAAAACAACAAGCCATTATTGGGAAAGTGATTGATCACGAATATAACTTATTTGATTTATTAAGACGCCCCGAAGTGAGTTTTGAGGGCGTAAAAGAACTCATGCAAGAAGATGCAGGTTTGATTGACCCTGCTGTCAGAGAGCAAGTAGAAATTTCAGCGAAATATAAAGGTTACATTGTGAGACAGCAAGAAGAGGTGGATCGAAGTCGAGATCAATTAGATATTCCATTACCTATCGATCTTGATTACAAAGAAGTACATGGATTGAGTGTTGAAGCGCAACAAAAATTAAATTTGCATAAGCCGGAAAATTTAGGACAAGCATCACGAATCTCTGGTATTACCCCAGCAACTATTTCATTACTTTTAGTGTTTGTTAAGCGTAAAAATAAACCTAAAAAAATAATAACGAAGCGTCCAGAAAAAGTGGCATGAATGAGGTAATAAAAAAAGACCGCGATCTGTTGATCGAGGGGTCGCGTCATATGGGCTTAAATTTATCTGATCAAATGAATGATCAGCTGATGGCGTATTTAAATTTAGTTGAAAAATGGAATCGTGTGTACAACCTAACTGCGATTCGCGACCGTGATGAAATGATTAAACTGCATTTTCTCGATAGCTTATCTATTTTAAATTATGTCAATGTAAAAAATTTGTTGGATGTCGGAAGTGGTGCAGGATTCCCAGGCGTTGTATTGGCAATTGTAAAGCCTGAAATGAAAGTAACTGTGATGGATTCGGTTAATAAAAAAACGACATTCATGCAACATGTGAAAAGTGAATTATCACTTACCAATTTAAATGTAGTGAATGGTCGCGTTGAGGAATATCAGCCGACAATACTTTTTGATGCGGTGACGTCAAGAGCGTTTTCAAATTTAAAAAATATGATCTCACTTACACAACATACATTGCAAAAAAATGGTATGTGGTTGGCGATGAAATCAAAAGATGTCAAAGAAGAATTGGAAGCATTCGAAAAGAATCAATACACAATGGTTCCGCTTGAAGTGCCTTTTATTAATGCTGAACGATATTTAGTTCAATTGAAGAAAGAAGTTTTTTAGTTATGCGTATATTAGCGGTGACGAATCAAAAAGGCGGCGTAGGTAAAACCACTACATCGGTAAATTTAGCCGCAAGCTTAGCTGCGAAAAATAAATCTGTGCTTCTCATTGATCTTGATCCACAAGGCAATGCAACGACAGGCTCAGGTATAGATAAATCGAGTATTAAAACATCAATTTATGATGTCTTGATTCAAAGTAAATCATTTAAAGATATTGTGATTCATTGCGAACGCGGTGGTTTTGATTTGGCTCCGTCAAATCGAAATCTTGCAGGTGCTGAAGTTGAACTTGTCAATGAAAGTAAACGCGAAACACGATTAAAAGAAGCGTTGCAACATTTAAAAAAAGATTACGACTATGTATTATTAGATTGTCCACCCGCGCTCAATTTAGTCACGGTAAATGCATTGACTGCTGCAGATGCCGTTTTAATTCCCATGCAATGTGAATATTATGCGTTAGAAGGTTTATCAGATTTAGTTAACACGATCAAAAAAGTAAGGAGTAATTTAAATCCTAAAATTGAAATTGAGGGTTTATTAAAAACGCTCTTTGATAAGCGCAATATGTTAGCTCAACAAGTGTCGGATCAACTCACCGCCCACTTTGGCGACAAGGTATATGAAACGATTATTCCGAGAAATGTAAGACTGGCAGAAGCGCCAAGTCACGGCATGCCTATCTTAATGTATGACCGATCATCTAGAGGAGCCGTTGCTTATTTAAAACTTGCTGAAGAAATTATAGAAAAAGAAATGAGGAAGTCACATGGTTAAAGCTAAAGGATTAGGTCGCGGACTTGATGCATTATTATTAAGTGGCGAGGAAGATGTTCAAAAAAACGAAGGCTCACTTCAGACTTTATTGATCAGTGAATTACAACCTGGTAAATATCAACCTCGAAGCATCATGCAAGAAGAAGCTTTACATGCGCTTTCACAATCTATTTTAAAACAAGGCGTCATGCAGCCTATTATTGTGCGACCTGTGGGGAACAATCAATACGAAATCATCGCAGGCGAGAGAAGATGGCGCGCTGCAAAATTGGCAAATCTTAATGAAGTGCCTGTCATCATCAAAAATATTCCAGATGAATCAGCGCTCGCAATGGCATTGATTGAAAATATTCAACGTGAAGATTTAAATCCATTAGAAGAAGCGATCGGCATTAAGCGTTTGATTGATGAGTTTGATATGACGCATGAAGAAGCGGCAGATGCGGTTGGCAAATCGCGCGTCACCGTTTCTAATTTATTAAGACTTTTAACTTTAACAAAGCCTGTTCAAGATCGACTATTAAGTGGAAAAATTGATATGGGCCATGCAAGAGCTCTGATTGGCCTAGAGGGCAGCCAACAGATTATGTTGTGCGAAGAAGCGATTCAAAAAAATCTATCTGTGCGCGAAGTTGAGGCGCTCGTTAAAAACTTACAGAATAGTTACAAAACCGATACTCAAAAAGCCCCCCCGAAAAAGACGAATGCGGACGTGCGTCAGCTTGAAGACTCTTTAGCAGAAACCCTGGGCGCGTCAGTCACTATTGATGCTAAAAAGAATGGTTCGGGTACTTTAAAAGTGCATTATCGCAATTTGGAGCAATTGGATGAGATTCTTAAAAAAATCAAAGGATAAAGTACGCTTTACCCTTGACGGAACCGCCAATTACAGGGAAAATTCAACCCTTTGTAACTCAAAGTTTTTGCATTCAGTGAGCATAAATGTCTGATATTGATGAAATCACTGAAAGAATGAAGCGATTCCCTCAAATCATTCAAAAAATGTTGAGTTTGCAGGTTAAAGCCGCTGGCATATTAACGGTTTTAGTTGCAGCAGTATTTGGAAAGCATGCAGGTGTTTCTGCGTTGATCGGTAGTGTCTCCGTTATATTCGGTGTACTTCTCGCCTCAAAAATTGCTCACAAAACGGCTTTGAGTAAAGAGCCCGCAGCTATCATTATTAATGTATTAAAAGCTGAAGCCGTAAAAATTTTTGTAGTACTTGTATCGCTTTGGTCAGCGTTTAAGTTTTATACAGCGCTTGTGCCATTTGCACTGATTGCAGGGCTTGTATTGTCAGCCATTATTTCAGGCGCATCGATTACAAAATTAAATGAAGACAAATAAAAGTCATTAGGAAATATTGGAAGCTATGGCAACTGAAGGCACATTAACACCGAGTGAATATATTACCCACCATTTAACCTTTAATACGAAGGCTATTGGTGAAGGTGCATTCTGGGCAATTAATATTGACTCACTTGTTATGGGTGTCTTGCTTGGTATTATTTCAATGGCTTTGATCTGGATGGTTGCTCGAAAAGCAACAGCTGGCGTTCCTTCAAAAGGCCAGGCATTTGTAGAGCTTATGTTTGGTTTCATTGACGATCAAGTTAAAAATATATTTCATGGCGATCGTCATGCTTTTATTGCCCCTGCTGCATTAACAGTTTTTATTTGGGTCCTTGTGATGAACTCTATGGACTTTCTCCCTATTGATGTGATGGCACATTTTATTTATGCACCTTTAGGATTCATGAGTGGCGCAGCGTCCCACTTCAGATATCAACACAACATTTGCACTTGCGATCGCAGTGTGGATTCTTATGATTTATTTTGGTATTAAAGTGAAAGGTTTTGGTGGTTGGATTCATGAATTGTTTACAGCCCCTTTTGGTAGCAAAGTTTGGGTATGGCCTGCAAACTTTTTATTTAATATCATCGAATACATTTCTAAACCTTTATCTCACTCACTCCGACTTTTCGGAAATATGTACGCAGGGGAAGTAATTTTCTTACTNCTCGGCTTACTAGCGTCAACGAGTGTNACAGGCGTATTTTTTGGAGCATTATTGGGCGCAGGTTGGTCCATATTCCATATTCTAATTGTGGGGCTACAAGCATTTGTCTTCATGATGTTAACGGTGGTGTATTTATCGATGGCGCATGAAGGCCATTAGTTTTTTTATTTAAGTATTTTTAACTGAAAGGGAAGTAAACATGGAACATATACAATATTTAGCAATGATTCAATCTTACACAGCAATTGGTCTAGGTTTGATGATTGGTTTAGCAGCTTTAGGCGCATGTATCGGCATCGGTATTATGTGTGCGAGTTTCTTAGAAGGCGCAGCAAGACAACCTGAAATGATTCCTCAATTACAAGGTAAAGTATTCTTACTTTTAGGTTTGATTGACGCTTCTTTCATTATTAGCGTTGGTATCGTGATGATGTTTGCATTTGCAAATCCATTATTAAGTGCAATCGCAAAATAATTGTTTAGGTTCTTTTAACCGAACTTAGACAGGAGCAAAAATGAATATTAATTTTACGTTAATTGCCCAAGCGATTGCTTTTGCGATTCTCATTTGGTTTACCGTGAAGTATGTGTGGCCGCCTCTTTTAAACGCAATTGAAACGCGTCAAAAAGAAATTGCCGACGGTTTAGCTGCAGCACAAGAAGGTAAAGCTTCTTTAGAAGTGGCTGCAAAAAAAACAACACAACAACTTAACGAAGCCAAACAGAAAGCATCTGAAATTATTTCTCAAGCTGAAAAAAGAGCCTCAGAAATTTTAGAAGAAGCAAAGCATCAAGCGAAAACCGAAGGCGATCGTATTATCTTAGGTGCGAAAGCAGAGATTGATCAAGAAGTAAATCGCGCGAAAGAATCTTTACGTGAACAAGTGTCAACACTTGCTATCGCGGGTGCAGAAAAAATCTTATCAAAAGAAATTGATAAAAAAGCACATAGCGATATGTTAAGTAAATTAGCGAAAGAACTTTAGGATCCATATGGCAGAAATTTCAACCATCGCAAGACCTTATGCAGTTGCAGCATTTAATCTTGCTAAAGAAAAAAAATCTCTTACAGAGTGGTCTGAGATGTTGGAATTTTTAGCGCAAGTATCTTTAGATGAGCGCATGCATGCTTTCATTAATGATTCAAAAGTATCAGATGAGGATCGTGAAAAGACACTCATTAAAATTGCCGGAAAAAAACTTAATGCTTATGGTGAAAATCTTATTAAGCTTTTGATTGAATATAAGAGGCTCAATGTGTTACCTCAAATCAGTGAGCTTTTTGAAACATTAAAAGCGACGGATGAAGGAACGCTTGATGCTGAAATTATTGTTGCATCAANGCCGACAGATAAAGAAGTCGATACATTAGTGAAAAGTTTAGAAAAGAAATTTAATAAAAAAATTGATGCAAAAGTAACGATTGATGAAGCAATCATTGGTGGTATTAAAGTGATTGTGGGCGACACCGTGATTGATGCTTCAGTTCGTGAGCAATTACAAAATTTAGCCTACGCGTTGAAGTCGTAAGCTAATCATTTTCAGGAGATAGTAATGCAGTTATCAACATCAGAAATTAGTGAACTCATCAAAAGTCGATTAGAGAATTTCTCGACAACCGCTGAAGCGAGAACACAGGGTACAGTCGTATCAGTGACTGACGGTATCGTTCGTATTCACGGATTATCAAATGTGATGTCTGGTGAAATGATCGAATTCCCAGGAAACACATATGGGCTTGCATTGAATCTTGAACGTGATTCTGTGGGTGCTGTGGTGTTAGGTGATTACGAACACATTACTGAAGGTGATGTATGTAAATGTACAGGTCGTATTTTAGAAGTGCCTGTAGGCCCAGAATTAATTGGTCGCGTGGTGAATGCTCTTGGCCAACCCATCGATGGTAAAGGCCCAGTTAAAACAAAACTTACTGACAAGCTTGAAAAAGTAGCACCTGGCGTGATTGCGCGTAAATCTGTATCTCAACCCGTTCAAACAGGTTTGAAATCTGTGGACTCTATGGTGCCGGTCGGACGAGGCCAACGTGAATTGATTATTGGCGATCGTCAAACAGGTAAAACAGCTGTAGCAACAGATGCAATTATTAATCAAAAAGGTCAAAACATGACCTGTATCTATGTGGCGATTGGTCAAAAAGCATCAACCATCGCTAACGTTGTTAGAAAACTTGAAGAACACGGCGCAATGGAATACACGATTATCGTTGCAGCTTCAGCTTCTGATTCAGCAGCATTACAATTCCTAGCACCTTACGCGGGTTGCACGATGGGTGAATATTTCCGTGACCGTGGCGAAGATGCTCTTATTATTTATGATGACTTAACAAAACAAGCGATTGCTTATCGTCAAATCTCATTACTCTTGCGTCGTCCACCAGGCCGTGAAGCTTATCCTGGCGACGTCTTTTATATTCACTCACGCTTACTTGAAAGAGCAGCACGTGTGAATGAAGAATATGTAGAAAAATTTACAAAAGGTAAAGTGAAAGGAAAAACAGGTTCACTTACTGCATTGCCAATCATTGAAACAGCCGCAGGTGACGTATCAGCATTCGTGCCGACAAACGTAATTTCAATTACTGACGGTCAGATCTTCCTTGAAACAGATTTATTTAATGCAGGTATTCGTCCAGCGATCAACGCAGGTATTTCTGTGTCTCGCGTGGGTGGTGCTGCGCAAACTAAAGTAATTAAAAAATTAGGTGGTGGTGTACGTTTAGCTTTAGCTCAATATCGTGAGTTAGCAGCGTTCGCGCAATTTGCATCTGATCTTGATGAAGCCACACGTAAACAACTTGACCGCGGTCGCATGTTTACAGAGCTTATGAAGCAATCACAATATGCACCTTTAAGTGTTTCGCAAATGGCTGTGACATTATTTGCAGCAAACAAAGGTTACTTTGATGATGTTCCAACGATTAAAGTATTGGCATTTGAAAATGCATTGCATGGCTTTATGAATTCTAAATACAAAAAGATTATGCAAGACATCGAAAAAACAGCTGACTTATCAGGTGACAATGAAAAAGCACTTGAAAAAGCTATTGAAGATTTCAAATCAAGTAACGCTTACTAATATAAAGAGTCATTATGGCCGGTAGTAAAGAAATTAGAACCAAGATCAAGAGTGTAGAAAATACACGAAAGATCACCAAAGCGATGGAGATGGTCGCAGCATCAAAGATGCGTAAAGCGCAAGAGCGTATGCGTCAAGCTCGTCCTTATGCTGAGAAAATCAGAAATGTGGCAGCACATTTGTCCTACGCACAATCGGAATATAAGCATCCATTCCTTGTGAAAAAAGACCAAGTAAAAAATATTGGTTTAATTGTGGTTACTTCAGATAAAGGTTTGTGTGGCGGACTTAATACCAACGTATTAAGAATGTCTGTCAATCAGATGAAGCAATGGGAATCACAAGGTAAAAAAGTACATGTGAGTGCATTAGGTAATAAAGGCTTAGGTTTCATGACGCGTATTAACGCGAATGTGAAATCACACATCATAGGCTTAGGCGATACACCTCATGTTGAAAAACTCATCGGTGCAATTAAAGTGATGTTAGATGCCTATGTGAATGGTGAAGTTGACCAGCTCTTTATTTGCTATACCAAATTTATTAATACGATGAAGCAAGAGCCTGTTGTGGATCAATTGTTACCACTTTCAGGGGATAAAATCGGAAGTCCAGAAGGTCCATGGGATTATATCTATGAGCCGGATGCACAAAGTGTGATCGATCAATTATTAACGCGTTATATCGAATCTTTGATTTATCACGGCGTCACAGAAAATATGGCGTCAGAACAATCCGCACGAATGGTTGCAATGAAGTCTGCTTCAGATAATGCGAAGAATGTGATTGGCGAATTGAAATTGATTTATAACAAAGCGCGTCAAGCGGCAATTACAAAAGAAATTTCGGAAATTGTGGGTGGTGCAGCTGCGGTTGCATAACATTGAATTAATTATTTAGAGTCTTCAAGGAAAAAAAATGGCTAGCAAACAAATCGGAAAAGTAGTGCAATGTATCGGAGCGGTGGTTGACGTCGAGTTTCCTCGCGATCAAATGCCAAAAGTATTTGATGCATTAATCATAGATGACAAAGACTCACAAGCTGAAGCAGGGTTGACACTTGAAGTGCAACAACAGCTAGGTGACGGTATTGTTAGAACGATTGCGATGGGTTCGTCTGACGGACTTGCACGCGGCACTGCATTTAAATCTACCGGTGCAGCGATCAATGTGCCAGTGGGTACAGGCACGCTAGGCCGTATCATGGATGTGCTTGGTCGTCCGATTGACGAATTAGGTCCAATTAAATCTAAAGAATTCCGTTCCATTCACCAAAAAGCACCAGAATTTAAAGATCTATCACCATCTGTCGATCTACTTGAAACAGGTATTAAGGTGATTGACTTAGTTTGTCCATTTGCTAAAGGCGGTAAAGTGGGCCTCTTCGGTGGCGCAGGTGTAGGTAAGACTGTGAACATGTTGGAACTCATCAACAACATTGCTAAACAACACTCAGGACTATCTGTATTCGCAGGTGTGGGGGAGCGAACACGTGAAGGTAACGACTTCTATCATGAAATGTCAGATGCAGGCGTGATTAAATTAGATGACATGGAAGAATCAAAAGTAGCGATGGTGTTTGGCCAAATGAACGAACCACCAGGCAATCGACTCGTGTAGCGCTTTCAGGTTTAACTATGGCTGAAAAATTCCGTGACGAAGGTCGTGATGTTCTTTTCTTCGTAGACAATATTTATCGATACACACTCGCAGGTACTGAAGTATCAGCGCTTCTTGGACGTATGCCTTCAGCGGTAGGATATCAACCAACACTCGCTGACGAAATGGGTCGTTTACAAGAACGTATCACTTCAACAAAAACAGGTTCAATTACTTCGATCCAAGCGGTGTATGTGCCAGCCGATGACTTGACAGACCCATCACCTGCAACGACATTCCAACATTTGGACTCAACAGTTGTGTTATCTCGTGATATTGCATCCCTTGGTATTTATCCAGCGGTAGATCCATTAGATTCAACATCACGTCAGCTTGATCCACAAGTCGTGGGCGAAGAACATTATCAAGTGGCTCGTTCTGTCCAATCGACATTACAACGCTATAAAGAATTACGCGACATTATTGCAATTCTTGGTATGGACGAATTATCACCAGAAGATAAATTAGCAGTGAGTCGTGCACGTAAAATTCAACGTTTCTTATCACAACCATTCCACGTCGCTGAAGTCTTTACAGGCGCTCCTGGTAAATATGTGACACTGAAAGATACGATCAAAGGTTTTAAAGCGATCGTGAGTGGTGAATATGATCACTTACCAGAACAAGCGTTCTATATGGTAGGCAGCATCGAAGAAGCTGTAGCAAAAGCAAAAACATTATCTTAATTGATTAGGTAAAAACGACATGGTTGCAACGGTTCATATTGATGTAGTAAGTGCTGAAGAATCTATTTTTTCAGGTGAAGCTGAATTCGTCGCGGCACCGGCACAAATGGGTGAAGTGGGTATTTATCCGCATCATGCACCGATGATTACATCGATTAAACCAGGCGCGCTTCGCATCAAATTAGCGGATAAAAATGAAGAGCAGCTCATTTATATTTCAGGTGGTATTTTAGAAGTACAGCCAGGGGTAGTTACCGTGTTAGCGGATACAGCGATTCGTGGACATGATCTTGATGAGGCGCAAGCGAATGCAGCTAAAAAAGCGGCTGAAGAAGCAATGAAAAATCGATCATCTGATGTGGATTATGCAAAAGCACAAGCTGAATTAGCTGAAGCGATTGCTCAAATTCAAGCGATTCAAAAATTACGCCAAAAACACTAAGGTACAAAACTTACAAAACTATTAAAAGCAGCTTTTAAGCTGCTTTTTTTATGTCATGTGATGACAAATAAACGATAAAATAGTAAAGATGTCTTTATCTATTGTGATTTTAGCTGCAGGCAAAGGGACGCGCATGCGTTCTGATTTACCCAAAGTCTTGCAACCGCTTGCTCATAAACCGCTTCTCGGTTATGTCATTGATGCTTCTATGTCATT
>B570J14230_10000671_pt1 | contig 13893 bp, 17 predicted proteins | sample LakMenepilimnion_3_FD_14230 | JGI IMG/M metagenome (IMG submission 14230) | reverse complement strand
TAGGTAGAGAATACTGCCATTGACTCATACTCTAACTGGAGGCGAGTTTAATGGAGGGGGTCAAGTGCAGCCATCTGCGGCACAAATAGGTCAGCGGGTCAGTATTCGCCTGCATGATCCAGCTGGTGGCTACCGGGACATTCTCGGTATTTTAGAGAGTGAGAACACACTCCGAAAGAAGGATGGCACCGTAGTTTCCTTTGATCCAGCAAAAATTGCTATTTGGAAGGTTGTGCCAAGCAAATGAGTATTGCTGAGATTTCACTATTTGATACAAAAAGTAGAAAGTTACAACCATTAAAAAGTAGTGATGGCAAAAGAATAAGAATTTACAGCTGTGGTCCAACTGTTTATCGTGACGCACATGTTGGGAATATGCGGACTTTTTTACTTGGAGATTTGGTAACTAGAATAGCTAAATACCTTGGCCATGATGTTGAGTTCATTCAAAATATTACTGATGTCGGCCATATGTCAGAGGATTTTGTAGAGGATAAAATCCTTGCGCAAGCTAAAGCTGAGTCAAAGGATCCATTTGAAATAGCTAGAATTTATGAGGCTNGATTCCATAAGGATTTATCTAACTTAAATATCACACCTGCTGATAAGTATCCCAAGGCAAGTGAATGTATAGAGATGATGCAAGATTTAATCTCAAAGTTAATTGCAAAAAATCATGCCTATGTTGGCAGTGACAACTGTGTTTACTTTTCCGCGCAATCATTTCCAGGTTATGGCGTAATCAGTGGAAATCGATTGGATTCACTAAAACCAGGTCATCGATTTGAATACACCGAAGATGGCGCAAAGCGATTTCATGCGGATTGGGCGTTATGGAAGGCAGCTGGTGATAGAACGCAAATGATCTGGGACTCTCCTTGGGGTAAGGGATTTCCGGGTTGGCACATTGAGTGCTCGGCAATGTCGCTGCATTATTTAGATGAGTTTGTTGATTTACACCTTGGCGGAATTGATCTTAGGTTTCCACACCATGAGGATGAACGTGCGCAATCTAACTGTGCAATTGATAAGGAGGCAGTTGAACTCTGGGTTCATGGTGAACATCTTCTTTTTGAAGGAAGAAAGATGGCAAAAAGTACTGGGAATGTTGTTCTAATCTCTGATCTTATTGAAAAACACATTGACCCTCTAGCGCTGAGATTGTGCTTTTTAGAAAATAGATACCGAAGCCAAATGGATTTAAGTTGGGACAGTTTGAAAGCAGCACACAGCCTTCTACAACGGTGGCGAGAAAAGATTCAACTTTGGCAACAGGATTCAAATATAGATTCACCTTTAACTCAAAAACTCATTGAGGAGATAGTCACCGATTTTAGACAAGATCTTGATACCCCAAGGGCACTTCAAAAATTAAGAAATCTTGAAAAATCTGAATCGATAAGCGATGGCAGTAAGCACCTTGTATTTAAAGCTGTGGATAAGCTTTTTGGATTAAAGCTGCTAAATCAAATTGCTCAAAAAGAGTTATCACTTGATGCGCAAAAGCTATTACAGCAGCGAGAGGTAGCTAGAAAATCTGGAGATTTTAGCCAGAGTGATCGACTTCGCAATGAATTAGTAAAATTAGGTGTTGCAGTCAAAGACAGTAAATCAGGGCAAAGCTGGGATTGGATAATTAATTAAATCTCGAACGGCTCTTAAACATACTTATAATTATGGTAGTAAAACCGCCTAACAGAAATAAATTTCCAAGGGTATTGCCGGTAATCAGAATTTCATCCCCTGACCATGGAGTATTGGCCCGAATTACTAATGCCAGCCAGCTGGCAGCAGCAATAACTTGGTAGCGGAGATAGGTGAACTTTTGTCCAACAACTTTAAAGCCCAGATAAGTCAATATCAAAGAAATAATAAATCCAATTGGTTGGCTGAAGTTATGCAACATAGTTCCACAAAAGCCGAGTAGTGCACCAAAAAAAGCACTCTGTATTAGATTCACAACTTAACTCCAGCAAACAAATCTAATTCCCGACCATTTTCATCAAATGGTCCAGCAAGCTCCCCTTTTACCAAGGTGTAGTACTCATCTCCCCATACTGATAAGCCAAGATTATTTGATAAGGCAAAGAAAGGACCATCTACCGAAATTTGAGTGGCATGTGCCTTCATCGCAGCTAATTTATGTGGAACATACTCAGGTGCTTTAACAACAGAGGTAACTAGCTCATCTGGCTTTGCAAACGGAAGATCATCAGCATTTTCTGCACCAAAGAACTCTGAGCCAACCTCTTTCATTTTGTCGATCCCCATCTGAATAACAGATCTAGGCGTCGTATTCCAATAAATTTTGCTAACTTGCCAATCCTGCTGGCTAGCAATCTCTGCTGCTCGCATCGCTATTTGGTGAGCCTTTATATGATCAGGGTGGCCGTACCCACCAAATTCATCATATGTAATCAATACTTGAGGTTTTGTTTCTAAAATAATTTTTACTAGTTCATTCGCTGCTTCATCCAAATCTGCTTGCCAAAAGACATCTTTGCGATCATTTTGTGGTGTGCCCATCATACCGCTGTCACGCCATTTTTTGTTAGGTGCACCAAGAAATCTAAAATCTTTAATACCTAATTCATCCATCGCATTTTTTAATTCAACTTCACGATGCTCACCTAGCTTGTCATCTTTACTACTGGCTAAATTCAGCAAAGAATCAACTAAAACTTCACCCTCTTCACCTCTAGTACAAGTTACTAACGTGACATTGATACCGTCGGCAGCATATTTCGCCATAGTGACGCCATTATTAATTGTTTCATCATCAGGATGAGCGTGAACCAATAATAATCTTTTTGCTGATTTCACCCGCACAATATAACTATAAATATGAGAGAAACTGACAAAGTAAGTAATTACAGATTAGAATTCTCTAATGGTCGATGATAAGTCTGCTCGATTACCACGGGATGAGCGTCGTGCGCAACTACTAGTTGCGGCCTTGGAGGTATTTACTGCTGCCGGTTACCACTCCGCTGCGATGGATGAGATTGCAGATCGTGCAAACGTGAGTAAGCCAGTCTTGTATCAGCACTTTCCCTCAAAACTAGAACTTTATTTAGCGGTGCTTGACTTGCACATCGATTCTTTGGTTTTTGCAATTCAAAAAGCAATTGCATCTAACCGTGAGAATTCATCACGAGTGGCCGCAACGGTTGAGGCCTACTTTGGCTTCATTGATTCTGAAGGTGAAGCTTTCCGCCTACTTTTTGAAAGTGATATGAATTTAGAGCCGCAGGTACGGGAGCGACTTAACCGAATGACATATGACTGTGCAGCAGCAGTTAGTGCAGTCATTTCAATTGATACCGGTCTAGGCAAAGAAGAATCAATGATGCTTGCAGTAGGAATCATCGGCACGGTTCAAACGACAGCCCGACATTGGTTAGATCGAGATGGAAAAATTGACCGCAAGCGGGCTACTGAATTAGTCATGAATTTAATTTGGCGAGGTATTTCTGGGTTTCCTAAGTCACAATCCTAGATTCGCAAACCCTTCAAGCAATAGATAGAGTTGTCACATGGCATCCACAAAATCTGCAGGTAAAGGTTCAGGTAAAACAGAGGTCAAAATTGGTATTTCAGATAGTACCCATGAGATTAATTTTGAATCTCCAAGCACAAGCTCTGAGGTAATCGCAAAGGTTAATGAGGCGATTAAATCCGCAACTGTTTTAGCACTAAGTGACAGCAAAGGTCGAGAAATTTTAGTTCCATATAACAAAATAAGTTATGTTGAAGTTGGCGAATCAGCTGATCGCCATGTGGGCTTTGCAAATCAGTAATTAGAGTTTAATTACTCGGCGTTTATTAGCTCTAGCCTCTAATCTCTCCCACTGTTCTGGCATCGTTACGTACTCACCTAACTGGTTTAGCTTTCCATTTCCATGGTAATCACTAGCACCAGTCATTACTAGATCATTTTGTTTGGCCAATTCAATAAGCTGAGTTTTTTCATCTGGTGAATGATCGCGGTGATCAACCTCAACACCATCTAGACCTGCATCAATCAAAGATCCAAAGGTTTCAAGTGAGATAGTTCTGCCGCGATGTGATGCCATTGGGTGTGCAATTACCGAAACTCCGCCAGCTGCTTTAATCATTTTTATCGCAACTTCAGGTAACGGTGAGTAATGGGAAACATAATATTTTGATTTATTGTGAAGCATCTGGGTAAACGCCTCATCCCGGCTGGCTACAACTCCTTTTTTTACTAATGCATCTGCTAAATGTGGGCGTCCTAAAGTTGCACCTTCTGCCAATTGATCCAAGACATCTTGCATGCTTATATCAATTCCAGCCTCATTAAGACGGGTGATAATTTTTGCCATTCGGCCATGCCTATTTTCACGGGTTGCTTGCATAGTGCCCATTAATTCCAAGTTTTCTGAATCAAACAATAACCCCAGAATGTGCACACTTATTCCATCTGATGTTTGACAGGAAATCTCAGATCCGGGCACAAGTGAGATGCCTGGTCGAAGCGCTGTAATTGCTTCTTGCCAGCCACTTATTGAATCATGATCAGTTAAGCCTAATACTGAAATTCCAGCAGCTAGCGCTTTGTTTATTAACTGAGTGGGTGAATCTGTTCCATCACTAAAGTTTGTATGTGTATGCAAATCAATCATTTGATTTACTCTCTTCTTGGCTTGAGCGCAATACAAAAAGTGAACATCCAAAGAGTAATCCAATTATTCCAGGAATTGTTCCAGCTGGTGGCTGCTGTCCCAGCCATGCGAAAGCAATCAGAGCGCTAACTGGCACCTCAAAAAACACAGCAAGGGATACGATGGCTGGAGAAACTCGTTTAAGTGTAAAATTAAATAAAGTGTGCCCTAAAAATTGGGCCCCAATTATTAATCCTGCCAATAAAACCCATTCCATGGTTGAGTATCCAGTTAAACTCGATTTGGTAATAAGCGCCACTGGAAAAATCAGTACCGCGCATGTTAAATAACAAACTGTTGTAAAAGTGGAAGTTGAGATAACCCTTTGTGCATTGGCACCGATTATCATGTAAGCAGCGCCCAAGGCGCCACCTATTACAGCTAGAAGATCACCTTGAAAGGCCTGGATTGAAACATTAAAATCTATTCCAGTGATGACAACTACAGAAATAAATGCAATTACCATTCCGCCGATTGATTTTTTGGGTATGTGACCTCCTGCAAATTTAATAAATATTGCAGCAAATATTGGTTGGGTAGCAGTCAACGCTGTTCCAGTAGCCACACTTGTTAATTTCATAGCCCAGAAGAAACAAATAAAATGAGTAGCAAGCAATGCGCCAGCCAAAATTGCCCATCGAATAGCACTTTGTTGTGCCTTAGTTCGCCACTCGCCTTTGGCCAAAGCAAAAGGCATCATTAATAATGCCCCAACCAGGTTGCGCCAGAAAATCATCGTAGGAATTGGCATTGTGGCTTTGGCGATGATGGGCCCTGAGGAACCAATACCAAGCACACCCAGCATCAAAAAAGGGATATCTCTGCCGGTTGGTAATTTTGTATGATCTTGATTCTTCATAGGTAAAACCTATCTTTAAATGAATTATTTTCATTAATCGATATCGAGCCGATGCCCTTGCCCTATGAATTCAAGCGCTGGAACAATGCTAAATCGATTATTTCTAGCCAGATTGGCAGGAAGCGAAGTTTTGGCCCAAATAGCAATTACCTTGGCAAAATATGAAAACTTAAGTGTTTACGCTCAACCTTACACCCACTAAAGACTTAGATCGAATAATGATTTTATCTAAAATTGCGTCAAAGGCATCCTTCATTTTTTGATCTGTTAATACAATCGGGTTGCCAGCATCACCGCCTTCACGAACATTTGTATCAAAACCAATTTTTGCTAACAAAGGAACATCAGCTCCAACTAATTTACTTAGTCGTCTAGCGGTCTCTTCGCCACCGCCACTACCAAAAATAGATATTTTTTCACCTGTTGTGGCAGAGATTGTCTCTGACATATTTTCTATTACGCCAATGACTGGTTGCTTAATTTGATGAGCAATTCTTCCAGCACGTTCGGCAACTTCAGCCGCTGCAATCTGCGGTGTAGTTACAACAATAATTTCTGAGCCAGGAATTAATTGACCAAGTGAAATGGCAATATCACCAGTTCCTGGCGGCAGATCCAGTAATAGTAAATCTAAATCACCCCAGAAAGCATCACTTAATAATTGTTCTAAAACTTTATGCAGTAGCGGCCCACGATAGGCAACTGGATCCGATCTTTCGGGTTTAAACATCTCCATTGAAACTACTTTCACCCCATAATTTTCAACTGGAATAAAGGTTTGATCTATTGCTGTTGGCCTCTTATCTAAAATTCCCATCAAGCGCGGGATTGAATGACCGTAAACATCAGCATCCAAGATTCCTACCTTCAAACCTCTAGCTGCTGCTGCAACAGCTAAATTAACAGTAATTGAAGATTTACCAACACCTCCTTTGCCAGAGGCAATACCTAGCACCCTAGTTAAAGAATCTGGTTGTGCAAATGGAATGAATTTCTCTCGGCCTCCTCTAATAATCTTCTTCACATTGTTTCTTTGTTCTTCGCTCATAACTCCAAAATTGATTTCTACTGACTTAACCTCAGTGATGCCACTTAGAGCATTAGTGATATCTGACTTCAACCGGTCCTTCATTGGGCAGCCGACAATAGTTAGCAAGATAGAGATGCTTGCGGTGCCATCTGCAAATTGGACCGCCTCCACCATCCCTAGTTCGGGAAGTGGTTTGTGTAACTCTGGATCAATTACTTTTTCAAGTGCTTTATTAATTAAATCAACTGTACTCATAAAATCTCTGGATCGATTTTTGGCTTTGGCTTGACCTCAAAATCAGACTTATCAATAACATCGCCAATGTGCTTTTTTATTAAAGCTTTAGGATGTAAGTCTTTTACTTGCATGTCCTCATATCCAGGCCCCAAATTATCTTTTAGCTCATTGGTTACGTTTTGCGCCATATTCTTTACTTTAATCAAAAGTCTGGCCGCATCTGCTGCCATATTTGGCAAACGATCAGGACCAATCAAAATCATGCCAATAACAAGTAGTGCAAGAATTTCACCGCCACCAATATTAAACATCTTGATTACTCCTTTGATGCTGCAAGAGTAACGGTTATCTCTTTGGTCAGATTACCGCGTTTATACTTAATCTTCACCTTATCTCCTACATTCTTACTTCTGATCATTACAATCAATTCATCTGAATTATCAACCTCAGATCCATTAAATTCAATAATTACATCACCAGCTTGCAAGCCTGCTTTTGCTGCAGGTCCCCCTGGTGTTATTCCAACACCTTCACTAGTAATCAATGCCCCAGTTCCGGTGTATCTTGTATCAACTGAAATTCCCATCACTGGATATGTAGCTGAGCCTGTTCTGATTAGTTGCTCAGTAGTTTTTTTAGCTTGGTTAATTGGAATGGCAAAACCCAATCCAATTGATCCTGCTTGTCTGCTAAACCCAAGTGTTGCAATTGCCGAGTTAACACCAATGACTGCGCCTGTTGCATCAACTAGTGGCCCACCAGAGTTACCTGGGTTAATTGCTGCATCGGTTTGGAGAGCATTGATAAATGAACTTTCGCCACTTCCATTACCAGTCGTAACTGCTCGATTTTTTGAACTGATAATTCCAGAGGTGACAGTGCCTGAAAGTCCTAGCGGTGATCCAATGGCAATTACCGCATCTCCAACTTGAGCAGCATCGCTATCACCTAATTGCAAGGTTGGTGCTCCTACTACGTCAATTTTAAGCACCGCTAGATCATAAGGACCATCTCTTCCAATTAGCTTGGCTCGATATTTCTTACCATCAGATAATTCAACCGTGATAGTTCCACTTCTTGCCGCTGATTCGACCACATGGTTGTTTGTCAGAATAAATCCGTCACTATCTAGGAAGAAACCAGACCCAGTTCCTGAGCCACCTGATCCTTTTACAGAAATAGAAACTACAGCTGGAATTACCCGAGCCGCTAAGGCTGCTATGGAATCTGGTGCTCGTTCTACTGAGTTGGATGTTTGCACTAAATTAGCGCCAATATTTGTAGCACTACCCCGACCAATTACCGAACCTAATCCACCAGCAACTAATGCGATTACAACTGCTGCAACAAAAAAATTAGAGTTACTTTTCCTCGCAATTATCTGGAATTGCTTAGGTTCAGCACTAGCTTGCCACCAAGGCGTGTCAGATGGTTGCTTCATTTAAGTAAGTTTATTGGCTACTAACACACCTGCGCCAATGGGAATAAGTGATGCAGCCCATCTTTCATCCTCTTTTACAACCTTAATTGCATCTCTTCTAGCAATACTCTCAGGATCTCGCTGGGTTGGGTCGGCAACCTTGCCACCGCTTAACGCCTGATCAATTACTAGTAATCCACCGGATTTTAACAATCGGTAGGACTCATGCACCATGTCAAACAAATCCAGAGCTGGTCTAATAACAATCAAATCATAAGAATTATCAGCCAGTTTACCAATAACTTCAATTAACTTCCCAGTAATTATTCGATACCTAGTTGGCGCTATATCTGCCTCATCAAAAATAGTTTTGGCGATTTTTGAATGCTCTCTTTCAGAATCAATAGTTGTCAGTACGGCCTCAGGTGGCATGCCACTCAGTAGCCACAATCCACCGACGCCAGAGCCTGTTCCAATCTCCACAACCGATTTAGCATTAAGCAAATTAACTGAAAACTTTAAAAACTTCCCAACTGCCGGTGTTGGATCTGAAGCACTTATTTCTTGCCCATTTCTTCGTGCTTGTTGCATGAAGTAATCTTCATACGCAAAACTTTCAGCGAATGAATTCATGTCACCTCGCGCTTGCGATGATTGGCTCAAAATGTATCCAGCCATTCAATTAACAGTCGTACTGCAAATCCAGTGCCGCCCTTTATGTTCTCCCCAGCATCTACTTCAGATCTACCGGTTCCAGCAATATCTAAATGAACCCAAGTTCTATCACCAGCAAACTCTTCTAAAAACAAAGCCGCTGTTATTGAACCAGCTGAAAAATCGTATTTATCTGCTGTATGGTTAAAATCTGCAACATCACTACTTAGTGCTATCGAGTAATCATCAACTAATGGCATACGCCAAACCTTTTCTCCAACTCTATCCCCAATTTCACTTAGTTTTTTCGCCAAAGATGTATTCCGGGTATACATCGCAGCATGTTGGCGACCAAGACCAAGTGTTGCAGCCCCAGTCAAAGTGGCAACATCAAGGACATAGTCTGGATCTAAATTTAAATCTGCATATGCAAGACCATCGGCTAAAACTAACCTGCCTTCAGCATCAGTATTTATCACTTCAACAGTATTGCCGCCGTAGTGTTTAATGACATCAGATGGTCGTTGCGATGTGCCAGAAAGGGCATTTTCGGCAACCATTAACAATGTCGTAACCCTCACCTTTGGTTTTGTTTTTGCCAAAGCTACGGTAGCAGTTAAAACCGCAGCAGCACCCGCCATATCACTTTTCATTCCTATCATTGCGTCATAAGGTCGTTTCAAAGAAACACCACCCGTATCAAAAGTAATTCCTTTGCCAATAAGGACAACATGTGGCCAATGAGCAGAACCCTTTGGAGCATATGAGACCTCTACTAATCTAGGACCAGGCTTAGGAGATGAGTTACCAACTGCAACTAATCCACCAAAATCTTTTATTGCTCGGCCAGATTTAACGGTGATTGAAAGTCCAGAATTTTTGGTAGATGAAACTAAAGCGCTAGCTTGTTTGGCCAACCACTCTGGATTCTTAATGTTTGAAGGAGTATGAATTAAGTCTCGAGCCTGCCAGACAGCAGTTGCTAATACATCTGCCCGCTCTACCTCTTTCTCAAACTCACCATAAATCGTAAATGACGGTTTCTTACCCTTTTGTTCACTCTTAAGTGAGAATTGATAATTTGAAAGTACTAGAGCCACCGCGATAGTGGTGATTAAATTTTTATCCTCAGATAGCGCACAAAGTAGTTGACTATCACTGGATTTAACTTTTCGACCTAGTGAAGCAGCTGACTTACGTAGGTCTTCATTATTTGCCTCACCAATACCAACTAGATATATTCGAGTTAGATTTCCTGCTGAAAGTGGAACTTCAATAATTTCACCAGCTTTTGCGGTGAACTCTGGCCAATTTGTTAGCTCGATGTTTAGATCTAATTTTGTAAAGTTATTAAGTACAGTTAAAAACCTACTTTTTACTATTTGTGGCTTCTCGCCTGGTGCTACCGGTACCGCAACTGCATTAAATTCTGATAGCTCTAAATCTAGATCGGTAACAAATGATAGTTTTGGTGATAGATCTAGGAGTTTATTGCTCATAAACTTAGTGGAATTTAGATTTAGTGGTTACTTTTTTACTAATGCAACAGCAGCCTGTAGGACATTTCCCAGATTTGTTGCCTCTTCCACATTTAGTTCTACAACTAATCTTCCGCCGCCCTCGAGTGGAATTCTCATGACCATTGAGCGAGCCTCTTTGGTGACCTCCATTGGGCCATCACCAGTTCTTGGTTTCATCGCTGCCATTTGAATCTCCCCTAATAAAAATCATCTAGTGCTGACCTAGAGGTGTAATTATCCCCTATATGGCTACGGGTGGGAAATCCTTTAAATACCCTTATGAAATCAAGCCAATTAAGCGGGATCTTCCCGATGTAATTACTGAAGTGACCGCTCGCTCAGGAACACCTAGTTTTTCCGCTATCTCGCTCACGCTGACCATATTTACTAAGTGCAATGTCAAAATCAAACGCTCCTCTTCGGGCAAGGTGGCAATTAATTCAGCGATCGTCTTTCGGCTGTCATTAGGTGCCATGGCATAAAGGTTACTGGGCAGAGCCAATACTTTCGAGTTATGCGCAAACTTGGCGAGCGAATCGGCGCAAAGAGAGCCAGACTCCAATAAGTAACGCAGGTTTTGCAAAGAGTAAAATAAAGCTAGGGGCAATTACCTCTTCCTGCCAATAAAAAATTGTGCCACCACGAACTTTCTTTAACTCAAATTTTCCAGTTCCTCTAAGCACTCGACCAATATGTCTTACCTCGCAAACATATGGGGGCTTCCAATTTGTAATCTCCATAGTGTCTAAAATACCAATTCTCAATTTCGGATAAAGCTTTGGAAAGATACCAGTAAATGCGAAGATAAGTACGCCCTTGCCATTTCTAACCGTACGATCTTGATCAATCTCAGACCAAACTTTGGTTTGCAACATCCACTTGCTTTGACCCTTCCAATCAACTAAAGACTTCCAAACCTGCTCAATTGGTTTATCTATTTTTATCGTTAATTCAAGATTTGATAATTTATTCATTTCGCTTTAACCGCCTCAATAGTTGATGGAATATCACTGCACCAATTAACCATCTCTTTTTGTCCAGTCTTCATAAAGTTTTGTGAAGCTAGATGATCTAAGGCAGTTCTAAGTGGTGTATAAACACCGGTGGGGTCACACACTGCAATTGGCTTATGATGAAACTTTAAGTAACGGCCAACCCAGATCTCAAAAAACTCTTCCAGAGTGCCAATCCCGCCGGGTAAAATAATAAATGCCTCAGCTAAATCCTCAATTTTTGCTTTTCGGTTTCGCATGTTATCGACAACATGCATGTGCGAGGCCTGAGTATCTTCAAATTCAATCTGTTTAAGTAGCTCGGGTATAACACCAATGGTGAGTGAGCCAGCCTCTCTGGCGCCCTTAGCCACCTGGCCCATCATTGATGCTTTACCACCACCCCAAACAAGATCCCAACCTTGCTGACCAATTGCCTTGCCGATATTAAATGCTAATTCAAGTGAACTTTGAGGGATATCAGGAGCAGAGGAGCAGAAAACTGATACGCGCATGAATTTAGTCTATTACCTCTCACTCACTTTGATACCGTTGGCTAATGAGCAGTAGTCAACGTAAGGGATATGGATTTGGAGTTGCCACCCAAACCCAATCTGGGCAAATTCTTGAGTGCTCTTTCTACAGCCTTGGATTAGGGGATGCTCCAACAAATAAGAGCGATAACCAATTTGATGCATTACTTGGTGAAGATTCGATTCGTAAAGTTAAAAAAGTTGCAGTTGAGGTTGTTATTAATCTTGATGAAAAACCAAAAGATGCCGCTGATGTTTACCTAAGACTTCACTTACTCTCACATAGGTTTGTAGCCCCTCATTCAATAAATCTTGATGGCATATTTGGACTGCTAGCAAATGTCGTTTGGACCTCAGCCGGTGCATGTGAAGTTGAAGGCTTTGAAAAAATCAGACCACAATTACAAAGTAAATTTGGAAATTTGGTTGTTTATAGCGTTGATAAATTCCCAAGAATGATTGATTATGTGGTTCCAGATAGTGTTCGAATAGCAGACGGTGATCGAGTTAGGTTAGGGGCATATCTCTCACCTGGTACAACTGTGATGCATGAAGGCTTTGTTAATTTCAATGCAGGTACTTTGGGCAAGTCAATGGTGGAAGGCCGAATTAGTGCCGGTGTTGTTGTTGGTGATGGCAGTGATATTGGTGGCGGTGCATCAATTATGGGGACTTTAAGTGGTGGTGGTAAAGAGGTTATTTCTATAGGAGAGAGAACTTTACTTGGTGCTAACTCAGGTATTGGAATTAGCTTAGGTGATGATTGTGTTGTGGAAGCTGGTGTTTACATTACAGCAGGCTCAAAGATAAGCCTTCCTAATGGAAGTATTGTTAAAGCCAAAGAATTAAGTGGTGCTAACAACTTATTATTCAGGCGCAATTCACAATCTGGAGCACTTGAGGCGGTAGCTAAATCTGGCAAGTGGGCTGGTCTTAATTCAGCCCTGCACAACAACTAACTTTTTAAAAGTTTTTTTGGAGAGGTAAGAAAACCCATTCCCCATGAAATATGCATCGTGGCTAAAACTAGTGGCATAAGAAATTTGTCAGAAATTTGTCGGCCAAGAATTAAACCACCAATAAGTAAAAGTATTACGTAAGATATAAAAGGTATGAATAAAATTGGGTTGATAAATACTCCCGCTGCAAGTGAAACAATATTTGCAACTACCGTAACTGGCGGTGCCAGGTAGCGATAGTTTGTAGTTTTCCGATGCTGCCTGACGATAACTCGGCGCCATTTGCCATACTGAAAATATTGCTTTGCTAACTTTGAAATACTCTTCCTTGGTCGATATGTGACTTTAAGTGTTGGATCAAACCAGATTAATCCTCCCTGGGCACGCATGCGATGGTTTAACTCCCAATCTTGCGCTCTGATGTACCGCTCATCAAAACCACCAGCTGCCAAAATTGCAGTCTTCTTAAAGGTGCCAAGATAAACAGTTTCAGATTCACCTGCGCTACCGCCGGTATGAAACTTTGAAGGCCCAACGCCAAGCTTTGATCGCATTGCCTGCGCAATTGTTCGCTGTAATCCAGAATTGCTGTCTGCATACATAATTCCACCAACATTTACAGCTCCAGTTTTCAATAAAATCTCAACCGCCGTCTTTATATACGTTGGTGAGATTTCAGAGTGGCCATCAATTCTGCAAATGATTTCATGGGAACTTTCTTTAATAGCTAAATTCAAGCCGATGGCAGTTTGTCCAGATGGATTGCTAACTAATTTTATTCTGGAATTTTTTGCTGCTAAATCAGCAGCAATCTGATTAGTCTTATCTTTTGAAGGTCCAAGTGCCAAAATTATTTCAATTTCTCCAGCATGATCTTGCTGAAGGATTGCTGAGATACAATTTTCTAAATCCTGCTCTTCATTGAGAATAGGCAAGATCACCGATACGGCAGGTGCGGTTAAATCATTCATAACCCCTCCTGCCATTATTTGAGCCCAATATTT
>B570J14230_10000669_pt1 | contig 13915 bp, 25 predicted proteins | sample LakMenepilimnion_3_FD_14230 | JGI IMG/M metagenome (IMG submission 14230) | reverse complement strand
TTTCGAGCCGCAGCCCATCGCGTGCGTCGAGCCGTCAACGCTGCTGATCGGGTCTTGCGTGGGGTGGAAGGCTACGAGCCGATTCCCGTCGATGTCATCGTTGGCTGATCCGCCGTTGCGGCCAAAGCGAGCCGTAACGCAGCCGGCAACTCCTTGCCCCTTCGCTCCGCGCGTCGGAGGATTCCCGAACACGCTTTCGGGCTCAAATAGTACCGCTGCGGCACGTCGCCAGTCTCCAAGGTGGCCGACAACGAACACACGGCGGCGACGCTGGGCGACTCCAAACCATTGAGCGTCAAGAACGCGGTAGGCGAACCCATACCCGAGTTCGCCCAACGCCCCGAGGAAGGTTCCAAAATCCCGTCCTTTGCCGCTACTGAGGACGCCCGGCACGTTTTCCCATACGATCCATTTGGGCTGCATGACCGCAGCAAGCTGGACGAATCGGAGGGCCAGGTTGCCACGCGGGTCAGCCAATCCTCCTCGAAGCCCTGCGACGGAGAATGATTGGCAAGGGGTGCCTCCGACCAGAAGGTCAACTGGGCCGTGCTCATCTAGCATCTCCTCCGTGATCTTGGTCATGTCGCCCACGTTGGCGAATCCAAAGTGGTGATCGACTACGGCGGCCGGGAACGGCTCGATCTCGCTCGTCCATGAGCACTGCCAGCCCAGCGGCTTCCAAGCCACATGAGCCGCACCGATCCCGTCGCACACGCTGGCGTATCGCATCTCCGCAGCCTACGCGCGGAGTCAATTTCTGAAATGCCCTCAAACGCCGCAAAAGACTCTCTCTAAGGTGTAGAGCGCACCTACGGCGACGGCGGCACCGCCCACGCCGTAGACCGCGATGTGTTCACGCCGCAGTCAATCGACCGCTGCCACACCTCGCCGTCGATGCTCGCCTGGAGCGTCATCGTCCACCCATCGGGCTTGCCGTAGGTGTCTATCCGCATGCGGCTCCGCATCGTCGCAGGCAATCCCGCGACAGGTGCGGGAGCCTGACCAACGGGAACGGACGACAGATTATCCGGTGCGGCTGGCCCGGTCGGCGGTGCGGTGTGCGTCCAGAGCATTTGGTAGAACACGCCATGCTCCGCGAAGTACGCTTCTTGCTGCGCCGTCACAGACGGCAAAAGCGCGGCCAGCGTGGCGTCGATATGCTCGGTCACGCTCATACCACAAGGCTCCTGCCGTTGCCCTTGTTCCACAGGGCGGAAACCTCATTGGCGGATAGCGTGCGATTCCATTTCCCGAGTTCGTCGATCTTGGCATCTATCGCCTGTGTTGCCATTGCGTTGGTATTTGGAATACCGATAACCGTATGCCTCGCGCCCGTCGCCCATGTGCCGGTGCGGGTGCCGGTGGAGATAAGGCTGCCGTCGCGGTAGTACGAAACGGTTGTGCCGCTGTTTGTCAAAACGATGTGGTGCCAAGTGTTCGCAAGCAACGAGCCGAACTGACTGAAAGAAATGGTGTTCGCACCGTTGACGCTGAGATTCGTCACGCCGCTGTTGAAAAACAACGCTACCGAAAATTCGCCAGCCGCAAAACTGCCGCTGCTGTCCACGTTGCGCGACAGTATCGTTGCGTTCGTTACGGTTGTCGGCAGCGGGCCGGTCAGATTCAACCAAAACTGGAGCGACCAATTCCCCCCGCCAAATGCCAACAGCGAACTGGTGCTGCCGCCGAGAAGGTGCGTCTGGTTCGCTTTGATGAACTCGCGAGCGTTGCCAACCTTGCCGGTGGTGGACAGCACAGAGTTCACACTGGTGAAATTGAAGCCATTGCCACTATTGTCTACGGCGGTCACGTTGCCGCTGGTCGCCGTCTCATCTAGCGGTAGATAAAGCGCGAGGCTCTGGCGCAGTTGGCCGGTGCTGATGCCGCCTGCGCGGGGGCGAAGCAATCTCGGTGACATTGGGCTCATGGGAGTGCGCTACTGTAGGTGAAAGAGAGAAATTTAGTTCTTCGGCGTGTCGTCTGGCACTGTCACGCTCGAGGTGTAGGTGCCTGCGGCCTTCGGCTGCAGGGCATAGAGCAGGCGGGTCTGCTCGCGGATCGCCTCGCTGATGTCCTTCTGCGTTGCGCCGAGCTGCTCGACAAACTTCTGATGTGACTCTACCAGTGGCAGCAACACGTCTTGGCGGAGCACCCAGCCGAAGGCAATGGCAACGAGCGTCGGGAAACCCCACCGCTCAATGATGGCAAAGAATGTTTCCTTTGTGGCGTCTGTCACAGCACGTTCTCCATTTGCCAGCCTATTAGTAGTGCACGATTGCTGGCAGATTGCCTCCACCACTGAAACAAAGCCTTCACGATCTCTGTGAGCAGTGCCGACAGTATCAGCGTGAGGATCACGCCCATCTGGTAATTGGCCCGCTCGGTTCGTTCGACCGCCCGGTGTATCTCCTCGAGCACCGTGGCCTGGCCTTCGGGAGATGCCTCAGCAAGCACGCCGCACGGGAACCGCTTGGCACAGCGGCGCGTGAGCCGGGCCACGAGCCGCCGGCCAGCCAGTAACCGCATGGCTGGGAGGTTGGACCACACGTAGTCCTCGAGGTCGGTGACGCTCATGGCTTTTTCCCAGTGCCTTTGCAAATTGGGCACACCGTCACAATGCGGCCGTCGCCCAGCTTGCCTGTGCCGTCGCAGTTGGTGCATTTGTCGCTGGCTGGGGCCGGTGCCATCTCTTGGCTGAGCCGCACGGCCATGCGTGCCGTCTCGCAGGCGAGATCCGCAACGATGTCTGGCCGGTCACTGGCGGCTGAGCTGACGCAGCCAATGACGAGCACCAAGAGCAAGGCGTGCGAGTTCTTCACAGCGTCACCCCCGTCCAGTCGGGCAGCATGCGGGGCGGGAAGCCCTGGTAGCCGCTCAGGGCGAATGAATCGTCCCCGTTGACCATGCGCGTGAAATCCTTGGCACGCACCCAGCCCGCAGACTTCTGGAACTGCGGCGGCAGGTTCTTATCGACCGTCCCGCCGTAGCAATCCGCCCAGCTGTTCACAACCAAGATGGCGGGCTCGGGGTTCCATTTCACGCCCGCTGCCATTTGGCAGTGCATCCAAGTGCCCATGGGCGACATGTAGCCATCACGCAGCGTCATAGAAAAGCCCATTGAGCTACAGACGGCCGTTGGATAGCCAGACTGCAAAGCCTTTGCACAGTCCTCAAAAGACCGAATGAGGGCCGTGCTCTGCACCTTGTGCTTCGCGGCGTAGGGCTCGAGCTCGTCGGGCACGCCATCGCGGCCCCATTCCTTCTCACGGCTGCCGTTGTTGTCGGTGAACGTCACGCCGTCATAGTTCTGCCCGTAGTGCAGCGTGCCGTACTTCGTGACGGCCTTGGCCGCAGCACCGCCATAGGAGCCGTCGCCTCCGAGGTTTCGGCCGCCACGCACTTCGACGCGAGAGAAGCCGTAGATGCTGGCCTCAAGCACACGGCCGCCGTAGCTCTCAGCTTCGCCCCGCAGGTGAATGTCACATGCGGCGAGTATGTCGCACGACAAGGCCCAGCCCCAGCCCACGCAGCTGCCGATCTTCTGGGCTCCACGCTTCCACGTCGGATCGCACTTCAGTAGGTAGCTGCCGAGGAACACGTCGCGGCTTTCGTCCAGCACGAGATCAGGCCCTGCCTGTGCCAGCGTCGGCCTGGGCAACGAGGCCAGGAAATCATCCGTGCCCTTACGGTCGGGCACGTATCCCATGAGCGGCAGAAAGTCGGCCACGATCAGCCTCCTTTGCCAACGCCAGCCCATGCGATTGCCCGGCAAGCCTCGGAGTAAGCCTTCCGAAGTTCTGGCGTGACAGGCTTCACCTCGAGGCCGATGGCCTCGCCCATGACTTTCTCGACGGCCTCACGCAAACCCACGTACTTGCCGGGCGGATTGCCGGCCAGCCGCCTCCAGGCGATGTCGAGAGACAGCACGGTGAAGCCCCGCAGGCTGCGGGTGTCCGTGAATATCACCGGGTCGCTTTCTGGGCACGTCACGACTGTGGCGGCCTTTTCCCACACACTCGCCCATACGGCACGGTCCACGGGATTCGCCGTAGCCAGGGCAGCCTGCACCTCGCGCACCTTCGCCTGCATCTCCACTGTCGGAACCTCCACGGTGATAGGCATCGACGGTACCGACGCGGGCAACGCCGGCAACGCCGGCAGCTTGCCCCAAGCCGCAGCGAACAGCAGGCCGATGACAAGCAGACGGCCGATCAAGCCCCACTGGGCACGGAGGGCTTCGGCGGCGCGCTCGGCCGCAGATCGGATCTCGGCCCGGTACGGCCAAGCGCCGACAGCAACCGCTGCAGCGACACAAGCGGCGCGAAAAAGGAAATCATGGCTCACCGTTGCATGCCCTCGATTTGCAAGAGCACCCAACGCACGAGGGCCTCACCCTCTTTCGTACGCAGCAACGTGGCCACGTGACGCACCAGCTCGTCGTCGGCCTGGGCAGAAGTCTTGCTGGCCAGCCACTCGCAAGCGTCGCTTACCACGATTCCCTTTTTGTAGGGATCGGTTTCGTTGACAAATCGCTGAGCAAAACCAATCAGCGGAGCCCAAGCCTGCAGCAGGGCGAGCTGCTGCCAAATGCTAAGCCGGTTGCCGTAGCGTGCGTATTCGTCCGCCGTGCCTTCATAGTTGGGCAGAGTCATGTTGCGTCCTCCTCCCCCGATTCTGCCGCGTCGCCTCCCGCCTCTGGCAGAGGCCACACGCAGGTATCACTGACGAACTGGTACACGTCCTGCCAGCAATCCCCGGCCTCGTCCCAAGCGTCTTTACGATCCAGCAAAAACGGCTGCGAAAACACTTCCTCAAAGCCGGGTATCAGTTTGCCGCTGGCGTCCTGCATCGTGAGATACACGTAACGCCGGCCGTACTCGACCACGATCCGCCGCTCAATGTGGTCCTGGTGCTGCATCACTCGTCCTCGAACTGTCCAAGAGCTTCGCGGGCTTCGTCGGTCATCTCGACACGCCGCAGGCTCACGTACTGCGTCTTGATGACCGCCCGCTCCTCACGGGTGCGAGCGTCCCACTTGGCCTGAATCTCTTTGCACGCCTGGATGATCTCGCGTGGCGTCGGGTCGCGCATGTCGCAGCGCTTCGGCTTGAACCGCAGCCGCCGGTCATTGCGCAACGGCAGGTGCCACACGTCACGCAGCCGTATGACCTGGTCACGGGTAATCGTGTAGCGCTCGCACAGTGCCCGCATGGGCATGTGCGTGTTCCAATCGGCGCGAAACGCCGTCACGCTAATTGCCGCCGTGTTGCCCGCCATCCGTGGTCTCCGGCGTCCATTGCATCAGCGTCCGTTGTGCAGGGTTGAGCCAGATAGACCAGCCTTTGGCAATCATGTTGTTGTGCAGGCCGGCGTGCTCGATGTCTCCGTTGATCGACTCGTATTTGCAGGCGAAGAACGGCTCTGCCTTGTAAATCGCCGCAGCACCAAACGCAGACAAGACGCGAATCGGATGCGCCCCAGGCGGCGGAAGCCAGAACGTAAACCAGGCTTCCATGCGTGCTTTCCACCCATGCCAACGGAAGGCCCATTGGTCATAGTGGCACCACACCTGCTTGCCATCTACGAAGTTTCCAGGGTGCTGAAAGAGCGAGGTGCTCGCCATGCACGCGGCGTCCTTAATTCTTTCGAGCCAGCCGATACCGTTGATTAGCCCGTGAGTGCTCCACCCTCCCCATGCGTCGAGGTCCACGACGATCACATAGTCAGCGTCGCCGAAGTGTTCCAGGGCAAGCTCTCTGCCTCGATTGCGATACTCGGCATACGCCTGGACTCGGCTCGGCTCAAAGCCATGCAGGTGCGGCCTGCCGTTGTCGCTGGAATCCACAACCACCGTCTTGGGGTTGTCGGCCGCAAACGTACTGAGGATCTCTTTCGTTGAGTCTGTCGAGTCGTTTTCAACCACCACTACGCAGGTCGTCTTGAAGTGTTTGCTGAGATCTGAAAGTCGGCTCAGCGTCAGCGGCAGGATGCCTCCGAGTTGCCGGGCCATCCCGATAAACACAACCTTGGACCGAGCGGCTATCGTCGCGCCCTCGCACGTCACGTCGGCATACTGGGCAGCGAACTCATGATCGACGGGCAGAACTTTATCCGGCGTGATTGATTGATCGAGCTCGATTGCCTGCTGCGTGCGTCCCTTTTCAAATCTTGAAAGGGAGGCCGCTGTTTCCTTCGTCAGGTCGCAGATGTCTTTCCGAACAGAGATGCCATCAAACTCGCTAGCAATGTCCACCATTTTGAGTGACTCCTGGAATTAAGACTTCAGAGCTACACGAAGCGATCAGGCACCGGCACAGAGCGAGCGGATTTTTCCGAGTCGGTCGGCATATTGCGTCACGTGTAGGAACCGTGGCGCATCGACTCGCCGCCGATCGGCCGGGTGATGATTCCACGTCGGGTGCAAGAACTTCGTCAGCTCGTACAGCGTGGTCGGCGTGTCAAGCGTGGAGCGTACGCCGTTTACCCGGTAGCCCATCTGCTCGAGCAGCGCCGCCTGCTCCCACCACGGGTGATCGACGCAATGCTCAGCGTTCCACACGTCCACAAGCACGGGCAGCATTGGCCGAGCGACAACCCACACGCCGCAGTTGGGCACAAGGCCGCACTCTGTCTCGTGCTCTACGATCCCCTGCCACGCACTGCCCAGCTCGTCCACGATGTTCGCTGAGCCGTCGAGGATCACCACGTCAGCGTCGATCCACGCTACACGCTCGTGCGTCTGCAGCGCCTGCATGATCGCACGCACCTTCATCCAGGAAGCCGGCCGCTCGCCGGCCAGGTTCGCACACCCGCAAGCCAGCCCGTGCCGGGCAGCGTAGGCGTGGATGCGTGGCAGCGTGTGAGCTGCGATCTGGGCAAACTCCACGCCAGCCCAGCCGGTCAGCACCAGGTCAGGCATGGCCGACGAACAACGCCCGCCCCTGTGTGTCGGTTGTCACCGTGTGCCGTTTAAAGCGTCTAGCCACGGCGTCCTGCGACAAGCTCGAAAGCTGCTCCCAGTCGTGGATCGCCAGGATTGTGGCGATGCCGGCAGCCGTCAGGTACTCAGGCAGCACAGCGTCGCCGTGGGCTGCGTCGTGAAAGATCAAATCCCACCAATCGAGATGCAGGTGGCAATCCCGCAGGAACCGCCCGGCGTCATCGGCCACCGGCTGAATGTTTGCTACGCCAAGAGTTTCCCAATACGCCACGCGGCTTGCCTCGGGCATCGTGTCGCAGAGATCGACGCTCACGATAGTGGACTCAGGGGCGGCGATTGCCATGGCGGCCGTCGAGATCCCGGCATGGCTNCCGAGCTCGAGCACNCGCCACTCNCGGNCCTGCACGATCTCGCACANTTCGCCGATGTGATCGCGGGCCGTGGTCATCTGGTGCGAGCAGTCCACCGTTGCCAGGTACTCTTGCCAGGTCATGTGATTCGCACCGTGGTGCGTGCCTCCGTGCCGTATGACTTCTCCACCACCAGGCGGCTCACCTGCGTGTCATCTCCAAGGATCGGGCCGATTGCATCGAGCACCGCTTTCGCCAGGTTGTCCACGTCTGGCCGTGGCAGCTGCGGTGCGTCTGGCTTAACGCCAGACTTCCGCATGTGCGATTTCGGCCTGGCGAAGACGGCGTCGATCACGACCGCCACGGGCAAGCCTTCGTTGCGCAGCCCGGCGTCGATGGCCGCCATCTGGATCGAGTGGCGGTACGCATGCACCGGGTGCTTCTTTGGCACGTACGCGCGAGCGAACCCGCCCGCAGTCGAGACGCGAGCTCGAGGCTGCGGCACAGGATCGCCGGGAACTGAAAACGTAATAGCGTTCATTGGCGTGGTCAGCCGCTCCAGCTCGTCAGCGGCCTCCGTGAGAAGCGCCGAGCGGTCGAGCGCACGACACGCCCTGACGCTCTCACGGAGGCGCTGAACGAGTTCGTGCATCACTCGTACCGAATCACCGCGAAGTAGGTGCGTCGCGTAGGCGAGTACGCAACGCCACGCTCGACGATTCGGTAGCGGCCGTAGAAGCAGCAGTTTCTCAACGCCTGGTCGGGCGTGCTGCCCATGCCGATCCCTTCACGGCGGCCACCAGCGCGGCCGCAGTGGCGAAGCACTCCGGTGCGGGCCATCTCCTCGGCGTCATCCTGAGCCGACGAGATCACAACACGCCTGGCGTACACGTTCACGTCGGCCAAGGCCGGCGCGGCGAACACGAGAGCGAGCAAGCAAATGAAACAACGCATGTAGTCCTCCTGTGACTGTGCGACATTGCACGTTCACAGGATGAACTGCCTGTCAAACGCTACGACATGTGACGGCCAGCCGATGGCTCGCAGACACCAACATTCCACTTCCAGATTTTCGTGCGCGTGGTTTCCTCAACCTCGGCCCGCCGTTGTGCGTAGTGCCGCTCTCGGCACTGCCTGGCACGCTCGGCGATCTCGGCAGGCGTCGGATCAGCCGTGGCCTGCTGATACTCTGGCGGCCTGTGCGGCAGCTTGTACCGACGCACCAATCGAACGAGTTGCGACGCGCTGACGCCTAGCCGCCTTGCCACTTCCTTTCGTGGCACGGACGCGTCAGCCCACAGGGCGCATAACTGCACAACGTCCACCGGGCGTTCTGTTTTTGCCATGGCGTCACTCCGCTGCCATGGGCATCACAACGCCCGTGTGGCAATCCGTTCGCAGGATCACCGCCGACTGCCCGTCCTTAGCCTGTACGCTGACTGTTGGCTCGCCGTCCGCCGGCAGCCCTTCCAGCCACTGCCGGACGTAGCGCGGGTCCAACTTCACGCTGCATGCAGTGCCAGCCTCCACGAGATCGCACGTCACGCTGGACTCGCCGGCCTCGCTCGACTGACCGTGGAGCCACAGCCCCTTCTCGGAGAAGGCAAAGTCGATGCCCCTCGACTGCTCGGTGGTCACGATCGCCGCCGCCTTCACGGCGCTGAGCAGCTGCTCCGCGAGCACGGTAGTGGGCTCGCAGTCCAGATCCGGCACCACGTCGCGCCACCTGGGGAAGCGTCCTTCAATGAGCCTGGCCGTGACGGTCGCCGTGCCCACCGTGGCAATGATCTCTTTGGCCGTCGCCTCGAGCTGCACGGAACCGTCCGAGTCGGCTGACGCCAGCCGCGACAGGATCGCCATCGCCCGGCTTGGCACCAGCGTCGTGGAATCGTCCACCGCCAGGTCATGCTCGCACTCCACGAGCGAGAGCCTGCGCCCGTCCGTGGCAACGAATGACACCGTCTCGCCCTTCACCTCAATGAGCACCGCGCCCAAGGCAAAACGGCTGGAGTCATCGTCGGTGGCGAACACCACGCCACGCACCGCCCGCACGAACTGATCGGCAGGCAGTCGCGTCACCGGCTTGGCGTCGGCCGGCTCCCACATGGGGTATTCCGCCGCCGACTCCGTTGGCAGCGTCCACGTACCGCTCCCAGCTTTCACAACGCACGACGTGTCGCCCGGCTGGAGTGTCACCGTATCGCCCGTCGCTGCCCCGAGAATCTGCGAAAGCCTGCCGTGTGGCAGCAGCAGCGCATCCCCGTGGTAGTCGATCGCCACGTCGATCCGCACCTCGCCGTCCGATCCAGTGAGCACGCCGTCGCCCAGACGCACGGCCTGGTAGATGGGCTTCGGTGCTCGAGTCGGCACGGCTGGCGAGACTGCGGCGAGCGCCGCCTTTAGGTCCAACGCCGCCAGTTCAATTCCGGTTCTCTTCTTCGTCGCGGTTGCCATTGTCAGATTCCCTTCGTTTCAAAGAACAACCCACCAAAATCCCGGTGCCGAACGTCAGCAGCAGGACAATCTCTCCGAGGCTCAACATCACGAAGTCGCGCACGGTCATCGGGCAGCCTCCGCTCGCTCGAGGTGCAACGCCTGGCGGACAAGCCGGCCCATCAAGTGCCGGATCGTGTCTGCCGCAAACTCCAGACGCAGCCGCGTGTCGTCGTCAATCTCGTCATCCCACGCGCGCTGAGCGCACAGGTCAGCCACGATCGACGGGGGCGGCAGCTCGTACGGGTTTTCGCAGCTCATGCGTCCACCTCTTGAAGCGGGCGAATGGTGCGAGACTGACGCTCGTTCCACACCAAGTAGCCTTTCTTCCGAAGCGGCAACAGGTGGCACATGGCACCGTTGGGCGAGTCGAACCGGAACGCTAAGCAGAGCTCGCGCACCGTGGGCGAGTAGCCGTGGGCTGCGATGTAGTTCACGATCCAGCGATAGATCTCGCGCTGGCGATCGGTCAGCGGGCGGATTGGGGTCGTGGTGGTCATGTGCTCTCCTCCGTGAGTTTCAACCCGGCCGCAAGCGCGGCGACTTCCTTCGGGGTGCGGTATTGGGCTGGGCGGTACTCGGCAAACTCTCTTGCCTTACGCTCTAGGGCTGCGCGCTTCGCGGCATCCTCTGGCGTCTTGCCCGCGCTGCGGTTCGTGCCGCCCCTGTCCTGCGACCTGGTCAGCCACGACACCACGAACCGCCGCCAGTTGGATTTGTGGGCTCGCGTCGGGTTGGCCTTGAGCCACTCAGAGGCACGCACAAGCTCGATGTCGAGCACGCAGGCCGGGTATGCCTCTGCCCAGGTCTTCCTGTCCTCCTGGCTGATTCCCTCCCACCCTGCAGAATCTGACCAGCGTACAGCGTTGTGGTGCTGCGAGCGTTTCCGACGCTTCGGCGGATCGCTCGTAGCAACAACCGGCGCAGCCGGTTGATTAATTTCTTCGCTAGAAGAAATCCCTGCATCTGAAGGTGACGGTGAAGGTGAAGGTGGATGGTTATCGATTGATGAACGATCGTTGAACGTTTGCTCAACGTTTGATGAACGATTGATGGAACAAACTCGGGCAGCCGCCGCAGCCTTTCCAGCCTGGGATCGCTTTCGGCGCAGCTCCACGGCCCGGTCGCGGTGGTCCTCGAGCCTGGAGTTTCGCCGCTGGCCGTCTGCCTCTATCGGAAACTTGTCCTGAAGCATGGCCCACACATCGCCAACGCCAGGCGACAGTCGATCCAGAGCATCAAGTTCGGCAGGTAGGCCGTCCCGATCCCACTGCAGCATTAGCAGCGTGAGATAGTGGCCACGCTCGCAGGCCGTCCATCCAATCGTAGATGTCAGGAAGTCGCGCACATAAAGCGGCATGTACACGTCTACCTTGTCCTCAGCGGCCACTTGTCGCCTCCTGGTGTGTGTCAACGGCTTCCTGCCACCCGAGCTTGCGGCGGGCCTCGGCGACGAACTGCGGCGTCATGCGGCCAATCTCACGCGAGACGGCGTAGTAAACGTCCGCGTGATGGCCCGGCACGGAGCCGCTCGCGGCCTTGTGCTCGAAGTGAGCTCTGATCTCTCGCAGAAGCAGCTGCGTGAAAGTGCTTTTGTTTGGCATGCTGGCCTCCTTTCCATTCCGCCCCGCCGCGTCGAAGCGGCTTCGTGCCTATCACGAGGGCGGCGTCGGTCAGACGGCTGCAGGCTTGCGCCGCAGACCCTTGCTGTAGATCAGGTCGATTGCGTCATACGTCGCCAGCGATCGGCCATATGACGAGCTGTCGCGGTCACGGCCGAGCTTCAGGTTGGCGTCAGCAGCACGAACCACGCTCGTCACCGACTTCTTTCCGAGACGAGCTACAAGCCGCGACCTATCAAACTCCGGGCACTTCTTGATGAACCAGCACATGCCCTCGATCATGTCGCCCTGCAGCGAGCCGCCCTCGCCAGGCCAAGCATCAATCAAGATGGACAAGGCAGCAGCCAGCCCCTCAGCACCGACACGCTGAAAAGATCTTTCCAGCGCCTTCACTGCCTTTAGGTACGGGTAGTGGCTTCCTTCGTCTCGCAGGGCGAGCTTTAGGCCAGCATCCTTCACAACCTGAGCAATCTTCAGCGACTGCTCGTCGCCTTCAGTCAGCTGAGCTCTGAACAGGGCGCAGGCAGAAACGTTCGTGCGCTCGCGGTTCTTCAGCCGAAACACGCGGGCCTCATGTTCCTGGCCTTCAGACTGGAAAACGTCGCACGGCACCATGCCGATGCCGAGCTTTCGCGCGGCAGTCAGTCGCTGCATGCCGTCCACGACCCAGTGAGAGCCGTCTCGCCGCTGGCCCACCGTAAGCGAGCCAAAGGCGTCCTGGTCGAGATTCTTGGCAATCCTGTTCACTCTCGCAGCGACAATCGTCCTCTGGTACGCGTCCGAGATGTTCAGTTCGTCGACGTTGATTTTCCGGTTCTCTGTCTTCAGTAGCCGCATCGCGGCCTCCTTTCGTTTGCGTCCACCACTCTCGGCCGCACGTCAACGAGACGCCGCCGTTGCTTTCCATTCACGTTCGCCGCGCCCGCTCGCGCTGGTGACGATGTTCCCGGTCTCGGAAATCCGCCCGCACTTTGCGAGCTCGTGAATCCGCTTGTTGACCTGGTGGGCGAGCAGGCCACAGCGGGCCGCGATGCCACTGGCTCCAGCCGGGCCTTGGCTCAGCGCCTCGAGGATCGCCGCGTGGTGCTCGCCCCTAAACGTCTTCGCGTCAGCCGCTGCGGCCTTGCTCGTCACCGGGTCGGTGCGGCGAAAGAGCGGCAGCGTGTCGAGCGATTCGCTGTAGTAGTCGGACATCCCAACCTCCATGTATTGGCCCGTCTCGTGGGCTCACGCCGGTGGTTACTCGCCACTCCCGGTAGGCGACCCATGCGGCCCCGATGCAAGCCGCAAGCAAGGGTGTGCCGGCTGTGATCTATCTGCCCATTTGCTCCAGTCGTGTGATGCGGTCTTCCTCTCGCTGGATCGCCTCGCGGTCACGCCGAGAGGTGTAGATCCCGCGATCCACGATGAACGGCGAGGGCGGGCCGTCCTCGAGCACCTTGCCGATGTCGGTCTGCATCGTCGCCCGCTCCGCTGCAATCTCGGCGGCGACGTGGTCAAGCTCTTTCCAGCGGCGGCGCTGGGCTTGCATGCGGTCTTCGTCTGGTTCGTCGTTCATGCTCTGGCCTCCGCTGCGATTTCTCCTGCGTCGAAGTGCTCCACGTCCGTGTCCTCCGGCTCGACCGTGTGAGCTATGCGGGCCACCTGCTGGCGAGCCTGCTGCACGTTCACGGCCACGTTGACGCTGGGCCGCATGCGGTCGGCCTCGTCTGGATCGACGATGCCGCTAAACCCGAAGGCGTAGCGGATCGCCTGAATGGCCGCCTTGTGCCGCAACATGCGGGCGGGCCACTTCTTCCACGGCTCCGTGCCCTGGCGGCACTCGGCCAGGTACTCAGTGACTTCCACTGGGTGGCTGCGGTCCTTGCGGTGCACCTGGGCCGTGATGGCAAGCAGCTGCCCGTCATCGCTCAGCCGATCCACGAACGTGATGCCGTCGTAGGCCGGGTGGTTGTTGGCCATGGTCATCCAACCGTCGATTCCAACAATGGGCTGGATGCCGCCGCCCCGAGTCGGGAAAGCGTAGATCTCCTTCGTCACGGGGTTCAGCCCGTACTCGTTTGCGACCAGGAGAAAGGCAGCGAACTGCTCCTTTGTCGCCTTGTCGCACCCGCACGTGGCCCGCACCGTCTGCTCGAAGGCAGCGGGCTCCATGCCAAACTTCGTAGCCATTGAAAGCAGAATGCTCTTGCGGTCCTGCGTGTTTGCAATCGTCGTGGTCATCTCGCGTCCCTTTCTTGCGTGATGTGAAAGCCGCTTCCCCATCCTGGCTCGGCGGCAGAGTCCCTTCCTTGGCAATCCCGGTTCCACCGGGCTCCTAATGCGTGATGTCGTAGAGCGGCACGCTCACCCAAGCGCCGCCGACGTTGACGCAGGCGAACCCGCGCTCAACCCACTCGACGTGGCCGCTCCAGGGGCGGCCCTTAGTGACTCCAGAAATAAAGTCGCCTACGGCGGGCTCTTGGCATCGGCTGCGTGGCGTCTGCTCGTGGATAGCGGCGGCAGCGGCG
>B570J14230_10000667_pt1 | contig 13928 bp, 12 predicted proteins | sample LakMenepilimnion_3_FD_14230 | JGI IMG/M metagenome (IMG submission 14230) | reverse complement strand
GAGCATCGCGTGTTAATCAAAGTAACTCTCGATGACGCAGCAGCTGCCGATGATTTATTCTCAGTCTTAATGGGTGAAGATGTCGAACCACGTCGCTCATTTATCCAACGCAACGCTAAAGACGTTAGATTCTTGGATATTTAAATGGATGAAATAAGAAAAGATTACGATCGCCAAGAAACTGTCGACCTACAGGTCGAGATGGCTCGCTCTTATTTAGATTACGCAATGTCGGTCATCGTTGGCCGCGCTCTGCCAGATATCCGAGATGGCCTAAAACCAGTTCACCGCCGCGTTCTATACGCAATGTATGACGCTGGTTATCGCCCAGATAAGGGCTACTACAAGTCATCTCGCATCGTCGGTGACGTGATGGGTAATTACCACCCACACGGTGACACCGCGATTTACGACGCAGTTGTTCGTCTTGCTCAACATTGGTCACTTCGTTATCCATTAGTAGATGGCAATGGAAACTTTGGCTCTCCTGGAAACGACCCAGCAGCAGCTATGCGTTATACCGAAGCTCGTTTGTCACATATCGCCATGGAAATGATGCGCGATATCGACGAAGACACCGTTGATTTCTCACCTAACTACGATGGTCGCTCACAAGAGCCAAATGTTTTACCTTCACGTTTTCCAAACTTATTAGTTAACGGAAGCGCTGGTATCGCAGTTGGTATGGCTACAAATATTCCGCCACACAACTTGCGCGAAATTGGCGAAGGTGTGGCTTGGGCGCTTGCTCACCCAGAAGCTAAATCTGATGAACTGCTAGAGCAGTTAATGAAAATTGTTAAAGGTCCAGACTTTCCAACTAAAGCACTGATTGTTGGTCGCACCGGTATTGAATCCGCGTATCGCACTGGTCGCGGATCAATCACTATGCGCGCAGTTGTACAAGTCGAAGAAATTAATAAGCGCACCTGTTTAGTTGTTACCGAGCTTCCTTATCAAGTTAACCCAGATAACTTAGCTCTAAAAATTGCCGAGCTAGTTAAAGATGGAAAAATTAAAGGTATTGCCGATGTCCGCGATGAAGGTAACGAGCGCCTTGGCCAACGTTTAGTAATTGTTCTACAAAATAGCGCGATTCCAAAAGTAGTTTTAAATAATCTTTATAAGCAGACACAACTGCAAGATACTTTTGGTGCAAACATGTTGGCACTAGTCGATGGTGTTCCTCGCACACTCCGTCTTGATGAATTTATTAAGTACTACATTGATCACCAAGTCGAGGTAATTGTTCGCCGCACTAAATATCGTTTAGTTGAAAAAGAGCGTCGCGCACATATCTTGCAAGGATATTTAAAAGCCCTCGATGCCCTCGACGCCGTTATTGCCTTAATTCGCGCTTCAACTACCCCTGAAGAAGCCCGCACCGGCTTAATGAAGTTACTCGATGTTGATGAGATCCAAGCTAACGCAATTCTAGATATGCAGTTGCGTCGCATTGCCGCTCTTGAACGCCAGAAGATCAATGATGAATACGACACTTTAATGGCCGACATCATTGAGTTAAATGCAATTTTAGTTAGCCCAGAAAAACAGCGCGAAATAATCGCGACCGAACTAGCTGAAGTAGTTGCTAAATATGGCGATGATCGCCGTTCGCAGATTGTGGCTAGCGAAGGCGACTTCTCAGCCGAAGATTTAATTCCAGATCAAGATGTAGTTGTAACAATTACTCGTGGTGGTTATGCCAAGCGAACCATGGCTGATCTATATCGCTCACAGCGTCGCGGTGGCCGTGGCGTTAAGGGTGCTTCACTCAAGCAAGACGATGTAGTCGATCATTTCTTTGTGGCATCAACTCATGACTGGTTATTGTTCTTTACTAATCAAGGTCGCGTCTATCGCGCAAAAGTTCACGAACTACCTGATGCAGGTCGCGATGCCCGTGGTCAACACGTTGCTAACTTGCTGGCATTTAAACCAGAAGAAACTATTGCCCAAGTTCTTTCAATTAAGGATTACAACGCGGCACCTCACTTGGTCTTAGCAACTAAGTCAGGTTTGATTAAAAAGAGCGCGTTGATTGAATATGACTCACCTCGCGCTGGTGGGCTCATTGCAATTGCACTTAAAGGCGAAGACGAAGTTGTTAGCGCCGCTTTAGTTGATACCGGTGATGAACTATTGCTGGTTTCCAAGAAAGCCATGTCGGTTCGTTTTGCAGTAGATGATGAATCACTTCGCCCAATGGGTCGCTCAACAAGTGGTGTGATCGGAATGAAATTCCGCGCAGACGATGAACTCTTAACAATGGCGCGCATTACAGCGCAACANNCTGGCGATACTTTTGTATTCACCGCAACCGATGGTGGTTACGGCAAGAAAACTCCACTCGAGGAATATCGCTTGCAAGGCCGAGGCGGCATCGGTATTAAAGCTGCCAAGATCGATGAGAACTCACGAGGTTCACTCGTTAGCGCACTCGTTCTGCGTAATGAAGATGAAATTCTGGCCATCACATCAGGTGGCACCGTTATGCGCACACCGGCTGCCGAAGTTCGCCAAACTGGTCGCGATTCCATGGGGGTTCGCCTAGTGAACCTCGACGATGGCGCTCAACTCTTATCCGTGACTTGTAACCCTGAGGAATCAGGGGCGACTTCTGGTTCAGAACCTGCTTAGATACGCACGAGTTTTGGTTAAGTAGCGACTTCGGGGTAACCTTTGGCGCTTACCGCAGATAAATCCATTATTTGCGGGCCTATAGCTCAGCCTGGTTAGAGCGCTTCCCTGATAAGGAAGAGGTCGATGGTTCGAGTCCATCTAGGCCCACCCCCCGCTCAACACGGGGACCTAGCTCAATTGGTAGAGCACCGCCTTTGCAAGGCGGGGGTTAGGGGTTCGATTCCCCTGGTCTCCACTCCAGTAATACTTTTCGTACCCATTTATAAAAATCGTAAAGGAAAATAAAATGACAACAGCGACACTGCACACAACTATGGGCGACATCATTGTTGAACTTTTTCCTGATCACGCACCAAAGACAGTTGCTAACTTCGTAGAACTTGCAACCGGTGCCCGCGAATGGGTTGATCCACGCACTGGCGAAAAATCAACTGCCAATCTTTACGACGGCACAGTTTTTCACCGCGTTATTGATGGCTTCATGATTCAAGGTGGCGACCCACTAGGTCAAGGCACTGGCGGCCCAGGTTATAAGTTCGCTGATGAGTTCCATGGCGAATTAACTTTTGATCGTCCATACATTCTTGCAATGGCTAACTCAGGGCCAGGAACAAATGGTTCACAGTTCTTCATCACGGTTGCACCAACAACTTGGTTAAACCGCAAGCACAGCATCTTTGGTGAAGTTAAAGATGCCGCAAGCCAAGCTGTTGTAGATGCGATTGGCACAACAAAGACTGGCGCACAAGATCGCCCAGTTACACCAATTAAAATTAATTCAATAACAGTCGCTTAACTTACCCAGAACTGTTTTGAATAACTAGCGTGTTAAATAAACGCACTGCAACTAATGCGTTAATTGTAATTATTTGTGCAGCTTATTTAGCACAACAAATTTTTCCTGATTTAAAATTTCAATTACTTTTGCCTGGACTGGATTATTTGCAATACAGCAACGAGTGGTATCGATTAATTACAGTCGCACTAACTCATGGTGGGCTAATGCACCTTGGATTTAATATGTATTCGCTTTACATACTTGGCACACCAATTGAATCCGCTTACGGAAGAAATAAATTTTTAACGATATTTACCATCTCGCTGCTAACCGGATCGCTCACTTCAGTATTTTTAAACACTTCAAACTTTGCTTCAGTTGGAGCATCAGGTGCGATCTTTGGTTTATTTGGAGCTTTTTTAATTGTGGGAAAAACCATCGGGGCCGATATTCGCGAGATCGCAATAATCATTGGCCTGAACTTCGCGCTTGGATTTATCTTGGGTGGCATCGATTGGCGGGCACACCTAGGCGGCCTATTTGGCGGGGCACTTGCTGCTCAATTGATACTGGTTCGCCGCCGCTAGTTCTCTGAGCTAACATTCCGAGCTAATTGCCGACCTAATTACATGGCTGTAATTCTCCACACCTGTGGAGATCCTTGTGGATAACTAGCTAAAGGGCTGAAACTAGCGCCACTTAGTGGCTAATGAGAAGCCAAAAGCGATAAATGCGAAGCCAACCACCATGTTCCAGGCGCCAATATTAGGAATTGGGTACTGAGTTTGGCTGACGTAGAAAGTCACAATCCAGAAAAGACCAACCAAGAATGAGCCAACCATTGTTGGAGCTAGCCATGATGGGCTCTCAAGTGGGGCGTGTGGAGTGTGGTCAACGAGCTCTTGGTCGTGAGCGTGCTGCTCCTGAACCTTCTTACGCAATTTGGACTTAGGCATGTCGCCAAGGGTAACAGGGCGGCGCGAAATATCAACCGCGTCAATGCTGTGAGTAGGCCAGAATTGCCCCATGGCCACCACCAAGATTCTTGTCGTAGATAACTACGACTCATTTGTCTTTAACTTGGTGCAGTACCTAGGTCAGTTAGGCGCCGAAACTACCGTTGTTAGAAATGATGAAATTTCGGTTGAAGCGGCCCTTGATTATGACGGCGTCTTAATCTCACCAGGGCCCGGAACACCAGAGGCTGCCGGCATAAGTATCGCAATGATCAAATTTTGTGCCGAGAAAAAGATTCCACTCTTTGGTGTTTGTTTAGGCCACCAAGCAATTGGTGTTGCATTCGGTGCAACAGTTTCGAGAGCACCAGAGTTAATGCATGGAAAAACTTCAGAGATAATTCATAACTGCGAAGGCGTATACGCAAATTTACCTTCACCTTTTACGGCAACTCGTTATCACTCATTAGCAATTGAACGCGCAACAGTGCCAGATGAATTACAAATTACCGGTCAAACTGAAGGCGGCATTGTTATGTCAGTGCGACACAAATCGCTGCCAATTGAAGGCGTGCAATTTCACCCGGAATCTGTTTTAACCGAACATGGTCATGCGATGTTAGCTAATTGGTTAACTGAATGCGGCGACAAAAATGCTCAAACTAAAGCAATTGGCTTATCTCCAGTTATTGGCACTCGCGGCTAACTAAGGCGCTTTGTTAATTGTAATTGTTACCGATTCACCGATAGTGCGTGTGGCACCAGCTTCTGGGAATTGACGAATAACCACACCAATCGCTTGCGCAGGGTCATAATCATTAAATTCTTTAATTAAGAAATTCGAATTAATTAAAATCGCGCGCGCTTGAATCGCTTCAACCCCAATTAAGTTAGGGATCTCAACTTCACCATTTGCAATTGTTAAAACCACACCAGAACCTGCGGTAATTGTTGAACCCATTTCCGGAGAAACTGCCAAAACGGTACCTTGTGGTTTATCTGAAGGTGTAACTTCTGTGCGCGCAACAACTAAACCAACCGAAGTGAGTACTGCACGGGCATCGCCAAGTGATAAACCAACTAAACCATCAGGAACAAGCGCGTCACCCGGACCATCAGAGATAGTTAAAACAACTGCCGAACCAGGCTTGGCTTGAGCAGATGCAACTGGGATCTGATTTGCAACGCGATCAACCGGAATCTGTGGGTCATGAGCACGCTGAACCGTAACTACATAGTCACCCAACTGCGCCTTGGCCTCAGCCTCGGTTAACCCAATTACGTTAGGTACAGAATTAGAAGGCCCACCAGTGGTACCGGTATTAGATAAATTCAAACCAAAGAGCGCTGCTCCGCAAACAATAAGCACGCCAATAAAACTAAATACTAAAGTTTTACGAGTGATTGGCGTACGCGCAATTTTAGCTTTTACAACTTGACCACCATGGATACGGAATAAATCATCGAGCATCAAGCCAGCACTTTGATAGCGATCAATTGGTCGTTTAGCTAACGCAACTGAAAGCATTACATCTATACCTTCTGGCAACCCTGGCAAAACTGAACTCGGCAATGGAAATTCACCAGATACATGTTGGTATGCAATCGAAACAGGTGTGTCACCAGTAAATGGTGGCTGCCCAGTAATTACTTCGTATAACAAACAACCGGCTGAATAAATATCGCTGCGGGCATCTGCCACTTCACCAACTGCTTGCTCTGGAGAAAGATATTGAGCGGTGCCAACTACATTCCAAGTATTAGTAAGAGTTGCAGCTAAATCATCGAGTGCGCGCGCGATACCAAAATCCATAACTTTAACGTCACCCTTATCGGTGATCATTACGTTTGCTGGCTTAATGTCTCGGTGCACAATGCCACGTTCATGCGAGTAATCCAACGCAGCCAAAATTCCTTCGCCAATTTCTAAAGCACGATCTAGCGGCAATCGCTCACCTGTACGAATAATTTCGCGAAGTGTTTTGCCAGATACCAGTTCCATCACAATATAAGGAGCTGGATCTTCGCCAGAGTCATAAACCGCAACAATGCCTGGATGGTTTAAGCCCGCAGCTGCCAGTGCTTCTTTACGGAATCTAGTTACAAAAGAAGGATCTTTAGCTAAATCAGAGCGGAGAATTTTTACCGCAACTTTTCGGGATAAACGTTCATCAATTGCTTCGAAAACATCGGCCATTCCGCCAGTGCCAATCATGTCGCCAACTCGGTAGCGACCACCTAGTAATTGGCTCATTTACTAGCCCCATGTAGCTCTGTTTCAACCGTTAAGTCGGTTGCAATATCAGCGACAATAACTGTCACGTTATCTGGTGCATCATTTACATAAGTGGCATCAACCAAGGCGGCAACTGCATCTTCGCGCTTGTTTTTCTTAAGTAGCGACTTAATTTCTTTATTTGTCAGCACACTGCTTAACCCATCGCTGCAAAGAAGGTAACGGTCGCCAGCCTTGCGTTCATAAACCACTAATACTGGATCAAGATTTCCAGAACCCATCAATACTTGGGTGAGTAAAGAGCGTTGTGGGTGATCATTTGCTTCGGCCAAAGTTAACTTTCCTTGGTCAATTAATTCTTGTAGCACTGTGTGGTCAAGGCTTAATTGTTCTAACTCACCATCGCGCAATCGATATGCGCGCGAATCACCTATATGCATGAGCGCAATGCGATCTTCGTGCAACAACAAAGCAGTCAAAGTTGTTCCCATTCCACGAAGCTCTGGATCATCACTGGCTACACGTGCGATTTCTAAATCAATATCTACCATTGCTTGTGCCAACAAATCTTCAATCGAGTCAGCATCAATATGAATACTTTGTGAAATTGGGATTAACTTCGTTAACTCTTTAATAGCAATTGCAGATGCCACTTCGCCACCCGCGTGTCCACCCATTCCATCGGCAACAGCGATTAAGTTTGCAGATGTGATTGCAGAGTCTTCGTTACCAGAACGACGCAGGCCAATAGCCGAACGCGCAGCAAGTGCGAATACGGGTTGGCTCATGTGTCTTAGCCTAACGCTGATCGCTAAGTGATCAATGCCTAGACCGCTGATTTACGCGCACCGTGGATCTTCTTTTGATCACCCGGAAAATACCCGCGCAGCGTTTATGGCGGCAATTTCCGATGGCGCCGATGGTTTCGAATGCGACTTAAGACTTACTAAAGATAACCAGGTAGTTATTTGGCACGATTCAAATATGTTGCGTATGGCCAACCATAAAGCGGTGGTAGCTCACACCGATTACTCAGAGATGAAAGAAATATACCCAGACTTAATGCTGCTAACCGAGCTACTTGAGATTGCTAGCAAACACAAAAAAGCTTTAGCGCTTGAAACGAAACACCCAGTGCCATCAGGCAATGAGGTAGAAAACAAAATAATGGAACTTATTAGTCCTTATAAGAATTTAGATATTGCCTTACTTAGTTTTAGTTGGTTGGCTATTGAAAAAGTTGCCAAGTCAGAGACCAACATAGAAACTGTCGCACTTGTAAATGCGCTAAACGCTCCTATTATGAATCGCTTTTCATCAGCCAAATCTTTCGCACCAGATATTGAAGAGATCAGAAATCACCCTGAATTAGTGGCTAAATATCAAAGTGAAGGAAAACGGGTTTTTGTTTGGACGGTAAATGATCTAGTTGATCTAAAACTATGTGCCCAGCTAGGTGTCGATGTTGTAATTACAGATATGCCGGCGCGAGCAGTAAGTGAGCTCGGGTATCCTTAACCAGTGAGCACATACGCCTATCTCGGTCCAGCAGCGACTTTTACCGAGGCGGCGCTCAAGAAAATTACTGGACCATCTGATCAACTTATTCCTTATGTGAATGTCACTGCAGCATTAAACGCGGTTCGCAATAACGAGGCCGAATTTGCGCTAGTGCCGATTGAAAATTCAATCGAAGGTGTTGTTGCCCGCACACTAGATGAACTAGCAACGGGTGAACCATTAGTAATTGCCGGCGAAGTTACTTTGCCAGTTTCTTTTGCATTCATGGTTAAACCTGGAACCAAAGAGATTAAACGAATTGCTACTCACCCACATGCCGAAGCGCAATGTCGTACCTACATTGCTAATAACTATCCGCATGCCGAAGTAGTTGCTACTAATTCAACTGCCGCCGCAGCTGAGGCGCTCAATCGTGGTGAATTTCATGCCGCAATTGCATCTTCCGTTGCTGCCGAGCGCTACAGCTTAGAAGTAGTTGCTGAAAACATTGGCGATAACAATGGCGCAGTAACCCGCTTTGTATTGGTTTCTAAACCTGGCGAGCTAACCAAACCGACCGGGCACGACCGAACTTCGATGGCAATTTTCATCGGTACCGACCACGCAGGTGCGTTGCTTGAGATTTTGACCGAGTTCGCAACCCGCAACGTCAACTTAACTTTCATTCAAAGTCGCCCAACTGGTAAAGAGTTAGGTGATTACCACTTTATTGTTGATGCCGAAGGGCATATCAACGACGCCAACGTTGGCCAAGCAGTCACTCGCCTTCGCGAGATCTGCGAGGAAATAAGATTCCTAGGTTCATACCCGCGAGAGGAAAGTAAATGATTGATATCAAATTACTACGCGAGAACCCTGACTTAATTCGTGCCTCTCAAACTGGTCGTGGCGAAGATGCCGGCATTGTTGATCAAGTATTAGCTCTTGATGAAAAGCGCCGCGCTGCAATTAATGAATTCGAAGCGCTACGCGCCGAACAGAACACGCTTTCTAAAGCAGTTGGTAGCGCTAAAGGCGATGAGAAAGCCGCCCTACTTGAAAACGCCAAAGATTTAGCTAACAAAGTTAAAGCTGCCGATAGTAAACGCGCTGAAATAGAGGCTGCAGCAAATACCGAAGCGTTAAAACTTTCTAATCTGCTTGACCCGGCAGCACCAATTGGCGGCGAAGCAGACTTTGTAATTATTGAACATGTTGGCACACCTCGTGAGTTTTCAGAGTTCGAACCAAAAGATCACGTTGAACTAGGAAAACTACTTGGCGCAATTGATACCGAACGCGGTGCAAAAGTTTCTGGATCTCGTTCTTATTATTTAACTGGCGTTGGTGCACTTCTTGAATTTGCACTAGTTAACTACGCAATTAGCAGCGCAGTGAAATCTGGGTTCACTCCAGTTATTCCACCAGTGCTAGTTAACCCTCCAGCAATGGAAGGCACTGGATTCCTGGGTCAAGCTGCTGAAAATGTTTACCGTCTTGAAAAAGATGACATGTATTTAGTGGGCACCAGCGAAGTACCACTAGCTGCATTCCATATGGATGAAATTTTGCCAGCAGATAAATTGCCAATGCGCTATGCCGGTTACAGCACTTGTTTCCGTCGTGAAGCTGGTACCTATGGCAAAGACACTCGCGGAATTATTCGAGTTCACCAATTCGATAAAGTTGAAATGTTTAGTTTCTGTCATCCTAATCAAGCAGTTGCCGAACATCAACGTTTATTGCAATGGGAGAAAGATTTCCTTAACGCAATGGAAATCCCTTATCGCGTAATCGATGTGGCTTCTGGCGATCTTGGCTCAAGTGCCACTCGCAAATTTGATATCGAAGCGTGGATTCCAACCCAAAAGGCTTATCGCGAAGTAACTAGTACTTCTAACTGCACCGAGTTTCAAGCCCGCCGCTTAAATATTCGCTTTAAAGAAGGCGACAAAACTGCTGCTGTTGCCACGCTAAATGGCACCTTAGTTGCGATCCCGCGCATGATTGTGGCGATTTTAGAAAACCATCAAAACGCTGATGGAACTGTAAATGTGCCAGCTGCACTGCAACCTTTCTTAGGTATGACTCGATTCGAGTTAGTGTGACCGGTAGACGCCCTAAATTAATTGCCACTGATCTCGACGGAACCGTCGTAGCGCACTACGGCGAAATCTCGCAGCGCACGATCGATACTTTCCGTCGCGCACACGCAATGGGAATCGAAATCTTCTTTGTAACCGGTCGTCCACCTCGTTGGATGCCAGAGATTAAAGAAGCGTTCGGAATTGGAAACGCAATCTGTGGCAATGGCGCAATGCTCTATGACTTACATTCTGGAAAAGTTCTTGAAGAATGGTTAATGCCAGTTGATGCGCAACTAGAAACCGTAAAGATATTGCGAGCTGTAATTCCTCAAATTAGTTTTGCCGTTGAATCACATAATTATTTCCACCGAGAGAAAAAATATATTCCGCGTTGGGATGTTGGCTTAGATAATGTCGGCGTAGATAACATCGAAGAGGTAATGGCATCGCCCGCGCTTAAATTACTGGCGCGTTGTTCAGATCAAGAACTTTCATCAGATGAAATGTTAGAGATTGCACTAAAAGAGCTAAATGGAATTGTGACTGTTACTCATTCAAACCCACACGATTCACTATTAGAAATTTCCGCGATAGGTGTTTCTAAAGGCGCTACGCTGGCGAAAATGGCAGCTCGTCTAAATATTGATGCAGCCGATTGTGTCTCATTTGGTGATAATCCAAACGATTTCTCAATGTTGCAATGGTGTGGTCGCTCATATGCAATGGCAGATGGCCACCCAGATGGACCAAAACACGCGAAATCGGTTGCGTTGCCACATACCGACGACGGTGTTGCAATTGCGATTGAAGAGCTGCTCGAACTTCCCGCTTAACAACCTATTAATTTCACTTCAATTTTAGATAAGCGCCATCCTCGGGTAGATTACGCCGCGGAGGGCTCGCATAGCGGCCGAGTGCACCGGTCTTGAAAACCGGCAGGTGAAAGCCTCGAGGGTTCAAATCCCTCGCCCTCCGCCATTTTTTATAAAGTCACTCAAGCCACTGTTTTTATGTGGATCTTGTGGCTGATTTCATAGCGCTCAAGCAAGGCATCACCTAGCGCGCGCAAAGCCTTGAGAGGAGACTTCGCCTTAGAGTTTTATGAGTTAAGAACCAAGGGAGTCGTGAAATATGTCGGGAGTTTTTTCGCCGGGCCGCGCCAAGATCAAAGAGCGCACCCTTCGCACCGATAAATGGTGGCTAGAGCCAGCAATTACTTTCGGAGTTCTATTTTCCTTCATCATCTACGCAACATTTCGCGCATTTGAAAACGCTAATTACTACAAAGACCACCTGATTTCTCCTTTCTATTCTCCTTGCTTATCAGAAGCTTGTGTTCCTGAAGCGACTATTTTCGGATTCACACCAGTGAGCGCGGAAATATTTAACTTCGCACTTTCACCAGCGCTAATTATTTTGATCTTCCCACTCGGTTTCCGTATGACTTGCTACTACTACCGCAAGGCTTACTACCGCTCATTCTGGATGTCACCACCTGCATGTGCAGTTGCTGAACCACACACTAAATACACTGGCGAAACTCGCGCACCACTTATCCTGCAGAATGCGCACCGTTGGTTCTTTTACGCAGGTTTAGTTTTCAACGTAATTCTTACTTACGATGCAATCATTTCATTTAAGAGCGTCGAAGGTGAATGGGGACATGTAAGCGTAGGTTCAATAGTTCTTACTCTTAGCGCAACCATGTTGTGGTTCTACTCATTGTCTTGCCACACTTGCCGCCACACCATCGGTGGTCGCTTAAAGAATTTCTCAAAACATCCAGTGCGTTACAAGTTATGGACTCGCGTTTCAATTCTTAATCATTACCACCAACAGTTTGCGTGGTATTCATTAGGAGCAGTTGCTTTCGCCGATATTTATGTTCGCCAAGTTGCAACTGGCGCCTGGACCAATTTCTACTTCTTCTAAAAGGGGCACTAGTAAATGACAAATATGGAACGTCATAATTACGACGTACTAATCATTGGCGCAGGTGGCGCTGGTTTACGTGCTGCCGTTGAAGCTCGCGAAGCAGGTTTACGCGTAGCAATCATCTGTAAATCACTATTTGGCAAAGCCCACACCGTTATGGCTGAAGGTGGCGCGGCTGCCTCAATGGGTAACGTCAACGACAAAGACAGCTGGATGGTTCACTTCCGCGACACAATGCGCGGCGGAAAATTCCTCAATCACTACCGTATGGCTGAACTACATGCCAAAGAATCACCTGATCGTATTTGGGAACTTGAAACTTGGGGCGCTCTCTTTGATCGCACTAAAGAAGGAAAGATCTCACAACGTAACTTCGGTGGACATGAGTATCCACGCTTAGCTCACGTTGGCGATCGCACTGGCCTGGAATTAATTCGCACAATGCAGCAACGTATTGTCGCGCTACAACAAAAAGATGGTCGCGAAACTGGCGATATGGAAAGCCACATTAAAGTCTTCGCGGAATTAACCATCACTGACATTCTTAAAGAGAATGGCAAAGTCTCTGGTGCTTACGGTTACTGGCGCGAGAGCGGAAGCGAAGTTTTATTCGAAGCACCTGCAGTTGTAATTGCAACTGGTGGCGTTGGTAAAACTTTCAAGATTACTTCTAACTCTTGGGAAGGCACTGGCGATGGCCATGCACTTGCTCTAAAAGCTGGCGCTAACTTAGTTGATATGGAATTCTTGCAATTCCACCCAACTGGAATGGTTTGGCCACCATCTGTTCGCGGAATTTTAGTTACTGAATCAGTTCGCGGTGAAGGCGGAGTTCTAACAAACAATTTGGGCGAGCGCTTTATGTTTAAGTACATCCCAGATGTATTTAAAGATAAGTATGCCGATAACGAAGCCGAAGCAGATCGTTGGTATCTAGATCAAGATAACAACCGCCGTCCACCAGAGTTATTGCCTCGCGATGAAGTTGCGCGCGCAATTAACAGCGAAGTTAAAGCTGGTCGCGGCACTGAGCACGGCGGCGTATTCCTAGATGTTTCAAAGCGAATCCCAGCCGATGTAATTAAGAAGCGTTTGCCATCTATGTGGCACCAGTTCTACGAGCTAGCTGGCGTAGATATCACTAAAGAGGCAATGGAAGTTGGCCCAACTTGTCACTATGTGATGGGTGGCGTTGAAGTAGAGCCAGATAACGCAGCAGCTGTTGGGGTTCCGGGGTTATTTGCCGCGGGCGAAGTTGCTGGCGGCATGCACGGTTCGAACCGCCTTGGCGGCAATTCGCTTTCAGACCTTCTGGTATTTGGTCGTCGCGCCGGAATGGGCGCAGTTGAGTATTTGAAGAACAACGGCGCTAATCCAGTTAGTGATGCCTCTGTTAAAACAGCAGCGGCTCGAATTGAAGCGCCATTCTCACGCGAAGGCGGCGAGAATTCATATTCACTTCATGCTGAACTACAAGAAGTTACTCACAACTTAGTTGGAATTATCCGAACAGGTGCTGAAATCGAAGAAGCAATTGAAAAAATTGCCGATATTCGCAAGCGCAGTGCAAATGTTTCAGTTTCAGGCGGACGTAAGTTCAATCCTGGTTTCCACTTAGCTTTCGACTTAGACAATATGTTGTTAGTTGCTGAAAGCACTGCCAAGTCTGCATTGCGCCGTGAAGAATCTCGTGGTGGACATACTCGCGATGATTTCCCAGGCATGGATACAACTTGGCGTCAGGTCAACAACATTTCTTCATTTGATGGCAAGCAGGTAAATGTAAAAGCACA
>B570J14230_10000660_pt1 | contig 13950 bp, 14 predicted proteins | sample LakMenepilimnion_3_FD_14230 | JGI IMG/M metagenome (IMG submission 14230) | reverse complement strand
ATTTGGGGTTGGATAAGGTGGCGAAGAGAATCAGAAAAATACAAAGTTGATTAACTACTCCCAGTTACATAATGAATTAGAGTTACTGCGCTCTGAGAAGCCGGCAGTAATAGCAATAGATGGAGTTGCCGGCTCTGGTAAAACTACTCTGGCTGGAAGGTTGAAGCGTGATATATCTAGCTGTCAGGTAGTACATATGGATGATTTATACAATGGATGGAGCGATCCTCTTTCAAAGGAATTAACTCAGCGGGTAATTGCTCAGATTCTCGCTCCTGTTAAGAATCATCAGCTTGTAAAGTATGAAAAATATAACTGGTACATCGATTCATTTGACTTGGTTTCTTCAATACCAGAGTGTGATTTTTTGATTCTTGAAGGCGTTGGATCCGGTCAGCTTGAGTTTAGAAAATTTCTATCTAAATTAATCTGGGTTGAGCTAGATCCCAAAGCAGGCTTCGACCGGGTAATTGCTAGAGATGGTGAAGGGGTGAAATCTCAAATGTTAAATTTTTTGATAAGCCAAAGTAATCATTTTGCATCAGAATTAACCCAGATTTCTGCGGATTACACCATCTCTGGCGTGCCATAAACTACAATTTTTCAACTTCTCTCTAAACTTTGGTTGTGTCTGATTTAACTGGCGAGCTAATTGATAATCGATACCTACTTAAACAACAGATTGCATCTGGTGGTATGGCGACTATCTATTCTAGTATTGATACTCGACTTGATCGCCCAGTTGCCGTAAAAATTATGCATGCTCATCTAGCAAATGATGAGGCATTTGTTTCTAGATTTATCAAAGAAGCCAAAGCAACTGCAGCGTTGTCTCATCCAAATATTGTCTCAATTCAGGATCAAGGTTGGAATGAGGGTGGTCCCCCAGCTGTATTTTTAGTAATGGAGCTGGTAGAGGGTTCAACCCTGCGAGATTTCCTCAATGAAAATGGCCCATTATCAGTTGAGCAAACAATTCAATTTATCACTCCAGTATTAAGCGCTTTAGCTGCAGCCCATCTGATCGGAATTATTCACCGAGATGTCAAACCAGAGAACATATTGATATCCAAAGATGGTCGCATTAAAGTTGCTGATTTTGGGCTGGCAAGAAATATGACAATAGCTCAAACGATGACGGCTGAATCAAGTGTTGTACTAGGCAGTGTTTCTTATTTATCCCCAGAACAGGTTCAACGAGGTATTGCTGATGCCAGAAGTGATGTATATGCGATCGGAATTGTTCTCTTCGAAATGCTGCTAGGGAAAAAACCATACGATGGTGAAACTCCCATTCAAATTGCCTATCGACATGTAAATGATCGAATTCCAAATGTTAAGGAGTTTAAATCTGATATTCCAGAGATTATTGCAGATCTCGTATTTAAGGCTACAGCGCCAAATCCAGACCAGCGACCGAAAGATGCCGAGCAGTTACTAAGCGAAGTTCGAGATATTCAAGCAAAATTGGATCCAAAACGCAGACAAATGAGTTTAGATCTAGACTTACCACCTGTCCCACCTAAGATTAGTAAACGGCCTAAGGTATCGATTGGCACAGCATTTGGTGGGTTAAAGGAAAAAACCAGTCAATTAATCTCAACAAAACCAATAAATATTACAAAAGCAGAGGACTCAGTGAGAACTAAGAAGCGTAAAGTTTCCAGGCGTGTAAAGAGAAATCGAATTATTGCTCTGCTGATTTTGCTAGGTGTAGTTTTTGGTGGATACCAATTATTGGGTGTTGGAAAAATTGCTGTACCTTCACTAGTTGGCATGAGTCAGAGCGAAGCCAAAGAGGCTCTGTCAAACATTGGTCTTTTATCTGAAGTAGTAGAAGAGGTATTTAGTGAGGACATTGCTCAGGGAAAGGTGATCTCTAGCTCTCCTGGAGGTGGCGGAAGAATCTCCCCGGCTGGCACGGTTGGTCTAATTATTTCTAAAGGGCAAGAAAGAATTGAAATTCCAGCAATAACTAACTTGACTCCAGATCTAGCGACCCAAAAAATATCTGCCCTTGGACTAACCATAGGGGACATAAACGAAGTATTCGACATGAAAGTTGAGTCAGGATTTGTGATTGGGACGGATCCAAAGAGTGGAGAAAAAGTAAAGCGTAATTCTGTAGTGAATATAGTTGTCAGTAAAGGTGTTGAAAAAATTGCTCTAATTTCATATGTTGGTAAAGGCGGGGATGAAGCCCTATCTGAATTAACTAACAGTGGCTTTGACGTGAAAGTAGATTATAAGTTTAGTGATAAAGTTTTTAAGGGCCAGGTAATATCTCAAACTCCTGAAATTGCAGACGCGATAGGACTTGGCTCAAAAGTAGAACTAGTTTTGTCAAAAGGGCCAGAGTTCGTATTTGTGCCAAATGTACTGGGTAAAAATAAGAATGATGCGAGCCTTGATCTTGAAAATTTGGGATTGAAAGTTGTTACCAAGGGCATTGGAAAGGTTAATAACATCTCCCCTGCCATTGGCACCAAAGTTAAACAAGGCGCCGCAATCACTCTGACTCTGAGGTAGTTAGTTCTAGCAAACTCTCAGGTAGGCTCCACTAATGACCAAGGTTAAATCACTTCCAAAAATTGGGGCACATGTTCCAACCTCTGGAGGAATGGCGACTAGATCAATTGAGTATGCGTTAACTATAAAGGCCGAAGCAATTCAAGTATTTGCTTCAAGCCCAAGAACTTGGGCAACTTCAGCTCCCAATCCAGCTATGGATGAAGCTTTTAAAGCTAAAATCGCTGAACATAACATTGAGGCCTACGTCCATGCTTCATTTCTAATAAATTTAGGTTCACCAACGCAATCAACCTATGAAAACTCTTTGTCAGCAACTGCATACTCATTAAAGCGGGGTAAAGAAATTGGCGCACAAGGAGTGGTAGTACACACTGGTTCAGCAGTTGATGAATCAAACATTGAGCGGGCTTGGAAACAAATACATGAAGGTGTCATGCCTATATTGAACAACCTAAAAGATGATGATCCATGGCTTCTGCTTGAGCCAACTGCCGGTCAAGGACAATCCTTGGTTAAAAAATTAGATGATTTAACTAAATATATGGATGCTCTTGAATGGCATCCAAAAGTTGGAGTATGTCTTGATACTTGCCATGTATTTGCTGCAGGCCATGATATTAAGAAGCCTGGTGGCATGAAAGAAACTATGGATTTACTTGTCCAAGTCGTAGGTCTAGAACGTATTCAATTGATTCATGCTAACGATTCCATGGATATCTGTGGAAATCTAAAAGACCGCCATCAAAATATTGGTAAAGGCGAAATAGGCAGTAAACCATTTATTGAGTTATTAGCCCACCCCGCCGTGGTGAATGCACCATTAATTTTGGAGACTCCAGGGGCAGAACCAGAGCATGGCAGTGAGGTCGCGATGCTTAAAAAGATGCGTGATAAGTAAATGAAAATAAAAGCATTGCTCTACCTTGGATTATTGGCAACAACCGCTGTCTGGGGTGGGGCATTCTTAGTTATGAAAGATTCCTTAGAGCGTCAGGATGTTTATTCGTTTTTGGCATCTCGATTTACATTAGCTGCCTTATTTATGGTGTTGTATAAACCCCGGTGCTTGCAAGGTTTAAGCAGAGTGTTTATCCAACGTGCTGCACTTGCTGGGATTTTCTTGGGTAGTGGGTTTATATTCCAGACTTTTGGCTTAACCCAAACTACTGTTTCAAATACCGGCTTTATTACCGGCCTGTACTTGGTATTTACACCACTCATCTCTTGGTTGTTATTAAAGAGAGAGATCTTTAAAATGCAATGGTCAGCTGTCTTTGTGGCAACAATTGGGTTGTACCTTATTTCGTTTAATGGAATTTCAATTGGTATTGGTGAGATGTTGGTAGTCATCTCAGCAGTACTTTTTGCTGGGCAAATAGTTGCATTAGGTGAATGGAGTGATGGTAGTAATACTTATGCGCTTGCTTTGATACAGATTTTGGTTTGTGCTTTTATGTTTTTAGGACTTTCCCTAAAGGATGGGTACCAACTTCCACCTGATGGTGGAGTCTGGTCATCAGTTTTATTCACCGCTTTTCTAGCAACCTTTATTGGAGTCTTAATTCAAACTAAGGCTCAATCAGTCATGAGCGCAACAGCGGCTGGAGTGCTTTTGGCTATGGAGGTTCCGTTTGCCTTATTTTTTGGACTTTACTTTGATAATGACCCAATTACTTTTAGAATAATTTCAGGTGGTTCCCTAGTAATGATTGCCATGGCCCTGGTAATTTGGTCTGATTCAAAACATACGAAATCGGAGGAAAATAAGAGTGTCTAAGAAAATTGCAGATCTAAGATCAGATACTCTGACAAAACCTTCTGAGGATATGCGTCGCTTTATGTCAGAGGCGATTGTTGGTGATGATGTTTATGGAGAGGATCCGACAGTTAACTCACTTGAAGAACGAGTTGCTGAATTATTTGGCCATGAAGCAGCTCTTTTTTGTCCAACTGGTTCATTAGCAAATCAATTGGCGATACGAATGCTAGTTGCCCCAGGGGAAGAGTTAATAACTGAAACTAACTCACATATAGTTAGAGCCGAATTGGGGGCTGGCGCTGTTTTTAGTGGCATCACTACTAGAACATGGCTTTCACCTCGAGGTGAGCTGAAAGCAGAGGATGCTCTTAACATTGCCAGGCCAGACTCTGGGCCATATTTAGTATCAACTAAGGCTATCGCAGTTGAGAATACCCATAATTTTGGTGGCGGAACTATTCAGCAAATTTCAGAAATTAAAAAACTTAGCCAAGAGTGCCAAACCCTTGGCATTAGCACGCACCTAGACGGGGCAAGAATTTGGAATGCTCATGTCGCTACTGGAGTGGCGTTAAAAGATTATGGAAAGTACTTTGACACGCTAAGTGTTTGTTTATCTAAGGGATTAGGCGCTCCCATAGGTTCACTAATGATCTCCACAGCGGATCGGATTAGTAAGGCTAGGCACTGGCGTAAACGGTATGGAGGTGGCATGCGCCAGGTTGGAATAATGGCAGCAGCTGGTCATTACGCCCTAGAGAATAATTTGAAGTTACTAAAAACTGATCATGTGCGAGCTAAAGCTATTGCGGAGGCGATAGCTGCAGTAGCCCCATCAGTGATTGATCCCAAAACAGTTGAAACAAATATTGTCGGCCTAGATTTGTCGTCAACGAAACTCACAGCACTTGAATTAGCTGCCGAGCTAAAAGAGCATGGGATTCTTACCGGACCCTTAGGCTCTAAATACTTACGCCTTGTTACTCACTATGATCTTGATGAGGCAGATATCAACTTAGTTAAACAAGTACTGCCAGAGATTTTAAATCGCTCCCTCATGGCTCAGTAACCACTCCTTTATCTTTACTCCATAGCCATAATTTCCAATAGCGCCACTAGTTTTTATGATCCGGTGGCAAGGAATGATGGGAGCAATCAGATTGTTTCCACAAGCTGTTCCTGCCGCTCTAATTGCATCTGGTGAACCAGCTCGATTAGCCAGTTGGGCATAAGTGAGCATTTTGCCTGCTGGAATTTTTCGCATTGCCTTCCAGGCATCTTGGGAGAATTTAGCTCCAGCTTGGCGAACCTTTATCGCATTTATCGCATTCAAGTCACCATCTAGGTAATCTTTCACTAAATCAGAGATCACTGAGATTTTTCCAACATGTTTGATATCTTTTTCAATATCATCAGGGGACATACGCTCAATTAAAGATTGAATGGATTTGAATCCCGCAGCCAGGACTATGTCTTCTTTTGCTACTAAATATAGATCGCCAACTGGGGTTTTAACTGTTGTTGTGTGAAGCACTCTCCGACCCTAACTAACTATNANNCTTAAATAAACCTTTATTTCTTACGATCTCGAAGCATCTCAGCGACCAAGAAGGCTAATTCCAATGATTGCGTGTGGTTAAGCCTTGGATCGCAGGCAGTTTCATACCTTGAAGATAGATCTTCATGACTGATGGCCTCACCCCCGCCTATGCATTCAGTTACATCATCTCCAGTTAGTTCAATATGAATCCCACCTGGATGAGTTCCCATTTTCTTATGCACCTGGAAAAATCCCTTAACTTCATCAATAACATCATCAAATTTTCTGGTTTTATAACCACTTGGAGACTCAAAGGTATTTCCATGCATTGGATCACACACCCATAAAACAACTGAACCTGATTTGCTCACTGCTTCGAGTAACGGTGGTAATTTCTCCCTGATAAGTCCAGCGCCCATTCGTGTAATAAAAGTTAATCTACCCGGCTCATTACTTGGATTTAACTTCTTGATAATCGCCAAAACCTCATCTGGAGTGCTCTTTGGTCCAAGCTTTACGCCAATTGGATTGTGAATCTTTTCAGCAAAATCCATATGTGCACCATCTATTTGACGAGTTCGTTCCCCAACCCAAACAAAGTGCGCTGAAACGTCATACGGATTATTAGTTCTTGAATCTATACGTGTTAACGCCTTTTCGTACTCTAAAATCAAAGCTTCATGGCTTGAGTAGAAATCGACCGATTTAAATGATTCTGGATCAACGCCAGCAGATTGCATAAATTGAATTGCTCGACCAATTTCATTTGCCATCTCTTCATAGCGAGCGCTAAATCTGGCATCACCAGCAAATCCTCTATTCCAGCTATGCACTTGCCGTAGGTCGGCAAAGCCTCCCTGCGTGAATGCTCGAACTAAATTTAAGGTAGCCGCTGAGGTGTTGTAAACCCGAACTAGCCTCTTTGGATCTGGAGTTCTAGATTCTTTTGTAAACTCTAAATCATTGACCGCATCTCCTCGATAAGCTGGCAGCGTTATCCCATCACGAGTTTCATTGTCATTACTTCTTGGCTTTGCAAACTGCCCCGCCATTCTGCCAACTTTAACTACTGGCAAAGATGAAAAGTATTGCAAAACGGCTGCCATTTGAAGGATTGTTTTAATTCGATTTCTAATTGAATCAGCGGTAGCTGCTGCAAAAGTCTCTGCACAATCGCCACCTTGTAGCCAAAAAGCATTCCCTAACGCTGCTTGGCCAATTTGCTTCTTTAGATTGTCGCACTCACCGGCAAAAACTAAGGGCGGGAAACTCTCCAACTCAGTAACTGCAGCCGCTACCGCCTGTGCATCTGGCCAAGTAGGTTGCTGCGCTGCTACTAGCCCTGGGGTAAATATCGAGTTGGCATTCATTGGGTAATGGTAGGCAATCTTGAGTGATTGATGTGGCTAATTAAGCCATTATCAATTACCCAAAGAAAATCTCCGCCTCTTTGTATAAAGCCAAATCAACGGTCTTTAACTTCTCGATTGCTGAGGCCAACGGCACTCTCTCAATTTTGGTGCCGTGTAATGCCACCATCGTGCCCCAATCCCCATCATGTACGGCGGTGATGGCATGAAGTCCAAATCTAGTGGCCAATACCCGATCAAACGCAGTTGGACTGCCACCTCGTTGAATATGACCTAAAACTGAAGTACGCGCCTCTTTACCCGTTTTCTCTTCAATTTGATTAGCCAGCCACTCACCTATGCCAGATAATTTAACGTGACCAAATGAGTCCAATGTTTTGTCCTTAGTAATTAGGTCACCATCTTTTGGAATAGCACCCTCAGCTATCACAATAATAGGTGCATAACTTTGTTCAAATCTAGATTCCACCCACTTACAAACTTGCTCAAGTGAAAATTTGACCTCCGGAATCAAAATACAAGAAGCACCACCGGCAAGACCTGAGTGAAGGGCGATCCAGCCAGCATGTCGGCCCATAACCTCAACAATTAAAGCCCGATGGTGTGACTCAGCTGTGGTGTGCAATCGATCAATTGCCTCAACTGCAATATTAACTGCTGTATCAAAACCAAATGTGTAATCAGTATTACTCAAATCATTATCAATAGTCTTAGGAACTCCAACCACTTTAACACCAAGTAAATCTAATTTTGATGCAACACCTAAGGTATCTTCTCCGCCAATTACAATTAATGCATCTACTTTCATTTTAGCTAAATTCTCTTTAATCTTTTCAACACCGTTTTCGATCTTAAATGGGTTAGTCCTAGAAGATCCCAAGATTGTTCCGCCCCTGGGCAGTATTCCTCGAGTGGCTGCAATATCTAATTTCATCGTTAATCCTTCAAGGACACCACGCCAACCATCCTTAAACCCTATGAATTCATAGCCATACTCTTTGACACCTTTACGAACTACACCGCGAATAACTGCATTAAGTCCAGGACAATCTCCCCCGCCAGTTAAAACACCAATACGCATATCCCTCAGAACTCCAGCCTTGAAATCATTGTGCTTTTTGGTCAATGTTGAGTCCTAAGTCTACTCTGCTGCCATAAGGCTTAAACACAATCTTTATGCCGTATTAATTAGAGATAAAACATTAAAAGGAGTGGGGCAGGCAATTTTGATAGCAGTGGAGTTTAAACTGTTTTCTGGTGGTATAAGAAAATATTAAAATGAATTAATACTAGATTCAGTCCAAGTACCCTTAAAGAGCTTCCTGAGCAAGAGGTTGGGTTTTCAATTAGAGGGCGTAACTAGTAATGAAAACTCAGTATACTTAGAGATTGCAGATGTTAGTAATGAAATTTTAGGAAGGCGAAAATCACTTGACCAGAGTTGGATGGGGCAGATTTGCCCTGGTGGGATTTCTATGGGGTTTGCCATACCTATTCATTAAAGTTGCGGTGGAGGAAATCTCTCCTTCTGCAATAATCTTCTTCCGCGTCTTAATCGGAGTTATGGTTTTACTACCACTTGCGTTAATGCAAAAGAAAATCAGAATTTCAAGAAAGTATTGGCATATCGTTGTGATTTATGCAGTTGCTGAATTAGTTGCCCCGTGGTATCTAATTACAAATGCTGAACAGAAAATATCATCAGGCTTGGCTGGGCTATTAGTTGCCACTGTCCCAATTTGGGCAGCAATTTTTGCATCAATGACAGGTGACCATACGGTTTGGCACAAAACTCGATTATTTGGATTGATTATTGGATTCGTGGGAGTTGTAGCAGTAGTTGGCATCGAATCAATTAGTGGACGTCAGGATTTAAAATCAATTGGTATGGTGATATTGGCGGCTATCTCCTATGCCTATGGTGTAAATATGATCACCCGAAAAATACCTAATGTTCCTGCAATCGCATTAAACTCGTGGGCAATGATCATTACAACTTTGTTCTACCTTCCATTTGCACTTAACAGCTGGCCCACACAGACTCCATCTGTAGAGGCAATTGCATCAGTTGCTGCACTTGGTGTGTTTTGTACCGCGATTGCCTTCATTTTATACTTTAAATTGCTAGCGGAAGTTGGACCACCTAGAGCCTCTTTGATAACCTATCTCAACACCGCTGTTGCAGTTATGTTAGGTGTTATTTTATTGAGTGAACCAATCACACTGGGAATTCTTCTTGGGTTACCACTTGTATTGATTGGCTCCTATTTTGCTAGTCGGAAAGTGCATCTGTAAAGCCCAACTTTGCTAACAGCTTTGTATCTTTTTGCCACTCTTTTGAAACCTTCACATGGATCTGCAGGAAAACTTGCATTCCAACCAAATTTTCAATTGATTTGCGAGCTAAAGTTCCAATAGCTTTTAATTTACTTCCTTGTGGACCAATAATTATGCCCTTTTGACTATCCCTCTCAACGTGCAATGTGGCGCTGATATCAAAAATTTTTCCACCTTCGCGCTCTCCCATCTCCTCAATGGTCACCATCAAAGAATGGGGTAGCTCCTCATATAACTCTTCAATTGCTGCCTCTCGAATTAGATCAGCAAACATTAATTCCTCAGCTTGGTCGGTATTGATATCAGTTGGATAAAGCGCAGGTGAATCAGGAAGATGTTTGGAAAGCAACTCAAGTAGCAACTCTGTTTGGTCAAGATTCTTAGCCGAAACTGGAATGATCTCAGCTTTTTGTAGATTATTTTTGGTGGCAAATTCATAGACCTGAGTTAACTTAACCGCTAGATCTGATTTAGAGACTGCATCTGTTTTAGTAACAACAAGAAAAACCACTTGATTACTCTTTATCTGCTTAGCAATATATTCATCCCCGGCACCAATTTCTTCATTTACTGGCAGGCACAGCAACACTAAATCTGTGGAGTGTATATTCTCATTAACCATAGAATTTAATCTTGTTCCCAGCGCAGTTTTAGGTTTATGCATACCTGGTGTGTCAACTACGATCATTTGAAAGCTATCTCGACTGATAATTCCACGAATTGGATTTCGAGTTGTATTGGGATGATGCGAAGTAATAACAATTTTCGAACCGACTAAGGCATTTACCAGGGTAGATTTACCAGTGTTAGGGCGACCTACTATTGCAACAAAGCCTGCCTTGAAATTTTCCATCATCAGTATTATCTCACCTTTTAGCTACCGCTCTTGCAAAGGAGTGATTACCTCCAAAATTTCAACCAAAGTTGTAGCGATATCAGCGACTCGATCAGCAATTAGCCGATGACACCCAGCACTTAGCGGTGAAGATATCTGTCCAGGAATAGCAAAAACTGGTCTAAAAATCTCTGCTGCATCTCGTGCTGTTCGTATTGAGCCACTGACAAACTCAGCCTCAACTACAACCGTTGCTTTGGATAAAGCTGCAATCAACCTATTTCTAATTAGAAATCTACTGGGCTCACTCTTTATATTTGGCATCACCTCAGAAATTAGTAAGCCCTTGTTAGTAATTTGGGAGAAAAGCTTTTTATTCTCAGCTGGATACAAATGATTAAAGCCGCCAGCTAGAACAGCAACACTGCTACCACCAACACTAAGCGCACCTTTATGAGCCGCTGTATCTATGCCGTAGGCGCCACCACTGATCACAGCTACTTGTGCAGTAGCTGAATCTGCAGCTAATTTATTTGACACAGCCAAGCCATACTCGGTAGGTCTTCTACTTCCGACAATTGAAATAGATCTATCTAAGCCACCTAGTAACCCTCGATTGCCTTTAATAACTAATCCGATCGGGGGTGAGGATAAATCCATTAATGAGATTGGCCAATCTAGATCAATAGGTGAAATGAAATCAGATTCTAAATTTCTAAGCTCAGTAATCAAATCTACGGGTCTTGAGGTCACTACCTTCTCTTTTACCTCTTGATAATCTGAAATCCTTGAGTAACTACTTTCCTTGGTGATTTTGTGATGAACCTGAGAGGCACCAAGGCTTGAAATCTGATTAGCCCAAAAAATATTACCTGGTGAAATAGCAGAAAATAACACCAATCTGGCAGTTCTTTCATCAATCACTTCATAAACCTAGCAAAGTAATGAAGATTATTACCCCACTATAAAAATCTGTTGATTACTTATTAACCCAATAATGCCGTGATATTAGAAAATGACTTGCGATGTATTGGCAGAACTCCATATTTCTTAATTGAGTCTGTGTGTAATGCTGTGATATACCCTTTGTGACTAGCAAACCCATAATTGGGGTACTGCTTGTCCAACTCAATCATTATTCGATCTCGATAAACCTTTGCTAAAATTGAGGCAGCGCTTATTGAAATAGCAACTTGATCTCCCTTCCATACTGACAGATTTGGCACAGTCAGCCCTGGAATTGCATAACCATCAGTTAATACATACTCCGGTAATTGTGAAAGGCCATTAACTGCTCTGCGCATACCCTCTATGTTGCATTTATGTAGCCCATATTGATCAATTTCATCAGCTGATATCTCAATTATTGAATATGAACTTGAGTTATTAATTACAACATCAAATAGCTCTTCGCGCTTTGATTCAGTCAGTTCTTTAGAGTCTTTCACTTGAGAAAGAGCTGGAGAAAAGGGGTCTAACAAAACAACCGCTGCCACAACCAGTGGGCCAGCGCATGGTCCACGGCCAGCTTCGTCAACGCCTGCAATACTCTTAATACCAGCTTGCAGCAATGTTCGCTCAATCATGAGTTAAGGTTTGGGTTTGACTGGTATCTCTTTTAAATCCTCACCCTTTTCAATAATTGCTATATTTCGAATTGGCCAAACAATAAATGTTGCTCTGCCTACTACTTTACTAAGTGGCACCATTCCACTATTGGCACTATCAGGTTGGTATCTTGAATCCGCGCTTGCCGCACGATGGTCACCCATAACCCAAAGAAACCCTTGTGGCACATCTACATTGAACTTGGTCTCACTGGGTTTATCGCCATTGTAAATATACGGCTCATCTATTGAAACTCCGTTTACTTGTAACTTGTCATTTGCATCGCAACAGGTGACATTATCTCCGCCAACTCCGATAACTCGTTTTATTAAATATTGCTTTGCTGGATCAGGAAGTACTCCTACTGTTATCAACCCAGATTTGATCAGAGCGATCGGTTTAGAGTCATTAGATTGTTGGGCTTGGCCTAACCAATTATCTGGATCACGAAACACAACAACCTCACCACGTTTTACCTCACTGAAAAGTGCCCCAAACTTATTAACAGCTATGCGATCGTTAATTTGTAAGGTATTTTCCATCGAACCTGAAGGGATAAAAAAGAAGTGAAGTAGGAATGTTTTAACAACAATAGAAACTATTAGTGCTGAAACAACAATAATAGGTAGTTCCCGAAGGAACGAACCCTTCTTAAGCATGAGTGTTCGTTAACTTAAGCTTGTGGAGTTTCTTCTGCAGGTGCTTCTGCAACAACTTCAGCTGGAGCTTGTTCTGCCTCTGGAGCAGCTTGCTCAACTGTAGGTTGCTCAACAGCAGCTGCCTCTTGCGCAACTGGTGTTTCAGCCACTTGTGCAGACTCCTCAACTACTGGAGCGTTCTTGGCAGCTAATTTCTCGGCAGCTTTTTTCTTTAATGTAGTGGCACCATCTGCTGGCTCATTCATTGCCTCTTTAACTGCAGCCTCATAAGCAACTCGCTTATCAATCTTTACTGGCTGTGGCTTAAGAGTTCCTTCACTACCTGGTAATCCGTTTGCTTTTTGGTAGTCACCAGTAATCTTTAGAAGTGCAGTGACAGCTTCAGTAGGTTGAGCGCCAACACCTAGCCAGTATTGAACTCGCTCTGAATTTACTTCGATTAAAGATGGCTCTGAAGCTGGTGAGTATCGGCCAATCTCTTCTATTGCTTTTGAATTTCTCGCTGACCGAGAATCTGCAATCACAATTCGAAAATGAGGTGTACGGATCTTTCCAAGACGCATTAACTTGATTTTTACTGACACAAAACTCCCTGTAGAAAATTATTCGGCTGATTCTTTAGTAAACAGCGGGGGCGTTTACATCCAGAGCTAACCTTGCGGATAAATATTGCTATGGGTTAGAGGGTCCCGTTAGCAGATGGCTAATCTTGCCAGCAGGCGCAGAGAAACCCAAATTTGGCTTCTATCCCTGCTCTAAAGCCCGTTTGGCTGGGTTTCCAGATCTGGATTTCTTCTTTGGAGTGTTAGTTGGTTGAGCCATCTTTGGCAGGCCACCGAGGTTGGGCATTCCTGCCGGTAAATTGCCGCTGCGCATTTGTTTCATCATTTTTTGGGCTTGTGTAAATCTTTCAACTAATGAGTTGATCTCAGAAACTGCTCGACCACTGCCTAGTGCAATTCTTGAACGCCTTGAACCATTCAATATTTTCGGTTCATTTCGCTCTTGCGGCGTCATAGACTGAATAATTGCTCTAGTTCGCACTAACTCAGATTCATCAAAATTATCAATCTGTTTTTTCATGCCAGCTGATCCTGGTAGTAATCCAAGAAGTTTGCTCATACTTCCCATATTTTTCATAGCCTCTAACTGGGATAGGAAGTCTTCAAAGCTGAAATCTTCACCCTTTGTAAACTTATCCTCTAACTTCTTCGACATCTCTTCTGGCATTGCTCGCTTTGCCTGCTCGGCAAGGGAGGCAACATCACCCATGCCAAGAATTCTTGAAGCCATTCGGTCTGGATAGAAAA
>B570J14230_10000646_pt1 | contig 14054 bp, 11 predicted proteins | sample LakMenepilimnion_3_FD_14230 | JGI IMG/M metagenome (IMG submission 14230) | reverse complement strand
GTAAATAATATCTGCTTCCAATGTCACCCTTATTAAAATGAACAACAACTTTTTCATTCTTGTAAATCTTTTTCATGATCATAGCCATATACTTTTCAGAGTCTTGAGTTTCTCCAATGATGTTCATGCTATTTACAATTCCGACTGGAACTCCATAGGTTCTCCAATAGGAAAGGGCTATGTCTTCCTGGGCAGCTTTAGATGCTGCATACGGATTACTTGGAAGGTGCAGGTCTTTCCATTCCTTGTTTGTTCTGTGCTTTGATCCTGGACCATATACCTCGTCAGTAGATATGTGCAAAAACTTTTCTACCCCCGTGTGTCTTGCCCAATCAAGCATGTTACACATCAATGATACGTTGTTCATAATAAATGGAGCTGGGTTTTCAATGCTACGATTCACATGGCTTTCACTTGCACAATTAATTACATAGTCAATCTTACCAAAATCAGCATGGGTTACTGGGGACATTGGCTGTGCTAGATCTATGCCAACAATATTTACTCTTCTCATTGCATCTGGGGAGGAGCTAAATAAATATCCAAGCCTATCCTGAATACCACGATGCTTATAACTTACTGGTAAGACAATGCTATTGCAATCTGTAGTTTTTAATATATGTCTAACAACATGAACCCCCATAAGTCCACTTGCACCAGTAACCATTATTCTTTTCATTGCATCTCTCCAATAATTCTATCTAGTTCCATCCACTGTTTAATACAGTTTTCTCTTGTAAATCTATTGTTTATATACTCTATTTGTGGGGTTGGGTCAAACTTATTCTTTCTAATTTGCTTAATTGCCTTTTTTATTTCTTTTGTAAAAACTTTTATCATTTCTTTTTCACGCTCTTCCATATCTTTATGCGTTACTGGATAGTTTTTAACAATTTTTGCAAATCCATTTGTTGTTTCTGGTAAGGCTCCAGCATCAGTGGTTACTACCTTAACCCCAGCACTCATAGCCTCCATAACCCCAATACATGCAGTTTCTTCAAATATGCAGGGGTAGGCATAGATGTGAGACTTTTGTAGAGTATCAACATAGATCTCTCTTGTGCTATCTCCATTTTTAATAATTCTTTCATCCTGATCAAAAATTAATTTAGACTCATAGCTAATATCTCTTGGAGTCATGCAGTCCTCACATTCGCAGCAATGAATAGTAAGTGTAATATCTTTATCTTTTATTTGACCAAAACATCTTAATAGAATGTCCAATCCTCTTGATGCTTGAGACACATACATTAGGTTTATTTTATCTTTTGGTTTTTCTTTAAACTCAATGGGTTCAAATTGATTATTTACAATATAAAATCTATCTTCATCTATGCCAAAACTTTCTGATAGATTTTTTTTATGAAACTCAGACTGAACTAAAAACATGCTAGTAATTTTTAATAAATCTGGAACCACAAAAAACATTTCTATACTCCAGGGCATCCTATACGCTGGAACATGACACCAAACTATATTTTTTGTATATTCTTTCATTTTTCCCTCAAGACCAGGAAGAACAATTAAGTTGCAATCTTTTAAGAAATTTGTTTTTGGCAAAACATTCTCATTGACGAAGTTAGCCATGCGACCCGTGCCTCTGTTTCCAAAGCCAACAAACTTTCCTATCATTTTTTTTCTTTCACTGCATCTGAGTCTATTCCCCATTTTCCTACTGGACATGAGGCATCAGCCAGTTTTGTTTTTTGAGGCATAATACATGCACACTTACTGCACTGAGTGGTCACCTTAATATAAAATGGGCATTCTTTACAGATAGCCATTCTTCTTTCCTGTGCTTTATCCGACACTCTTTCCTTGTTTGGATTAAAAAGATCCCAAGGTCTTACTGGTTTTAGCGGTGGAACTTCTAAAAATTCATCGTTACTCATGGTTATTTCCTAATAATATTTTTCTGGAATATATTCATTATCTTTATAAAGCCCTAAAGATAAATTTATTTTAGCATAATTTTCATATTTTTTAACGTATTCTTTATTTGAGATTAATTTATTATACCTATTTTGAGCAACAGCATGGAGCATTAAATTGTTTTTTTCAGATAGGTATTCTGTAAAATATTTTCTTTTTCCACCAAATTCATTTTGAAAATCTGTATAAAAATGAGTCAGTGGAAGATTCATATTTGGGTAAACCATATAGAATCCACTATTTATTAGATTAATTCCTTGAATAATTTCTTCATCATAAAAGAATGCTTCTTTGTATGTGCCTGGATTTTTTGCAAATTCTTTATCTCCAAAAGCAAAATTTCCATTAAACTTTACACACGGATAAAATTTTTCAGTATGGGCTGGCTCTTTTACCAGTGGCTTATCTTTCCACTTAACGTAAACACTGTTGTAGAATCCAGGAGTATAAAATGGGTATCTTGTAGAAGGCTCCATTATTTCTAACCCATCTGATGTGTACCTATAAGCACCAAGGTACGCTGTTAAAACAATTTTGTCATGATTTAGCTTTGCCTTTGCTTCTTTAAAGGTATCAATTAAAAATTCATCCCAGTCTTGTTCAAAATTTGTATGTGAATCACATTGCAAAATATAATCTTGTCCAGAATATAAGGACATTGCCTGGTGCCTTGCATGTCCAGTCCCATACTTTGAAAGGTCCTTGTTGTCAAGTTTATTATAAACCATTTTTACGTTTTTACCTTTAAAGGTTTTTATTAATTTTTTGTAAAGAGACTTAGAGTCTGATGTACAGGGCATTCCAACATAAATTCTTTCTGGATACTTTGCCTTTTCAAAAAGACCCAATATAGATCTTTCAGTTTCACTGTCATCCATTGTTGCAGTTGACACATAAATTGTTTCCATTGCTACATATCCTTTTTTAACTCTTGCTGCGTAAGATTAAGTCTAACTTTGGCTAGGTCTGTCTGCTCTTCTGAAACATCTATGCTTATAGCGTTTCTATTTAAAAGGTAGGCTTCACAAGCAGTTGTTCCACTGCCACCAAATGGATCCAAAACAATATCCTTTGGCTTAGAAAACATTTCAATAAGTTTTCTTGGAATTTCTGGTCTAAAAGAATTTTCAACAAACCCAATAGCCTCTAGCTTTTTTGTAATTTTATTAGAATCATCTTTTGCTGGAATGTTCCAAATAGATTCGGAGTGTTTTCTTACCAGATAAGGATTACTGTACATAAGTCCTGGACTTTTCATAAAATGATAAATAAGGTGATAATCAAAACTTACCATGCCAAGGTTAGTTTCTTTTTTATTTTCTGACCAGTTCCATATGAATGGTGGGTTTGCCAAAAATAAGTCTGTCTTTTTTAAAACAGCTGAAACGTATTCTGAATATAGTGGCTCTGTATTAGAGATGCAAACAAAAATAGATCCTGTTGGCTTCAATACCCTTTCCATTTCTTTTGTTACAAGCAATAAAGAATTAATATATTTTTTTGTATTTTTTTCAGAACCTATTTGTTTACTCTGATCACCACCATAGTAATTAAAATCTAATTGATAGAATGGGGCTTGAGTAATAACTAAATCTATAGAGTTATCTTTTAACTTAATTGATTTAGAATCTCCTGTAATAAAGTCTACAGTGCTTCCCATTATCTAAATTCCTTTTTAGTCCACCAGTTTCTTTTATACTGACCAAATGGAGGATTAAAAATTTTATAAAATTCCTCTGGCTCAGTAAATTCTTTATTGTCAATTACTTTGCTTTCCCATTTATCTCTTTTAAATGGAATGACTTGAATCATGGGTGTCCCTGCTGGAATGTTTCCCTCAAAGTCTTTTCTAATTAAAAATGGAAAGTTTACTGTTACTGGGTGCTTATCTGTATCAACAATACCAGAGAAGGAATGGAACGGTGTATCCCCTGAATTTAATGGGTGAATAAACAAGCAACTATATCCCTTTGGAGTTGTAATTTTCCAAGGATTAATCCATTTGTAGGGCTGAGAATCAAACTCTTCTGGGGCTGGATAAGCTTCAGTTTGTAGTGGGTAGTGTTCTGAAACAAACGTAATATCGTACCTTTGACCAAACTCTACTACGCCTTTTGTCTTATAAACATCTGATGGCAGGGTTATGATGTATCCTGCAGTTAAAGAGTCTAGGATTGGTGTACATTTTTTCATTGTATGCATTTGCTCTTTTACAACTGATTCTTTTCTCCACCAGTCTGGAACAGATTTACTTGCTGGAACTGGGTGAGGTATCTGGTACTGTGGAAAAATACTAGTAAATACAATTTTATTTGTCATTTTATTTTACTCCCTTTAGGCTGGTAATTACTTCTGCTCCACCAGAAAGGCATCCATCGCATTCTCCACAAGCACCATCAATTAAATTAAAGCAAATCTCTCCTTCTCTAACCATTGTTGCAGGATTAAAGAATCTTCCATTCACATATTTCCATCCAACTCTGGGAACATCTCCTGGGTCTAAACTGCTACTAATTTCTTCAAATGAGGGATTAGACAAGAATAAGGATGCCAGTCCAGACTGAGCTCTAATAATTTCTTGAACCTCTTCATCTAGAACAATAGCAATTGTTGCTATCTTTTCTCCAAAAGGCTCTGGTGGAACTAGATTATAAAGAAGAGTTTGTTTATTTTCAAATCTTTTTCTTTTTGAAAACCAAGCTTTAATAATGTCTAGAGTGCTAAGAACAACAACTCCATCTTTATGTTTAGCCATTAACTATATTCCTTTCTTATCCAAGAATTTTTCTTATAGTATGCCTTTTCACTATTAATTTTGTTAGACTGTTTCATAACTAAATCGTAGTTTTCAGGGCTGTTGATAGACTTCCAGTGCTTTCTTTTTACTGGAATAACTTGTGCGTATGGGGTTCCTTCTGGAATAACCCCATAGAATCCTTCTTTTAAAAAGAAGGGAACGTTTCCATTTACAAAGACTTTATCTGAATCCATAAATCCAGACATTGTTGTAAATGGTAAGTCAAACCTATTGTAGGGATGGGTAACAATTGTGCTATATCCTCTTGGAGTTTTCCAACCCCACCTATTTGTCCAAACAAAGTGAGCATCTATGTGACCTGCTGGTCTTGGAATTGTTTTGCCAGATTCATGTGGTCTTTGGTTTATAAAATCTTGCCATGGACCTGGAGAGTTCCATTCAATGCTTAGGGATCCGTCTTCTTTTTTTCCAACAAATATGTCAAAAGGGGTTACAAGTAAATACCCAGCAGTTAAAATATCTAAAAATGGTATGCAGGTTTTTAAACCAGCACTGGACTCTTGGCTACCCTTAGCGACATAAAATGTTTCTCCATCTTTATACCATTGTGGAATGCTTTTTTTTGCAGGTATTGGTACGTTTAATGGATATGTTGAATCGGAACAGGTAAATTTTATTAGCTTCATTATTATACAAGCTTTCTAGTACTGAAAAGTGTCAGTTTCTGGGTCGTAGGTTGGTCTTGTAAATGTTTTTGTTTCTGGATTGTATCTCCATCCAGTTTTAGCCTCTCCATCTTTTATTCTCATATAGGTTGGTTGAGATAAGTACTGTGCTGCAGTTTGACCATCTACATTTAATACTTGATAAACAATATTATCAATCAACATAACTACGTCAAAAGGTAAGCGTTCTGGTTCTGGAAAAGGCTTAACTATTTCGGGAACTTCTTTTTCTAACATAATTTTATCCTTTAAATCTTTTCAATCGTAATTTCATCTATTTCATATCCTTGGCTTGTAGGGGATGGTTCTACAATTATACCATAAGAGGATGAAAGTGTCACGCCAGTTGGTGTATAAACTAGGTCTGATCCAATTTTTCCAGTAAGATCAACATTTGCATATGGCTCAACTGTTATCTGAGATCCGCTTGTAGTTATTCTCATAGAGTTAACTATTGATGTTCCAAGGCTAGATACCACCCACTTGGTTAGCTCTGTAACAGTTCCTGCAACAGACTTTATGACTCTGATATATGATGGAAAACAGGTTTGACAGTTGCAACTGACATTAGTAAACGATACACAGCTCCAAGCAGTACATGTATATGCTGCACAGTTGTATGCTCCAGAGCAAAAGCCTCCACTACAAGTGTTATAAGCACCAGTTCCTGTTGGTGCATTTGTATTGCCTCCACCAGTGGCTGGATTCCAGCCTCCAGGAACTACTGGATTGTTTCCAGTAAAAACTGTATTTTGATTATTTCCGCCTCGTGTGTTGTAAGATGCAATACTTGAGGCTCTACAAAATCTATTTCCTGTTCTATCACAGGCATTCCATCCAGAGCAAGGGCGTGTAAAGTTTCTGGTATTCCACGCAGTACAGTTTCCTCTTGGTGGAGTATTTCTCCATGACCTACAGTTTCCACCACCAATAGCAACGGGAGGATCAAAAATTGAACAGTTTTGTGGATTACAGTTTCCTGTATTCCAAGCGTTACAGTTATAGTTGTTTGCATTTCCTCCAGTATTAAAGGCATTCCAGCCTCCTGGAGCAAAATTTGGATTTCCTCCTGAGAAGTTTTGATTGTTTCCAGTATATGCATTTACGGTTCCTGGATTAAAGTTTTGGTTTTGAACTGTGTTACATGGTCCATTAATACAGTTTCCAGGAGTACTACAATATCCAGTAGTACAAGGAGTATTTACGGGCAGTGTGGCACATTCTGTACAAGTATCGCATTGACAATTTTCTCCAGAATCAATTCCTGTCGTAACAGCCCACCAGTTATTAGTATCCGAAATCCAAAGTGCTGCACCTGTTCCAGGAGTTGTTCCCTTCAAAGTAATAACCACATCTTGATCGAGTGGGGAATCTGGCATTGTAATAGAAGCAATTGGATATGTGCTAACAGAAGAAGTTGTTTTAGCTTTATTTCCAAAAATAGTAAATACTCCACGAAGAGCTGTCCATTTACTACCATCTGTTGCCTCTCCAAGTTCTCCTGCATNAGATCTATTAAAGTTATCTACGAACACATTACGGACTGCTGATGCAATTGTTGATAAATTTTTAAACAGGAACATAGTTTATACCGTCAAATCTCCAATTAAAGCCCATGTATTGGTGGCTCTTTTTACAAGGCTTGCAGCAGACCAAGTTGCTCTTAGTTTAGCTCCAGGAGTAGCGTTTACGGTCACACCAACTGCTCCAGAGATAGTTGTCTGACCAGCACCTGTTTGAAGCACTGAAATCTGAGTACCGATTGGAAAGGCATGGGATGAATTTAAGGGGACTTCAAGGGTATTTCCTTGTCCAGTAGAGGTATTCATTTCAATCATCTTACCGTCATCTGCTAAAACTAACGTATACTTATAAGTGTTTCCAGAATTTAGAGTTGGAGCATTTGTATCAATATGTGAGACAACATTTCCAGCAGAATAAACCGTTCCAGTAAAAGATGGAGCATTTAAAAGTGCATAGTTGCTTAGTGTAATTGTTGCCCATGAAGCAGTAGTTCCATCAGTTGTTAGATATTTTCCTGAATTTGAAGACTGTGATGGAAGAGCATCTAGGGTAGCCCATTCAATTGTAGTTCCAGCAGAATTAACTTTAAGTACTTGGTTTGGCTGTCCAAGTAATCCATCAACAAGGGTTTCTCCGAATACATTAACGTCATCTAATACGGTTACGTCATTGTTAGCTAGTAAAGAATCTACTGTTAATGGCTCAGTAGAATAAAGGTGGTTTAGTTTGTTAAGTCCCACGTTTTCCTCCTACTATGCTTGGGCTTCAGTCCAAGAAAGCCTTCCGTTAACTGTAGCAGTTGTTACGCCAGAACCAGAAAGGTTTCTGATTGCTATTGTTACAATGTCTGGTCCATCTGGGAAAACATTAAGTTCTGTAGTAGAGGCAGTATTAGTTGTACCTCCACCAAGAATTGAGTTTCCAAGATCTCTAACAATTCCAAGATCTTGCTGAACAACGCTTGCTTCACCAGACTGAGTAGATACAAAGAATGAGAAGATTGGCTCTCCACCAACTAGGGTTGTGTTTACTGCGTGATAGCAAACTTGAGACAAGCTTGATCCACCAACATTTTCCCAAGTGTTTCCAGTTGCAGTATTAAATCTTGGATTTAAGACAAGTTCTACTAGGAATGCTCCTGGGTTTCCAGCAGTTCCAGCAACCAAGCTTAGAACATCCATTTGTCTTAGTCTTAACTGCATTCTATTAATAAGTTCTCTTTCTCCAAAAACTCCAACAACTCCGTTATCTACAGACGGAGCAAGTCTTAGGCTGATAAGAGCTGATCTGGTTGTTGTGCTTCTTGGAACAACAACACCATTTTTCATACCTGCCTGGAATACGAATGACTTATCATCATCATATCCACCATCCATGATTACTGAGGAGCCCCAGTGACTTGTTCCAGTAGCATATTGTCTAGAGTATAGATCTACTCTTACAGGTGCCGTTGCGGAGTATGTAAACGATTGTGCGGTTCCATTTCCACCACCAGTAGCACCAGAAACTGGGTTAATGACTACGTTGCTTAGGGCTCTTGTTAGACCTGTAAAGGTTGTAGCAGTTTTTCCTGTGTAAGAAACATACTCAATTTCCTGTGCAGTATTTCCAGCTTTTGTAATTGAAAGAGTTCCAGTTGATGGGAATCCTACAGTACTTGCAACTGACATGCTAGTAGCAACATTTGAAAGCGTTGCTGAAAGTTTTGTAACTGGTGCATCTGCTGCTGCCTCATAGCGAGAAGGAAGGTTTCCAGAACGCATATAGGCTTCTGTCTTAACATTTGCGTGTGTCATTCTATGGCAATAAACAACCTCTCCACGCTCATCCTTAAATCCAAATCTAATTGCACCTGCACCATACCAAGCATAGTCAAGGTAGAACATCTGCATCTTAGCTAAATCAACTGTTACACCTGACGGACCAGTTCCATCTAACTTATCAATGTTCCAATCAGACTGTGCAACCTTGGTGTCAACAATCTTGCTTACGATTCCACCAGAAGCAATGGTCTGACCACGGTATTCTGGGAACACATAAAGCTCAGTATTACTTGTAATAGACTGAACTTGATAGGTTGCACCTCTAATAGAGATTCTATCTCCTGGGTTTAACTGTTCAGAGAATCTGGTATCAGTTCCTGTAATAGTTGGAGACCCTTGTGTTGCTGCAACTATACCAGAAATTTGATCTGTACTAGAACGTCTTACTGCATATAAAGTTTGTCCATCAAATTCAAAGAAGAATCCGTTTTGTTCATCAAACATACCGATTCTAGTCTGACCACCGAACCACGATACTGGTGCGACTGTAATTGGGAATCCAGTTGCTGGAGTTGCAGATGGAACTGAGGATGCTGTGTACTGGAATTCTTTAGGTCCAGTAATTGCTGTAACTGTAAAGGTTCCATTGTATGCTGTTTGATTTGCACCACTTACTGTAACCTGTGCACCAATTCCAAGGAAATGTTCGTATCTAGTTTTTACCGTAACGGTTGTGCTAGATGAAGAAATTAAATCAACTGCGAATACTGGCTTCATCATAGATCCAGTTGAGAACTGAATGCCCTTACCTGACTGGTATCTAAAATATCTTCTTGTCTGTCTTATAATTTTTGATCCAGGAGCAGAAGAACCAGTTGTAAACTTCACTCCACCATCAAATGGTCTGTGTACAGATAGTGTTCCTGGTCTACCAGTTAAGGACTTCGCAACAGCAGTGATTGCACCAGATGGGGCATCAATTACATCGAAAGTGAACGTATTTGTTGTTGGAGTTGTCTTTACTTCCCAAGCACCATTTGGTGGGTTAGAAGAAGCTGCTGTGGTACCAGAAACATAAATCAAATCTCCGATGCTAAGACCATGAGCATTTGTAGTTGTTGCTGTTACTGTTGTGCTAGAAGCTGTAAATGCAGCACCAGATGAGGTGCTAAGTGGGATCTCTGATCCTGTGTAGTTAAAAGCTTTGTAGGCAAAAGTCTTTGTTGCATCACGAACTGATCCGTTAGCAACGTTTGCTCTTGCATAGTAGGTAAAAGTATCATTAGAAACTGTTGTTGTGGAAACGCTTCTTACTAGATACCAACCGTCTGCATTAACATCCAAGGTATCCTGAATGAAGAACTTATCTCCAACAGAAAGACCGTGGGCTGCAGTAGTTACTACTGTTACAAGTCTAGAAGATCCAGTTCCTGTAATTGAAACAAAAGTGTTTGTTCCTCCAGAAGGCTGTGCAATTGGTGTCTGAATATCATAGAAAGCTGATGGCTTATTGTTTGTAAGGCTCAATACTTCCCATTTAGTTGGCTGAGTTCCATACTCAAAGTCTGTATCAATTAAAGAAGTAGGTTGGGAAACTCTAAACTTTCCAACAGGATCCATGTATGCTTCATCTGGTTGGAAGCTTTCAGCATATTCATCAACTGTGATTTGAAGCTTGTCTGTAGCAGACATTGCTGCTGTATTGTAGTTAAGAACAACAGTTGTTGTGGCTACGTTGTTTGAGTCAATGGCTGGGGTATAGCTTGTTGCTTTAAGACTAGGGTCAGAGAAGTTATAGATAACCTGGTTGGTGGTTACGTTTGTAATTAATACCAGTCTTTCCCTTGGAATGTGATCTGGGATTACAATCGTTCGTGTTGACGGAGTGAATGTATAATTCGTCTCGTGAAGTACTTTTCTAGCCATTGTTTATGCTCCTAATAATATATCCACTGCTTTGAATGGATACCCTTTCTTTATTGAATTTACGTTTGGTCCAAGCATTAACCTGGCATCAAATGTTGATCCTACTGGTGGTACTTCAGAAAATGCGATGTAGCCATCTGAGTCTACCATAAAGCCTTCTCTTGGTAGCATAGATTGCCAGACATATTCTGGAAAGTCCACTGTTTGAATTATACCATTTATTGTTAACAAAAGTCTAAGTGGGTTGTTAATTGCTACTTGTTNTCCTTGGAATTTTGGAACAAATCTAGAATCCATATCGTTAAACTCATACCTCAAGTCATCCAGTGGAATAATGTCTGGAAGGTATGGCAAACTGGCAAAAATTAAATCGTCNACATATTCTTTNTTTGCTGCATCNGTATCATCTGTAGGAGACGGAACTGTAACATGACCAGTAAATACTGGATCGTTTGTTCTGGCTATTTCAACATCAATAAAGTCTTTATCAATTGGGGTTGCTGCCCAAGTTCCTGTTGTAACATATCCAAGTGTGCTGATGTTATTTGGTACACCAGAGTATTGTGCAAGAACTATATTGTCAGTTCCAATTTTTATTGCACCACTAGGGGTTGTCGATGTTCCACCAAGAGAAACAACATAAGAGTCGTTTGCAGAGCTGGTTCCAGAGGTAACAAAAATATATGCACCATTTTTAATAATACCGTTGGTTGAAGTGTTTCCATTAAAGTCTGTTGCTCTTGTAAGAATAAATGGATCATCTCCATCACCAGCAAATGTTACAACATAAATACCATTATGCTTTGCATCAGTTTGATTTTTAATAAGAACTCTTTGACCAGCTTCTACCTCTGGTCCATCAAGTATTAGTGCTCCGTCTACATTTCCAGTAAGAGTTGCTCCAACTCCAAGACCACCAGATGAATCGCTGGTTCCATTTGCGTATGTTGCATTTAGATTTGCGGAAGAAACATAAACAACCTGAGCCTTTACAGTAATTCCAGCAGCTAACGCATCTACATATCCCTTGGTTGTAGCGTGACCTGAACTTGTTGGAGTTGGTACAGTAACAGTTCCAACAAAATTTGTAGAAGGATAAACAGAAACTGTTCCAGTTGCTCCACTTGTTGAAGAACCAATGTTAATATTTGTTTCTGATCCTGAAGCACCACCAGTTCCAATGTTAATTGTTTTAGTAGCTGTTGTTGCATTTCCAAATAAAGTTGCAGTAAGTGATCCAGTTGGCGTTCCACCCAAATTAAATGTTGTGGCTGCACCTGCAAAATTTACAGTAGTAGCGGTAGTGTTAAATAAATCTAAAGATGTGCTTGTTGTGGCTATTGCAGGAGTTCTAATCGTAGTACTTCCACCAGCATCAGTTCCTCCTATAATTAATGTTGTTGCTGCACCAGCAAAATTAACTGTAGTAGCAATGCTATTAATTAGGTTAAAGGTAGTTGTTCCAGATATTAAAGATGTGCTAATTGTTGGAGAGGAACCAGTTATATAAGAATTTGTGTCAATAGACCAGCTGTCTGGTCCAAGTCTTTTTAATAGACCAACTCCAGAAGTTATTGCTGCAATTGCACTAAGATCTCCGTCAACTGGTTGATATCCAGACAAAGAAGATGATAGTGCATATGTACTTGAGTCATAGGACCATGTTCCTGCTGTATTTTTTAGAAGACCAGTGCCAGAACCAAGAGTATCAATTCCTGCAAGATGTGAACTGTAAGCTTGAACGTCTGTTCCAATTACAAGACCTAAAGATGTTCTTCCAGAGGATGCATTAAGACCTGTTGATCCTCCGTCCCACTTATTTCTGTCAGTATATGCGGTGTCCCAATTAGAAGAATTATTAGTTACTGTAGTGTATGTTGAATCTGTTCCACGAACAACAATTCCAGTTGTTGACAATGCAGAAATATTTGTAAGGTCTAAATCTTTTGGTTGGTAGTCTGATATGGCATCAGCCTTGGTTAAATATGTAGCTTCTGCTGTTGCTGTTGAGAGCAAGTTACCAAGTTGTGTTTGTATGGAAGATGTTACTCCATCTAGGTATCCTATTTCTGTAGATGTAACATTTCCAATACTTGTTGTTGATGGAAGAATTACTATGCCAGTAAATGTTGGACCAGATAATGGAGCGTATGCGGTTAGATCTAATTGAATAGCTGGAACTTTTCCTGATGGATCATCAAGTGTCGCTACGCCACCTACAATACCTTTTGCACTCATAGGAATGTAGCCAGTTGTAGAGTTGCTTATGTCTTCAACTCTTGCAATTGTATCTGGTATAACTGCATCTGAAATTTCTCCGCCAGTAAGTGTTGGCTTTGAGTCTAGCTGAGTTTGTATAGCAGAGGTTACGCCATTTAAATATCCAACTTCTGTAGCACTTACGTCACCAATTGATGTTGTGGATGGCAAGACAACTATCCCAGTAAATGTTGGTGCATCTTTTGTAGCAAAACTTGTGGCAACAAACTCTGTTGTTGCAATTGCAGTACTATTGTCTCCAGCTGTTGGAGTTACAGAAAGTGGGGCTCCAGTAAAACTTGGACTGTTAATTGTTGCATAGCTAGCAAGAGCAGAGCCTAGAGCATAAGAATTTCCATCTACGCTAAAACCATCACCAACTTTTTTTACAAAGCCTTCTCCAGTTAGTCCAGTGATTGAAGTTAAGTCTGGATCAAATGCTTGTACATCTAAGCCAATACTATTTGTAGTAAGAAGGTCTGCTTCTGCTGCAGTTTGATTTTTCCATAGACCAGATGTTGTGTCATATGCAAGCACTTCATTGTCTGCTGGTGTTCCATCAATTAAAACATCATGCATCCATTCTAAGTGATTGTTTCCTGGAACAATTCTTACTGCAATTTGTCCAGTGGATGCGTGACGAACGGTAATAAAAGCAACAGCCAGGTCGTGTTGTGGTCTTACCTTAGTAAGTTTTCCAGCAACAGTTGGGTGAGCAAAAAGAATATCTCCTTCAGCCCAAGTTTCATCACCAACGGCAATTGCACTACTAGTATCTCCTCTAGTATCTATTCCCGTTAAAGTTCCAAAACTTATTACTTCACCATTAACACCATTAGAAATATTTGCAGTAGCCATACCCATAACAGTTAGTTCTGAGTTAATTCCTCCAACTGCTGCAAAAGGCTCTACGTCTATTCTTCCACTAGACTCTGCTCCTGAAGCAGAAACTAAAGTTCCCTTTAATATTGTTGATCCAGTATTATTTCTAACTAAATAAACAGAACTTGTTGAGGCTCCACCGTCAAAACCAATAGCTGCCCATGCACCATTTGCATATACTTTTACAGCATCATTGGTAGTATTATAATAAACATCACCCTCATTGGCAGTTTCAGGATCAGATGCTAGATTTAGCAGGTTTATGGGGTTTAAAAATTTTTTGGA
>B570J14230_10000639_pt1 | contig 14140 bp, 17 predicted proteins | sample LakMenepilimnion_3_FD_14230 | JGI IMG/M metagenome (IMG submission 14230) | reverse complement strand
TGTTTTTTCCTATGTATTGCCTGGGAAAAGGAATTTTCTACTTTCACATTTTTTTGAAGCATAAAATGGACATCGGCTTTGTGAAGCATAAAGTGAGCCAAAAGCTTATTTTATGCTTCAAGTCACAATTTTGCTCCTGGGGTTTTGGCATATTCTCTTTTATTCAACTTTCTTGTTAGGATTATTTTTGATTGTTTCAGCGATCGCCTCCCATATATCTTTGATTTCATCTTTACTATTGAGATTAAATTGATAGACAGTGTTGGCGTGGACTTGAGAATTTCCCATTGTTACAGAGCAACTATTATCGTCTTTGATAGGAAATAATTTCTTTACCAACTTAGCTTTTTCATCTATCGTCAAATGTTCAGTAGCAATTTCCAAAAATTCTAACTTTTCTTCAGCGCTTAACTTATCGTAATGATTTCTGTCCATTGGGATTCCCTGGTAATAACTGCTATAATTATCCTATATTTTATTTAAAATATCAATAAATTTAAAAGTAGTTATGTAAAGGAGTGGATTTAATTGATAGAGATTATTTATGGTCGTGCTACACCATAATAAATAGAGCAAATTTTACAGGAATTAAAGTTTTATAGAGGTTTTGGGATGACTAACTTAATTACTTTACAAACAATATTTATTAAAGATGATGTTTCTATCAGGTTAAATAAGTTAGACAATCACTTAAAACAAATTCAGTGTTTATTACTGGATTCTAATAATAATGATGTTGTCAAAAGTTTAATTAGAGAAACTATGTATTTTATTGAATGGATAGCCCCTGATATAGAATTTAACTATGCTTTTGAGTTAGCTAATTTAGCACGATTCCTAACACGCTGGTTGTTTAGTTCAGAAGTTTGGAATAACATAGAAGCACGAAATCAAATTATTGATGAACTTGGTACTTGGAATGACCGTGTTTTGCAAATGTCACAATTACTTGCCGCACACATTATGACTCAACCACCTTTACCCCAACCCCAATTAGAACCCAGTGGCATTACTTTTGACCAATATGAGGAATTTACCCCAGCAAAACTAGAACTGAGTAATGGATATCTGGGTTACGGTGGACAAGATAATTTAGGGTTTCATTTATCTGTGCTTACGAATATGGGGTTATTAAAAGCAGCCCAACATACAAATTTAGCACTGTGGATAGAAGCTCTGAACTATTTGTTTAGAGAAAAACTAGCAAAAGTTAATGCTGAACCAGAAGTAGCAGAAGCAATGTTAAATAGATTTAATCAGGCAATGTTAGATTTGGAAGCAGTGATAGATTATTTAGGGGAATAACGTACCTTTGGGATTTTCCTCTAAGAATCACTGGGGGTACTGAGAAATTCTTAGAGGAAATGCCAAAGTAATTATCATGTTAGTATAATTACTGGGAAATCTATCAAGAAAACCATGAATGAAAATTTAGCTGTGATGTTGGGGGAACTGCAAGCACAGATATATTGGTTACATGATGCTGAGGAGTTTACAGAATTAGCAAATGCCGCTGCTGGTATCTATATAAAACTTGGTTATAGTCAGGAACAGTCAGAAACTGCTGGTAAATTAATCAGTGAAGCCTATCAATTAGCTGATGATGCTGATTTAGCTTATAAAGCGGGTGATTATGATAGAGAAATGCAGTTTTATAATCAAGTTAAAGATAAACTAATTGCAGTGGAAACTATATTAAATTATCAGAATAGTATTGCCATACATCAAATGCAATGGTGGCTGCATTTTCGACATAAACAGAAATTACAAATTATCATACATTTATTTTTACAACATTTTAAAGCGGTGGGGTTTATTCATTTATTCACTGCCATTAAACTGACGTATTATCTAATAGAAATCGGCAGGGTTCACAAACAACGCGACATAGAAACCACCAAATGCAATGCTGTAAAATACTGGGCGGAACTACTGAAAACTAAACCGCCACAGTATCCTTATCTGGGGTGAACAAAGCGAACTGCTTGCAGGAGTGCTTCGCTATCGCTCAAATCAGTTTTCCCTGAAAAATTACGGGGCAATTACCAGAACTGCCCCAATACAATACCTAATAAGAACCATCAAGTCTGCGGATATCCCAAGGTAAAGACCGTCTGCTTTGTCTCAGTATGGATTGATAACCTTCGGGAGAAAGCCAAGAACCGTCTTCTATCTGTACATAATCTGGTGGCACTTCTTCCGGTGGCGTGGAAGCTGGCAAGGTCCAAGAACGTTTGGGTTTGACACCGGGGACTAATTGGATCTGCTCTTGAATCTCACTAAGTTGTTGGGTGATGGGAGTCAGGGATTTTTCGAGGGCTGCGGTGATCATCGTGGATAATTCTTCTGTGCTAATCAATCCTTGAGAATTTGGTACGATTGGGGAATACCCAGTTTGTGACCAGATAAAGATTCTTAACCCAGCTTTGGCAATCATCCGATAATTGTTAACTGCTATCTGTTTGCCTTTATACTTCCTTGCTTCCAGTGCGTAATATTCTAAGACCGCATGAGAAACTTCGTCAATAATGAAAACTCTGCCGGAAGGATCGTTCGTTAATAGCCTCCAGTCATTACCAGCATAGGGTTTCAGCGAAATTTTTAGATCATTCGTGAACGGGTCAGAATCACTTATTTGGTTTAGCAGTTGTGTGATTGCTGGCTTATCTACTCCACAGAATTGAGCTAAAGCTGTTACACTCATTCCACTGACTCCATCGCTAAAACGGGTGCAGTAACTTTGGTCTTCGTTGGTTTTCTCTATTTGTGTCATGATGATATTAGCCTTGATAAATGGTTTGGGCGATCGCAACTTCTTGGCCGGAGAGCGATCGCCTTTGTTATACTTTTATTATAACATTGATGTGTTGACGTATCAACGTTATGGTAAATTGATGTAACTTTAACAGAAGAAAATCCTTGAGCGTCGCTGTGTTAATGTATTGACGTACCTAAAATTTATTCTGGTGCTTAATTTAAGTTAATTACAGGAACTAAGTATTTTTATGACTAAGTATATTGACCTTTCTGGTTATTGGACAGAAGACAAGAACCTATCTATTCAAAAAGCTAAGGAAATGACTGGATTAGACAAGAGAACCCTGTCATCTGCCAAAAAGGGACAATTGGATCGTGGACATTTTGAAACTCTGTTTAAACTCAGGGATTTAGCTTCTGAACTTGCGGGTAAACCCCTAACACTGGAAGAGATTTTTAGTAAAGAGTGATGGGCTAAATATCGAAAATTTTGCAACCATTCTCCAAATAAAAACCTGTAGTTGAATAAATTTATTTTCTTAAATCAGATGAATGAACTATTTTCTATCATTCCCGACAAAATCCGAGATAAACTACCACTGACGGCAGATAAAAAACAACTACTTCAACAACAAACCATTAGTCAACATACCCCAGGCACAATTTTAAAAGATTTTCAAACTATTTTAGAATTTCTCCAACCTGACGGCGTTGAAGTCAGTAGCACTCATCACCAATTCTCCCTTAAATACCTGCAACAGCTTAACTCTCAATTAAGTTCTCCCATAGATATTAATTTTAAACGTCCTGTCCAAAAATCTTACCCCTATATTCACGGTCTTTATTTCCTTCTCCGCGCTTCTGGACTATCTCAACTAATTACCAAAGGTAAAAAGAGCAAATTAGTTTTAGACCCAAAATTTCTGCAAATTTGGCAGAATCTTAACCCTACAGAACAATATTTTACACTATTAGAATCTTGGTTAGTTTGGGGAGATAATAAACTATTAGGTGACGAAAGAGATATGTTTGACCAAGCATATCTGTGTTTATCATTTTGGGAAGATATTCCAGAAGCAGGATTAAAATTTAATAATTATTCAGAACAAGATAAATTATATTATCCTGGATTCCATAATCTCGCTCTTTTGCATTTATTTGGTTTAATTGAATTAACATCAGGACAACCACAACCCGCTAAAGGCTGGCGTTTTACTGATGTTAAACCTTTGCCTTTGGGTAATGCAATTATGGCTATATTAACAGAAAGCCGTACAAATATCCAAATAGAAGATTATGCCAAATTTCGGTTAGATTTTCGGATAGCTTTTGAGACTTTAAAACCTTATTTTCAACCCTATTTTCCCGAATGGTCACAAACTTTAGTGATTGCAGAAGGCGGTTTTACTGAAGGTACTTATATATTTAAAGTCACTTTACAGGATACTTGGCGACGCATTGCTATTCCTAGTTACTTGAATTTAGATGAAGTAGCTACAGTAATTGCCGAAGCTTTTGATTTTGACCCTCGACACCTGTACAGATTTATTTACCAAGACCGCACAGGCAGAACTTTTGAATTTGACCATCCTGAACTTGAATCTAACCCCGATACGAGCGATTTTCGCTTAGGTGATTTATCCCTAGAAGTCGAAAATCATTTACAATTTATCTTTGATTTACGGAATAAATGGGAATTTGATTTATATCTAGAAAAAATTGACTCTGATCATGGAGAGATACAAGAATCGCAAGTTTTAGAATCTCATGGTCAACCACCAGAACAAGAAGAAGAGGAATATATCGTATTTCTTATAAAAAATTAATGAAAGATTGATTTGAAAACCCCTGATTGTGATTAAAGTTAAGCTTATTTAAAGTTAAATAGGTTGGTTGAGAAATGTTTTTAATATATTACCTTTTCATGGTTACACCATAATTTAAGTAAACAATGTCCACTGCACCAAACCCGACTTCCCAACAAATTAATGCTTCTGTTCCCCAAGAAACTATTACTGGGGTAGTAGAACGCCTCACTTTTTATTCGGAGGAGTCCGGTTACACAGTGGCACGCTTAACTCGCGCTAGTATCAAAGATTTAACAACCATTGTTGGCAGTTTTGCGAATATTCAGCCCGGACAAACACTACAACTAACGGGTTTTTGGCGGGAACATCCCCAATATGGACCACAATTTCAAGTAATCAATTATAAAGAAACTAAACCAGCTACACTTACAGGTATCGAAAAGTATTTGGGCAGTGGATTAATTAAAGGTGTGGGACCCGTCACAGCAAAAAGGATTGTTGCCCATTTTGGAGTAGAAACCCTAGAAATCATTGAAAATCAAATTGACCGTTTAATTGAAGTGAATGGCATAGCCAAAAAACGAATCAAGTTGATAAAAAACGCCTGGGAAACCCAAAAAGCTATCAAAGAAGTGATGGTATTTCTGCAAGGACATGGGGTTTCTACTATCTATGCAGTCAAAATTTATAAACAGTATGGGGATAAAGCGATCGCTATTGTCACCAATAACCCCTACCAATTAGCGACTGACATCTACGGTATCGGGTTTCTCACTGCTGACAAAATAGCCCGTAATTTAGGAGTTGCACCTGATTCTCAGTTTAGATATTGTGCCGGACTTGTTCATGCTTTGAGTGAAGCTGCTGAAGATGGTCATTGCTACTTACCACAACCAGAACTGATTGAGTCCGTAATTAAACTACTGACTACTGAATCTCATCAGCCCACAGAACAGGCAATAACTCAAACTATCACAGACATGGCCTTGAAAGATGAGTTAATTAGGGAAAAGGATGGGGATACATTACTTTGCTACAAGCCTACCTATTATCATACAGAGAAAAACTTAGCAGAACTTATACATGAACGTTTGAATAAACCTGTTACTACTGACATTCCCCGCGTCCGGGCATGGACGGAAAGATTTACACAAACTCAAAAAATTGAACTTTCCCAACAACAACAGGAAGCTGTAGAAATGGCTGCTTACTCGCAGATCATGATTCTTACAGGGGGTCCAGGAGTTGGTAAAACCTTCACTACCCATACCATAGTCAGTTTATGGAAGGCGATGGGTAAATCCATTGCTTTAGCTGCACCAACAGGAAGGGCAGCACAACGGTTGGCGGAAATGACTGGTTTAGAAGCAAAAACCATCCATCGTTTATTAGAATTTGACCCCAGAACCAGGGGTTTTAAATCTGACAACGACAACCCTTTACCTCAAACAGCAATTATTGTTGATGAAGCCAGTATGTTAGATTTATTTTTAGCATACGCCTTAGTCAAAGCAGTTTCCGTCGGCGCACAACTTTTGTTGGTAGGAGATATTGACCAGTTACCATCAGTGGGACCAGGTAGTGTACTTACTGACCTAATACATTCTGGCAGAGTGCCTGTAGTGCGACTAACTCAGGTATTTCGCCAAGCTCAACAGAGTGCAATTATTACCGCAGCCCACGAAATTAACCGGGGGCAGTATCCCACTATCGAACCAATCAGTAATTCCCCAGTTTCTGACTGTTTGTGGCATGGAGGGGGATTTCAGCCAGAACATGGGGTGCAAACAATTTGTGAATTAATTACAGACTTAATCCCAAAATTAGGATTTAACCCTGCTACGGATGTACAAGTGCTTTGTCCGATGTCAAGGGGTTTAGTGGGTACTCGTAATCTAAATACGGTATTGCAGGAATTAATTAATCCTAAAAGTCCCGATAAGGTAGAGATTACCAGGGGTGGGATGACATTGCGGGTAGGTGACAGAATAATTCAGCAGACTAACGATTATCAAAGGGAAGTGTTTAATGGTGATTTAGGAATCATCACGGATATTGATATTGTTGAACAAGAAATAAATGTGCAGTATGGCGAACGTTCTGTAGTTTATGATTATGCCGATTTGAATGAAATTACTTTAGCTTGGAGTGTTTCTATACATAAATCCCAAGGTTCTGAATATCCGGTGGTGATTTTGCCTTTTTATATGCAGCACTATATGATGCTGAGTCGCAATCTACTTTATACAGGTTTAACCCGTGCTAAAAAGTTAGCAATTGTAATTGGGGCAAAAAAAGCTATATCTTTGGCTGTGCGTTCTACTGATGATATGCGACGATATACACGGTTACAACAAAGGTTGGTATTGTGAATAAATTGAATTTATGTAATGTTAGGAGAGAGTACAAATGTATATAAACGAACGTAAAGTAGTAAGAATCTCTGAATTAAAAACAATTTCCATTCAGTTTCCTAAAGATGTTTATATGTTAGCTGTATGGGTACTTGCGAATGATTTAGCGGAATCTAAGCATTCAGGTACTTGTCGAACAACAATTCATGGTTTATCAAATAAACTATCTTATTTGACACGAATTAACTTACAATCCATTAAATCTCAATTTGCTGCTGCTGGTTTTTCTGATGAAGCTACTATTGAACCAGATGATAATAACCATCCTCATGATATTTTTCAATTAATCACTGGGGAAGATGAAAAAAGTTCACAAAAATACTGATATAGTAAATGTTTAAATCAGGAGGATAAAATCATGGAATTTACTGGAACTTGGCATATTTATGAAATGTCGAACTGGGATGATGAATATTTTAATATGGAAGTACAGGCTTATATTGAAATTGATGAACAAGGAAATGGGGAGTTTCAGTTTGGATTGGTTACTGGATACATTGATGGGGATATTGTTAAAGATGGCAATGCTAACAAATTAGAATTTACTTGGGAAGGCAATGATGAAAATGATGAGGCTTCTGGTAGTGGTTGGTTGAAATTGGAAGACGAAAATGAACTGGAAGGAAAAATCAAATTTCATCAAGGTGATAGTTCTACGTTGTTAGCAAAACGGGCTTAATTATCTGAATTATATAGATTATGAGTGACTTTGACAAAGAAGTAGCCAAAATAGAAAAGTATAATCAACCAATATTGGATGGGTTTAAAATATGGTTAGAGAAAGCGAATCTTTCAGCTAAAACAATAAAAAACCACATCTTAAATATTGAGTTTTTTGCTGAATATCTTGTTGGCTATGAACCATTAGAAAAACTTGATGAAGCAGATGATCAAGATGTTTATGATTTTCTGATGGATTATTTCCCACACAAAGCAATGTGGGCATCAGAAAGTAGCACTAAATCTTACATGGGTTCTTTCAAAAAGTTTTTTTCCTACATGGTGGAAACCCAGAAAATTAGTCCTGAGATAGAAGCTGAAGTTAAAGAAACTATCAAAGAAGGTAAACAGGACTTTCTTGATGCTGTGAGTGAGTAATTACCAAAATGCCAAAAACCAACATTTTTGAACAACAATATCCCCATATTAACCGTTTTGTAGAAGAACGCGGTTGGATAGAAATTGGGGATAGAGAATATATTGATTCCTTTGTCAGAGCTTATGATTATGGTGGAACTGTATATGAAGGGAAAAGCAGTTATCCCACAATAGAAGCTGCTTTTCAAGATTTAGAAAAACATATCAAAGCATATTTTGAAGACTTGGGAATCTAAATGATAGCATTATTCAGCAACATCCCCTGAAGAAAACCTCATGAAGTGGGCAATTGTCGTTGATATTCAATTCTAATGTAAGGTCTATTAGGTGTTACAAATGGCAGACGAAAAATTTCTGTTAATCCCCATTTTTTAAACTGACTCAGTTCAAATTCAGACAATAGCCAAGGTGGTCCATCTGGTTCAGCTTCTGTTTCTCGAAAACCTGTAATTACTAACAGAGTTCCCCCGATTGCAACCGTAGAAGCAACTGACTTAATAGCTAGAGAACGGACGTTTAATGGTAGTGCTTGAATGTTTCTACATTCATAAACTAAATCAAAAGCTTGATGCCATTGACTAGGAATTGCTAATAGGTCTGCAACTGTATAATTAACAGATGAGTTAGGGAATCTTTCCTGACACCAACTAACAGCAGTAGGTGAGATATCAAAGGCTGTGACGTGATATTGTTTTTGTGCTAAAGCTTCTGCATCGTCTCCTAAACCACAACCAATGACTAAGGCTTTATATTTTTCTGGACTGGGGTGATGGATATCTAACCACTCTTGTAAATATTCATGCGGGGTCAATTTTGCCCAAGGAACTTGATTTACATCACCAAGAGATTCTGAATAGACAATTTCAAACCAAGATGATGGGTTTCCTTCGGCGATCGCTTGGTTAGCTAATTCTTGAATTTTCTGTTGTATGGGTTGTTGTTCAGTCATTTTAGAAGGGCGGTTTGATAAAGTCGGTGTGGAAACATAACTAAAAACTTCTGGTACAGTAAGTGAATTTATGAAGGTGAATTATCGAAAAAGTTTACATCTACTATCCAATTTAACAGAATTGCTATATCTAGTTTTCATATAAAATATGCTGCAACAAACATTTGCTATTCCGGCACTGCTAATCTTTTTGCTATCCATTCCATTGATTACTGAAATTGTACCACCCAATTACGGCTATGGAATTCGTACTCCTAAAACTTTGTCAGATTCACGAATCTGGTATCGTGCTAATAAATTTGCTGGTCGGATTTTGATGTTTGCCAGTGGATTTTATCTAACAGTAGTTGTACTGACAATTCATCTTCCTTCAATAAATCAGAACTTTGGAATTTGGTTATTGCATTTTTGTAGTTTCATGATTCCTTTATCGTTAGGTTTTTTATTAATCCGAAGATACATTAATAGTTTATGATCAGGATTCAGGGTTGAAAATTCTTGATTTCAAAGTGCAATGAAAAAATTTGATACTTCTATTTATTATGAAATTACTCCCAAAGTGTTTGTTAGGTTTAATACTGATTCCCTCTGGAATATTATTTAATCCTAGTACCATTAATGCCTCACAGGTAGCGAATCAGTGGTATTTTGGCTCATGGAATTGTAATATTGATGGTCGTAACTCCAAAATGGACTGGCTTGTAGTTGATGATCCTCAAACTAAATGTGATGGTGATGTCTGTAGCACCACTTCAGGTGTTAAGGTTGTAGGACGGTTCAGTGATAATGGTAGTGCATGGGTGTCACTGGCAAAACGTTCTGCAAATTCAGCATTTCTCTCAATTCGTTATTTGGGTCAAGAACAAGACAACTGGTTTTTAAGATATAATGCTAAATCGGGTCAAGCAGTCGGTTGGACAACTTGGAGAGGCAAACGTTATCCTTTATCTTGTTCCAAGAAACAACGTTAATAGAAATTATTTAGTGCATAATTACAGCCCTTTGTTGTCACTTTGCTCTGAATGAATCCCTTCACGCGCCGTAGGCATCGCTTTACTAATCTTGTTTAACTTCTAACTGATAAATCCGCATTGATGGATGTTCGTCTATCATCCTCCAGTAATATCCATTAGGAGCTAACAGAACTCTGCCACCACAACGATATAAAAAAACTGGCTCGTCCCGGCGCATAGCTTTCTTTATCTCTGATTCTACACTGGTGTCTGAGTTATCGTTATCGCTGTTGTACCAAATTAAGTGAGACTTGCCGAAGTACCCAGCATTCAACAGACTAGCAAACAGCGATTCCACCAGCGGTTCGCTATCGCACCTTTTCCCAGTAGAATTTATTAAAGGCGATTCCTACGGAGCGCTTCGCTATCGCTGCAATTGCCCGAATACTCAATTAGCAGGCGTGTTCTTGTGGAGTTCATCACGGTTGATATGGCCGTTTGTAACTTCAATTATCTTCGGCAATAAGAGTTTTTTAGCAGAAAACTCCGATTCTGTGGGGGTTTTATCCTATATCTGACACAAAATGATATAGAAAACAACATATTTATTCATGAATCTTAACAAAGAATGCAGGTTCTCTCACCTGGTTTTAAATTTTGTTTACATAGCTAAATAATTACTTAGTTATGAAATAACGAAAAATATTCAGTAAAATTGACACTTAATAGTTTTATTTAACACTAGAAACTCTAAAATCATGACAAAATAAAGCTACTAATTGGTAACTAATAATATAGAATAGAAGATGAGATAGTTAAAAGATGGAATGCTTTAACTGATGAGGAAAAACAAAAGTTTCCTCCTATTTGTCCTGATTTTGTGATTTAGTTACTTTCTCCTAGTGATAGTTTGAAGACTACACAGGAAAAGATGAAGGAATATATAGATAATGGTGTACGTTTGGGTATATTAATTAATCGGAAATCTCGTCAAGTGGAGATTTATAGACAAAGTAAGGAGGTTGAGGTTTTGGATTCTCCTGCTATGGTTTCGGGGGAAGATGTTTTAAAGAGGTTTGTTTTGAATTTAGGTATGATTTGGTAGTTTATATCAAAATTGGTCAACTTATCAAAATTATCTTTGGGTTTAATATGAATTTAGAAAAATCGCAAAATAGAATTAGAGAGTTAATGGTACGTTTCCGAGATTGGATTAAGACGGGTACGGCAATGGATAAAACAGACTCTAATAAAGTTGCTGAAACTATTTTAATACCTCTTTTCGCTGAAATTTATGAATATAAACACCTTGAAAATCTGAACTATACAAAAAGAAAGGACTATAAAGGTATTGATTTGGGAGATGAAACTGCAAGAGTAGCTTTTCAGATTACATCAACGTCTGGTAGTGAAAAAATTAAAGAGACATTACAAAAATTTGTAGATGAAAAAGATAAGTTGTATGAAAAGTATGATAGATTAATAATTTATATTTTGACAGATAAGAAAAATAATCAAGGTAGTGGACATAAAGAAATTATTCAAGGTAAGTTTCAGTTTGATAAGGATAAAGACATTATAGATTATCAGGATATTCTCAAAGAAATTTCTAATTTACAAATTGATAAAGTACGTAGAATTGAAAGTATTTTAGAAGCAAATTTTGGTGAAACTAGAACAGCACCAGAAAGAGAAGTTGCTGATAAAGTTCAACAAATTATCAATGATAATATTAAATTATTCGTCGGACGTTCTGAAGAAATTAACACACTTGACAACTTTTTAAGTAAAAATTCCAAAGGTATAAAACTTGTAATAGGTGGTGCAGGTTTTGGAAAAACATCACTATTAGCAAATTGGATTAAATCACAGGAAAATAAAGACTATTTCATCGCTTACCATTTTTTCAGTCAACGATATGATGTTACTCGATCTGTAAAAAATGCTTATCGTCATTTGTTGCAACAACTTTATACTTATTACGATGAACTCACCTATCAACAACTACCCAATGATGAACAACAATTGAGAGATACGCTTATTGATCTCTTACAAAAATATAGCGCACGAAAAGATAAACCATTAGTTATCATCCTCGATAGTTTAGATGAAGCGGCAAATCCCTTTGAAGCACCTTTTCCAACTCATCTCCCTGAAAATCTATTTGTGATTGTCTCAGCAAGAGCAGAAGAAGGAGAAAAACCTGAATATCTAAGTGATTGGATAGATAAAGGAGAACCTATTCCTCTGAACCGATTACCTAAAGAAGCGATCGCAGATTGGTTAAAACAATCTGGTGAGGGTGAGTTAAAAATATTTGCTGATGATATTCAATTTGTTAATAAACTTGATGAGATTACCCAAGGTTTTCCGCTTTACCTCAAATATTTAACGGATGATTTAAGTTATATAGCAAAACAGGGAAAGGATGTATGGGAAGTTTTAGCACAAACGCCAAAAGGATTTGAGCAATATGTAAATCAGCAGTTAAAATATTTAGACAAATTAGATTTACCAGATAAGCGTTGGCAGTTTTTCGCGCTATTGACAGTAGCAAAAGGTACTCTTGAAAAAAAGGATATCAAAGAACTGACAGGAATGCGCGATCGCCATTTAAGACAACTAGAACAGTGCTGGCAAGTAACACGCTGGATTAAAATCTCTGAAGATAAACTTTATGCTTTTGCACATCCATTGTTAGGAATAACTTTTGCAAATCAGTTAGATGATGAAGCTGAAGATGCTTTAGAGGTTTTGATTAAATATTGTCGCAACTGGCAGGAAAACCAGAGTCGTTATGCTTTGCGACATTATGCGGAACACTTGCGAGATCAGAAACTTTGGGAAGATTTGTATGTGATCGCCAGAAATAAAACTTTTGCATCTTGCCAACAGAAAAATTTACCCGATCAACCTGATTTACCTTTAAAAACAATTCAGATTGCTTTGCTAGGTGCTGGTGAAGAAGATAAAGCAGGTGAAATGGCAGAGTTTCTTTTAATTCATGCACAGCAGTTGATAGAGACAATTTCGCAAGATTCACCTTTGGATGCAATGCGGAAAGGTAGCTTAAATCGTGCCTTAGACATAGCAGATTTGTATGAAATTGAGCGATGTATCTTGTGGTATCTGTTGCTAGTCTGGGAATTGAAAGATACAGGTAAACTGGCAGACGCGCGAGCGACATTAGAGCGATTGCAGCAAAAAGAGTTACCACCTTTTGAAATACAGGGTGATGCTGATTGGCAATGTGATTTTGCAGCATACTTTCTCGCTCATGATTTTGAAATAAGTGATAGTGTCTGTGAAGTTTTAGGACAAAAACTAAATGATCGATACCAACGCTTTCTGTCTATATATCTGAGCGATTTTAATAATTTCACTCCAGCTATTAATACGTTATTAAAAACCAAATCAGATATACAACAAATAGCGCATTTAACAGCTATAGCAAAGGCACAGTCGGAAAGAGGGGATATAACAGCAGCCGCTACTTTTGATAAAGCACTGGAAATGATACGAAAGCATTTTCCCAGTCATAATTGGTTTTATGTAATGATTATGATAGGAGAAAAACAAGGAGAAGTCGGAAATAAAGAAGCAATGTTAGCAACTTTTACTGAAGTGTATGATTCAGCAAAAACAATAACTAATTCATCACAACCAAATCCTGAACTAGAAGATTTAGAGAAGAAGATAGCGATTATTAAAGCAGGAGGAGAAATTCCCAGAGAGGGAGTTGATACAGAAATTCATAGTGAAGCTAATCAAGAGGACAGATTAAATCAACTCAAATATAGATTAAATACTTCTCAAGTTTCAAATTCAGATAAAAATGAGATTTTATGTGCAATTGCAAGCTTGTACTCAGATAAGGAACAATATGATAAAGCTCTGGAGTATGCAGCTAGGATTAATAATCCAGATAGACTAGCAACAATTCAGGGTTTAATAGCAAAGGGACAAGCAAAATCAAGCCAAACAACAGCACGGACAACCTTTGCTACTGCTATTCAGATGGCACAAGGATATCAACAATATGAACTAGTACACTGCGGCGTAAATGAGATAACCATTAAATAGCCAGAACTTTACCTGTGTATGTCCACTTAAAAGGTTTAGCCATTGTTTGATTGAAATAGTTAATAAAGTCAATGNNAT
>B570J14230_10000621_pt1 | contig 14354 bp, 10 predicted proteins | sample LakMenepilimnion_3_FD_14230 | JGI IMG/M metagenome (IMG submission 14230) | reverse complement strand
TAGCAATAAACTCAGGTAAACGAAAGTTCTGCAATGATTAAATAGGCCGAGGGAATAGAGTTTGATTTTCAAAATATTACTCCTGACTAGATGTTATCTAGTGGTGAAAGTCATAAAGGGGTATATAATAGTACGGATCAAGTAAGGTAATACTACAGTCTAACTGAATTAACGTCTCAGTAAAATAGGGACTATTTTTTGTAAATACAACCAAACGGTTTTAGCCAAACAGTTTTATTATACAGGAAAATTTTAAAGACAAACATTTCATAAATAAATATTTTTTCATCAAGTAAGAGTGTTACTATAAATACAAAGCCCTGTTATGCTATAGCAAAATCCCCCCATGTAACCAGACGGTTAAAAACCCAATGTTTGTAGTTGGTAACAGGAAAACACTAGATTTTTTCTTCTATTTACCTGTCATCTGTTCTATGTTGTTAACATTAGGTAATATCAAGTCTATCTGTCTGAGTTCAATACTAGTCTCTTAACGTACTTCAACAATTTCATGCAAAATCAAGCCTCTGATAAAAACTCTAGCCAACAATCTAATAATTCCTGGATACTAGAGCTAGGTAAAACGATGTTTTTGAGTATCTTTCTGGCTCTAGGAATTCGTACCTTTGTCGCCGAAGCTCGTTGGATTCCTACTGGTTCTATGGAGCCAACCCTACATGGAGTCAAAGACCAATGGCTGGCAGACAAAATTATTGTTGATAAAGTGAAGTATAAATTTGCCAACCCAGAGCGGGGGGATATAGTAGTATTTTTACCGCCCCAAGAAATACCAAATAATCCTGAGCGGGAAGCATTTATAAAAAGAGTAATCGGGTTACCTGGTGAAAAGGTAGAACTGAGAGAGGGTAAAGTATATATTAACAATAAGCCTTTACAGGAAAATGTTTACCTATCCTCCACCGTGAAAACCTTTGTTGAAGCTTGCAATAGCGGTGGACTTCAACCTCCTTTTTTAGCTCAACCACAAACCGTTCCGCCAAATTACTATTTGATGTTAGGTGATAACCGTGATAACAGTTATGATGGACGTTGTTGGGGTGTTGTTCCTCGGAATAATATTATTGGTCGGGCTGTAGTTCGTTTCTGGCCACTTGGTAGAATGGGTTCAATTGATAAATCCCCTGCATATTCATCCGTAAAGCCATGAAATTATGACACATCTAGCAAATATCTTGCTATATCCAATTAAGTAACTAAAGGGAGTAGAGGTAGCTGATCTTAAGTTCCCTAGTAAAAACGCGGAAACCACAAATTTCCATGGCATCCAGAGATAGCAATACTTAGTAATCACTCTTCCAAAACCCCAGATAAAACCGCTTTCTCCGTTCCTGGAACCAAAAAATCTCAATTTTCCTGATCACAGGCTGCTATTTTCAGTGGAATAAAAGCATAATAGAAATGTGACTGATTTATTAGCCCCTTTACAATCCCTGAAACAAGGTAACTGGTTCAAGTTAATTTGCGGAGCCAGTTATCAACATCTTCCTGCGGTCAGAAGTCTAGCATTAGCTTATACTTTGGCTGGTGCTGACTGTATAGATGTAGCAGCCGATTCTGCTGTAGTTGCCGCTACTCAAGAGGCTTTACTAGTAGCCCAAAGCTTGGTACATGAGGCCCAGAAACGAGGTTTTGCCTTTACAGGTAATTTACCCTTGTTAATGGTCAGTCTCAATGATGGTGAAGATCCTCATTTTAGAAAAGCTGAGTTTAATTCTCAGGACTGTCCTGAGGATTGTTCTAGACCCTGTGAAAAAATTTGTCCAGCCCAAGCAATTTTATTTAAAAATACCAAAGATGATTTTTCTGGGGTAATTTCTGAAAAATGTTATGGCTGTGGCCGTTGCCTTCCTGTCTGTCCTTATGGGATAATTTACACAAAATCATCTGTGTCAACACCGGGGGAGATCGTACCATTGATTATATCAACGGGAATAGAAGCCGTAGAAATTCATACTCAAGTGGGACGGTTGGCAGAATTCCAACGGTTGTGGGTAGCAATGGCTCCTTGGGCGGATAAATTAAAGTTAGTGGCCATCAGTTGTAATGATGGAGAAGGGTTAATTGATTACCTAAAAGCAATTTACAATTTAATTGTCCCCCGTCCGCAGTTTTTGATTTGGCAAACTGACGGACGTTCTATGAGTGGTGATATTGGTGATGGTACTACCATAGCCACAGTGAAATTGGGGCAAAAAGTTTTGGCAGCAAACCTACCGGGATATGTGCAGTTGGCGGGCGGCACTAATAGCTATACCGTTCCTAAATTAAAGGGAATGGGATTGCTTCATGATTTGAGATTGCCGATTTTAGATTTGGGATTACAAGATCACAATCCCAGATCCAAAATAGCTGGGGTTGCCTATGGCAGCTACGCCCGTGTATTGCTGTCACCCATTCTTGACCAGTTAGCACAAAAGGAGGTGATTAACACTGATAGTCAAGGCAGTATTCGCTTAGAAGATGAACCAGAACTACTGTGGGAAGCTGTCAGGCTTGCCCATGCTCTCATTTTCCAGATTAAGTCTGGGCGGTAACGCTCCAACCACATCTCTAAAAACGTCAGTCACCAATTATTGCAATGACGATTACAGAAGATCTCCAAAAGTTGTTAGACATTTTGCCTCAAGACCTGCAACAAAAACTAGAAAATCATCCGAAAGGAGATATTTTAGTTGAGGTAGTTTTGGATTTAGGCCGTCGTCCAGAAGCTCGGTTTCCCCATGCAGCAGAGTATCTGAGCGAAATACCGGTCACTCAAGCACAGATAGATGATTGCATTCAACGAGTGGGAAATTTTGGGGGGGATAATCGGGCAGGAATTGAGCAAACTTTACATCGTATTAGTGCTATCCGTAACCGCAGTGGTAAGATTATTGGCTTAACTTGTCGTGTTGGCCGGGCGGTATTCGGAACAATTGCTATGATCCGCGATTTGGTGGAAACTGGTCAATCAATTCTCATGCTAGGTCGTCCTGGTGTTGGTAAAACCACAGCTTTACGGGAAATCGCCCGGGTATTGGCAGATGATTTAAATAAGCGAGTGGTGATTATTGACACATCTAACGAAATCGCTGGGGATGGTGATGTTGCTCACCCTGCTATTGGTCGGGCGAGACGGATGCAAGTTTCTCGGCCAGAGTTACAACATCAAGTCATGATTGAGGCGGTGGAAAACCATATGCCGGAAGTAATTGTTATTGATGAAATTGGTACGGAACTGGAGGCTTTGGCAGCCCGAACAATTGCTGAACGGGGGGTACAATTGGTAGGAACTGCTCATGGTAATCAGATTGAAAACCTGATTAAAAATCCGACTCTATCTGATTTGGTGGGAGGTATTCAGGCTGTAACTCTGGGAGATGATGAGGCTAGACGGCGAGGTTCGCAAAAGACGGTTTTGGAACGCAAGGCTCCGCCCACTTTTGAAATTGCTGTGGAAATGTTGGAACGCCAACGGTGGGTAGTTCATGACTGTGTGGCTGATACAGTTGATACTCTGTTACGTGGTCGTCAACCTAACCCACAAACGAGAACGGTTGATGATCATGGTAAGGTGGGTGTTGCTAGACAGTTGGCTGTGGTCAATGGTGGTAATGGTAATGGCCACGTGACTAATGTGGAAGAGTCTTTCTTGGCCGCTAAACCTCATGGTTGGCGTTCTTCTGGACAAATGGTGGCTTTACCACCTTTATCTCTGGATAGGGAAAGACCAACAGGACGCAGTGAATTTGACCGGTTGTTGGATGAATCTCTCAATTACTCAGAAAGTATTAATTTTCCCAGTCGCAAACCAGCCGGTCCAAATGGGGAGGATTTACCATTATACATTTATCCCTATGGGGTAAGTCGTGATCAACTTGAACAGGTGATTAATGTCTTGACTTTACCTGTGGTTTTGACAAAAGACTTAGATAGTGCTGATGCTATTTTAGCTTTGCGATCGCACGTTAAGAACCATGCTAAGTTAAGACAAATGGCTAAAGCCCGTCTCGTGCCCATTCATGTGATCAAGTCTAGTACAATTCCCCAAATTACTCGCAGTTTACGCCGATTACTGAATCTGGATGATCCAGATATTGGCGATGACAGGGAGTTACAATTATTACTACACAACGGTAGTGATGATGAAATGGATGCTCTGGAGGAAGCCAGACTGGCTGTAGAACAGATTGTTATTCCTAAGGGTCAGCCAGTGGAGTTACTACCTCGTTCTTCTCAAGTGCGGAAAATGCAGCATGAGTTGGTAGAACATTATCGCCTCAAATCTGATAGTTTTGGCGATGAACCTAATCGGCGGTTAAGAATTTACCCGGCGTAAGTTCTTAATTAATTTTCCCCTGAAAGGAGTCTTTTTACCTCTTTTCAGGGGATTTTTTATTAGGGTAGCGATAGCGAAGCGCGACCTAGGAATCGCTTTCAGTATTAATCACCATTAATCAACATTTTCTTTTGCCAAATTAGTAACCCGTGACCCTCTTAACTAATTCATAAGTTAAAGTTATTAATTTTAGTTTTTAAATAAGTTTTTCAAAAAAATTTTTTTATTTTCAGGGTTCAGGTGGCTTTCGCTGTGGTACTATGGTTATAGTAATATAATGGAGTGGTTGCAAAATTTTTATTTAGGGACGCATTCCCATTATCAGAATATCACACCGCGCGGCGCAAGTCAATCGGTTAAGAGCGAAAAAAAGAAATTTTTTTTTAATTTTTTTAATTTTTTTTGAAACTTGCACCCATGAGCATCAAGTTTCAGACAGTGCAATTATAACATATCCTTTAATTCTGACAAGAATATAGTGAAATCAAATCTGTTTTTTTCTTGAATATCACCTATTTAGTCTCAACTCCAGTATTCTATATGTGAATAAAAGATGAATATTTTTTTTAATTATGTCAGGACATAGTAAATGGGCGAATATTAAACGTCAAAAAGCCGTAGTAGATGCAAAAAGGGGAAGTATATTTACTCAACTATCACGAGCAATAATTGTTGCTGCGAGAAATGGTATACCTGATCCAGCGGGTAATTTTCAACTGCGAACAGCCATTGATAAAGCTAAAGCAGCAGGGATTCCTAATGATAATATTGATAGAGCGATCGCTAAAGGTGCAGGTACTTTCAGCGATAATAGTGTCCTGGAAGAAATTCGCTATGAAGGTTATGGTCCTGGAGGTGTGGCCATTTTAATTGAAGCGCTCACAGACAATCGTAATCGCACCGCTGCTGATTTGCGAGTATCTTTTAGTAAAAATGGCGGAAATTTGGGAGAAACGGGTTGTGTGAGTTGGATGTTTTCGCAAAAGGGAGTTTGTGTAGTTGAGGGTGTGATTGATGAAGAACAGCTTTTAGAAGCTTCCTTAGTGGGAAATGCTGAGTCTTATGAAATGATTACCCAGGAAAGTGTCCAAGTATTTACAGAAATAGGGAATTTAGAGAAACTCAGTCAAACATTGAAAATACAAGGTTTTAAAGTCACAGATATAGGATTGCGTTGGATTCCTGGTAATCAAGTCGAAGTCACAGATTCAGATCAAGCTAAATCACTGCTCAAATTAATTGATACCTTAGAAGGGCTAGATGATGTTCAAAATGTGACAGCTAATTTTGATATGGCTGATGGTTTAATGGAATTAAGCATGATTTAGTGAACTATTAATTTTCATAAAAAAGGCTTGGTTATTTTCCAAGCCCACATATACCAAGTGTTTACCATAGTTGGTTAATTTAGATGAATTAATTTTCAGATTCATCTATCTATATAGATAACATATTATCAACACTTCTTAAAGAAGTCGGAAAATGGATTTTATGATTTAAAATGGATAGGGGTAAATGATAAAGTTATCTAAAATATATCTGTGACCATATCTGAGCAAATATTACCACTGTATAAAAACCCAGAACGTTTAGAAAACCGTTTAGGAGAAATTCCCCCAGAACCGGGAGTTTATTTGTTGCGAGATGGCAGCGATCGCTTAATATATATAGGTAAATCTCGGAAATTGCGTTCTCGTGTCCGTTCCTATTTCCGCGACTCGACCAACAAGACGGAACGCATTAACACAATGGTCAAATTAGTGACAGAAATCGAGTTTATTGTCACTGATACAGAAGCAGAAGCATTAGCGCTAGAAGCAAATTTAATTAAGCAACATCAGCCATATTTTAATGTTTTACTCAAAGATGATAAAAAATATCCCTATCTCTGCATTACTTGGTCAGAGGAATATCCGCGTATTTTTATTACTCGTAAACGTCAGTTAGGAAAAGCCAAAGATAAATATTACGGTCCTTATACAGATTCTAGTATATTACGAGAAATTGTCCATTTATGTCAACGAATTTTTCCCCTGCGACAAAGACCACAACCTTTATTTAAAGACCGACCCTGTTTAAATTATGATATTGGTCGCTGTCCTGGTGTTTGTCAAAAATTAGTTTCTACAGTTGAATATGGGAAAATTGTCCAAAAAGTAGCCATGGTTTTTCAGGGAAGAACTCAAGAACTAATTGATATTTTAACAGCACAAATGGAAACTGCTGCGGAAGAATTAAATTTTGAAAATGCAGCAAAAATTCGTGATCAAATTGTGGCTTTAAAATCCCTAAATGCAGCCCAAAAAGTATCCTTACCTGATGATACAGTATCACGAGATGCGATCGCTTTAGCTGCTGATGACCAACACGCCTACATTCAATTATTCCAAATTCGGACTGGTCAATTAGTGGGAAGGTTGGCTTTTGTTGCTGACTCTCACCCTGAACCGGGAGCAATTTTACAAAGAGTTTTAGAAGAACATTATCAAACTGCGGAAAATGTGGAAATTCCCAGCGAAATTTTAGTACAATATGATTTACCAGATAGTGAAATTTTAGCCGATATTTTGACAGAACGCAAAGGTAGAAAGGTGACAATTTTAAATCCTTTGCGCCAAAGTAAGGCAGAATTAATAGAAATGGTGGAAAAAAATGCCCAATATGAATTACAGAGAATGCAAAAATTGGGAGATAGTAATTTGCAAGCAACCCAAGATTTAGCTGCTATTCTCGATTTACCAGATTTACCAAAACGTATTGAAGGTTATGATATTTCTCACATTCAAGGTACTAATGCAGTAGGTTCACAAGTAGTTTTTATTGATGGTTTACCAGCAAAACAACATTATCGACATTATAAAATTAAAAATCCTGATATTACAATTGGCCATTCCGATGATTTTGCTAGTTTAGCAGAAGTTATTAATAGAAGATTTCGTAAATATATAGAAGATCCCAAATTAGCACGATTAGGTAATTCTGATTGGCCTGATTTAATTATGATTGATGGTGGTAAAGGTCAATTATCTGCGGTTGTGGGTATTTTAGAAAAAATGAATTTACTAGCAGATTTACGGGTTGTTAGTTTAGCTAAAAAACGAGAAGAAATCTTCTTACCCAACTCATCAAAACCTTTAGAAACTGATCCAGAACAACCAGGAGTACAATTATTAAGAAGATTGCGAGATGAAGCCCATAGATTTGCTGTTAGTTTTCATCGTCAACAAAGAAGTGATAAACTCAAGATCACATTTAGATGAAATTCCCGGTTTAGGACAAAATCGCCAAAAGTTGTTATTAGCACATTTTCGTTCTCTTGATTATATTCGTCAAGCTACACCTAAACAATTAACAGAAGTTCCCGGAATTGGTTCAGGGTTAGCGCAAGAGATTTATAACTATTTTCATCCTACTTAAATATATTTTTTAAGAAATAGGAATCACTCCAGACACAGAGAACACAGGGAGAAGAAAAATTTTTAGCTGAATTGTATTGAATTGTGAATCATCTTGTACTATTAATTAATTTTGTAAATACCATAGTGCTACCAAATGAAAATTAGTCTTTGTATGATTGTCAAAAATGAAGAAACCACCTTACCAAAATGCTTAGGAAGTGTTAAGAATTTCGTTGATGAAATCGTAGTTCTTGATACTGGTTCAACAGATAAAACTCCCGAAATTGCTCGACAATTTGGGGCTAAAGTTAATTATTTTACTTGGAATAATAACTTTAGTACGGCTCGAAATCAAGCTTTAAAATATGTTACAGGTGATTGGATTTTAGTTTTAGATGCTGATGAAACTTTAACACCAGAAATTATTCCTTTACTTAAATCAGTTATTAACAAAGAAGAATATCTTGTAATTAATTTAGTTCGTCAAGAAGTCGGTTCAACACAATCACCTTATTCTCTAGTTTCTCGATTATTTCGTAATCATCCAGATATTTATTTTGATCGTCCTTATCATGCTTTAATTGATGATAGTGTGACGACAATTTTAACTAAAGAAACAAATTGGCAAATTGGTTATTTACCAGGAGTAGCAATTCTCCATACTGGTTATCAAAAAAATGTAATTAATGAGCAAAATAAATATAGTAAAGCCGCAGCAGCAATGGAAGAGTTTTTTGTAACTCATCCCCATGATGCTTATGTATGTAGTAAATTAGGAGCTTTATATGTGCAAATGGGCAAAATTGACGCGGGTATGGAGTTATTAAATAGAGGACTAAATCAAATAACTGGTAATCATATTAATGAAGATATAAATTATGATATTTTATATGAATTGCATTATCATTTAGGAATTGCTCATACAAATTTACAAAATTTACCTTCAGCGATTACCAATTATCAATCTGCGGTGAAACTACCTATTTATCCTCTATTAAAATTAGGAGGATATAATAATTTAGGGAATTTATTAAAAATCATGGGAGATTTACCAGGAGCAAAAATTGCTTATGAAACAGCTATCAAAATTGATCCTAATTTCGTAATTGGCTATTATAATTTAGGAATGGTATGTAAAGCAATGGGGTTATTTACTGAGGCCATTGATTGCTATAATCATGCTATTAATTTAAATCCTGATTATGCAGAAGCTTATCAAAATTTAGGGGTGGTGTTGTTAAAAATTGGTGATGTATCAGGTAGTTTAGAAGCTTTTGAATATGCTATTTCTCTCCATGAATTGTATAACCCCCAGGAAGCGCAAAGATTACGTCAAGGTTTACAAGAAATGGGAATAATTCCTAATTTGCAATAGTTTTTACTTCCCATGATATTAAGTATAGAAACAGAAACTTCATTACAGTTACCTTAGGGGTTTAGCAGTGCTAAACCCCTAGACTTGATGACATCTAAATTCGAGAAAGCACGAATTTCTCTAATCTATCCATTCCCTTTTCAATAGTCTCCATATCCGTAGCATAGGAAAGACGAATGTTTTTATCAGTACCAAAAGCTACACCGGGAATAACCGCAACTTGATATTCTGCTAATAAAGCATCACAAAAGTCGAGGGATTTTAAACCAGTTTTGCTGATATCAGGGAAAAGATAAAAAGCCCCGTCTGGTTTAGAGGTACTCAAACCAGGAATAGCATTGAGTCTGTCTAACATTACCTGACGACGTTTAGCGAAAGCTTGACGCATTTCCTCAACGCAATCTTGAGAACCTTCCAAAGCAGCGATCGCTCCATATTGAGCAAAAGTACACACATTTGATGTACTATGTCCTTGGATGGTACTGGCCGCTTTGATAATGTCCACAGGACCGGCCAAATAACCCACGCGCCAACCCGTCATTGAGTAACCCTTAGCGAAACCGTTACTAATTAAAGTCCGCTGAAAAATTTCCTCACCTAAAGAACCAATGCTGATATGTTCTGCACCATCATAGAGAATCTTCTCATAGATCTCGTCAGAAACAACATAGATATCTGCATCAACTACTACCTGGGACAAAGCCTTAATTTCCCCTGGTGTGTATACCATCCCAGTGGGGTTAGAAGGGGAGTTAAGGACAAATAACTTAGTTTTTGGGGTAATAGCTTTTTTCAGTTGTTCTGGGGTAATTTTGTAGCCAGTCGAAGCATCTGTTTCCACAATTACAGATTTACCACCAACTAACGTCACCATTTCGGGATAACTCAACCAATAGGGGGAGGGAATAATTACCTCATCACCGGGGTCAATCAATGCCACAATCAAATTGTAGAGAGAATGCTTACCACCATTAGTGACAAGGACATTCTCCGACTCATAATCAAGACCATTATCATTTTTTAGCTTGTGAGCGATCGCTTCCCTTAACCTTGGTTCACCAGCACCTGGACCATACTTAGTTTTCCCTTCATCCAAAGCTTTAATAGCTGCGGCTTTAATGTGGGCTGGGGTATCAAAATCTGGTTCTCCAGCACTAAAACTACAAACATCTATACCCTCGGTTTTCATGGCCTTAGCTTTAGCTGAGATGGCTAAGGTGATAGAGGGTGTTACCTGACTTACTCTTGCTGCCAGCTTCATTCTACTTTAATTTGGCGAATATCCTATCTATCTAAGGATATCCTAGAATCCTCTGGGATATTTACCTTTTCTGAGAGGATATGTAAAAAGTTTTTTACCAATATAATTTGCTGGGACAAAAACTAAGTTTATCCCCGTTTACTCATCAAAAATCAAGGTTTTTACCAGATTTCTATGTAATTAATTTTGTCTAATTACTTATATTCTTGTTAATAAATGCTCTCGGACCCGCAAAGCATTAGCAATAATAGTTAATGATGGATTTAAAGCAGCACTAGAAGGAAAAAAGCTACTATCAACAACATAAAGATTATCAACATCATGAGTACGACAATTGATATCTAGTACAGAAGTATGAGGATCTTCACCAAAACGACAAGTACCACATTGATGAGTAACTTCTCTCAAAGTCATTTTTTGAGGAATATGTAAAGTTTCAGTTGCTTTAAAGACAGAAATTGATTTTAAAACCTCAATCCAATCCTTAATTAATTTATTAAAAGCAGTTTGATTATTATGAGTATATTCCAAAAAAACTTTCCCATTTCTGATCAAAACCCGATTATTAAAATTTGGTAAATCTTCCGTTATTAGCAACCAAGATAGAGAATGATTAGCTATAAACTCAGCCATCAAATTAGGCATTAAAGGTGGACCGTAGGCAAGTATTTTATCCTTATTTGCACCACCAAGTAATTGCACACTACCCATAGGATAAGGAAAATCTTTATTTCCCCAATAAAAATCAGTAATAGCCAAAGTTTTCGGAAAAACCGTCTTATTTAACTGAGTATTTAAAGTCATAACCACAGCAAAATTATGTGCCATATAATTTCGTCCCACAAGATTAGAACTATTAGCTAATCCATTGGGGTGAAGATCATTAGCAGATTTTAGCAACAATAATGCCGAATTAACTGCACCACAAGCTAATACCACAATATTTCCTGAGAATATCTGACGTTGATTATTTATTTCTGCTTCCACTCCAGTTACCACTCGACCGGAGGGATTAGTATGTAAACGGATAACTTTTGCTTGAGTTATTAATGTAATATTTTTATATGCCATTGCTGGACGAATACAGTTAATATCTGAATCAGCTTTAGCATCAATTAAACAGGGAAAACCATCGCAAGTATCACAACGAATACAGGCACTTAAACTACGATTAACTTCATTAATTTTAATAGCAAGTGGTTGATAAAAAGGATGAAACCCTTGATCTTTTAAAGAATTATTAACTTGTTGAATATCAGGTTCATGACTAAATTCTGGAAAAGGATATTCTTGATTAATCTGTGGTTCAGTAGGGTCAATACCTCGCTTACCATGTACATTATAAAGTTTTTCTGCTTCGTCATAGTAGGGAGCAAAATCTTGATATTTTAATGGCCATTCTGGAGAAATACCATCTTCATGAATTACCTTTTCAAAATCTCGTTCACGAAATCTAAACAGCGTCCCACCATAAAATTTAGTATTACCACCTACATAATAATGTGTTAGTGGTTTGATAGCTTTATCATGTTTATCATACCATATTTCACTAGTGCGATAGCGTTCTTTTTGAGAAACTTCCTTAGTATCCCAATTAGCTTTTTCTTTAGGTAAAAAATTACCCTGTTCTAAAACTAAAATTTTCTGACCACTGGTAGCTAATTTGTAGGCTAAAGTTCCACCTCCAGCACCAGTACCAATAATAATAAAATCGTAATGATTGACAGTCATAATTTACTATTTTGTCCTAGAACCGGAGATAAATACAGCTATTCTAATTTCACCTATTAAGCTAGTTAAAATAGATGAATAATGTGATTTTAATCATTAATTTAGCCTATTTTAATTATTAATTCTGTATTTTAACTCTCATCAGCCCAGAACAGGATAGCAAGGAGAGTACATTTTGCAGTAGAATTAGGGCTTTCAATAGAGGAAAACAAACAAATGACCCGTGTAATCATCGTGCGTCATGGTCAAAGTACCTACAATATAGAAAAACGTATCCAAGGGCGCACTGATGCCTCATCATTAACCGAAAAAGGCCAAAATGATGCCAATCAAGCAGGTAAAGCCCTCAGTAGTATTTCCTTTCAAGCTATTTATAGCAGTCCCCTCCAGCGAGCAAAATCAACGGCCGAAATTATTCGCAGTCAATTAGCAGCACAAGCTCCTGTGATTCAAATTGATGAACAATTGGTAGAAATTGATTTACCCGTCTGGGTAGGAATGACTACAAGTGAAGTCCAAGAAAAATTAACAGAAGATTACCGCACCTGGAAAGAACGTCCCCACGAATTTCGCATGGTTTTACAGGAAGATTCCGGGACTAGAGAACATTTCCCAGTTCTAGCTTTATACACCCAAGCCAAACAGTTTTGGCAAGAGATTCTCCCCCAACACCAAGGAGAAACTATTCTGATTGTTGGTCATAATGGGATTAACCGCGCCTTAATTAGCACAGCCTTGGGAATTTCCCCCAGTCGCTACCATTGTTTACAACAATCTAACTGCGGAATTAGTATCTTGAATTTTGCCGGTGGTTTGGGTGAACCAGTACAATTAGAATCCATGAATCAAACGCAACATTTGGGTGAAACTTTCCCTTCCTTGCGTCCTGGTCATCAAGGGGTAAGATTATTATTAGTGCGTCATGGAGAAACTGAATGGAATCGTCAAGGTAAGTTTCAAGGACAAATTGATATTCCCCTCAATGATAATGGCAGAAACCAAGCCGGAAAAGCCGCAGAATTTCTCAAAGACGTAAATATTGATTTTGCTGTTAGCAGTACCATGTCCCGTCCCAAGGAAACAGCGGAAATTATCTTAAAATATCATACTAGTTTAAAATTAGAACTATTTGCTGGTTTAAGAGAAATTAGTCATGGACTGTGGGAAGGTAAATTTGAATCAGAAATTGAGCAAGAATTTCCTGGAGAATTAGAAAGTTGGCGGACAATACCAGCCCATGTACAAATGCCAGAAGGAGAAAATTTAGAACAAGTAAGAGAACGCAGTGTTACTGATTGGAATGCTATTGTTAAAAATGCCCAAATACAGCAATTAAAACTAGGATTAGTAGTAGCCCATGATGCCACTAATAAAACCTTATTATGTCATATTCTTGGTTTATCTAACGAGAATTTTTGGAACTTCCGTCAAGGTAATGGCGCTGTCAGCGTCATTGATTATCCCCAGGGAATAGAAGGTTATCCAGTCCTGCAAGCAATGAATATTACTGGTCATTTAAGTAATAGTATTCTTGATAAAACTGCCGCTGGAGCATTGTAGTTGAGATAAGTTGTTAGGGTAATTGATGAATTGCCCTAATATCAAATAGAGTAGGAGATTAAGAATAATTGAACGCAGATAAACGCAGATAAACGCAGATAAGAAGGGATGAATTAATGGATTTAAACGGAAATTGTTACAATCTAATTCACAAAGTGCCTGATACCGGAGATAGATGGTACAAAATATGGTACAAACGATAGACTTATTAAATTAAACACACTGATATTCTAAAATCATGAAAGCATCTGCTAAGTTCGACTTTGAAGACGAAAAATTTAACGCCCCACCGTCCCAAGTAGTCCCTTGGTGTCAAATGATTAATCCCCGCTATGGTGAGGACGGTTTACAAGGCTATGGTTTAGCGGTTAAAATGGATAATGCTCAAGCTGTTGGTTTCAAACCCGATCATAATTGGCAAGAGATACAGCACACCTTTAGTTCTGGAGAAGTAAATACGGTATTTCTGACGACTACTCCCAGATTGGTTATAGTCCGTCGTGGTCCATTATCGGTCCAAGACAGAGAAACCAAGATTAGACTAGGTACGTACAAAGATTATAAAGATGACTTTTTGGCTGATAAACTGAAATTTAAAACCTTTACCCGCCATATAATTTTTTTAGTCGGTGAAGATAAAAAGTTTTTGCACCAATCACCATTACAATTAACTCTGAGTGGTTCAGCGGG
>B570J14230_10000610_pt1 | contig 14472 bp, 8 predicted proteins | sample LakMenepilimnion_3_FD_14230 | JGI IMG/M metagenome (IMG submission 14230) | reverse complement strand
TGAACCTGATGTACCTGAAATACCTGAAGTACCACTAGTTCCTGACGAACCTGATGTTCCTGAAGTACCACTAGTTCCTGACGAACCTGATGTTCCGCTAGTTCCCGAAGTTCCATTAGTTCCTGATGAACCTGATGTACCGCTAGTTCCCGAAGTTCCATTAGTTCCTGAAAGACCTGATGTACCACTAGTTCCTGACGAACCTGATGTACCTGAAGTACCACTAGTTCCTGATGAACCTGACGAACCATCAATACCGCTTAACCCGCTAGTACCTGAAGTACCATTAGTTCCTGAAAGACCTGAAGTACCATTAGTTCCTGAAAGACCTGAAGTACCATTAGTTCCTGAAAGACCTGATGTACCATTAGTTCCTGAAGTTCCACTAATACCTGATGTACCATTAGTTCCTGAAAGACCTGATGTACCACTAGTTCCTGAAAGACCTGATGTACCACTAGTTCCTGAAAGACCTGATGTACCACTAGTTCCTGAAAGACCTGATGTACCACTAGTTCCTGATGAACCTGATGTACCACTAGTTCCTGATGAACCTGACGAACCATCAATACCGCTTAACCCGCTAGTACCTGAAGTACCATTAGTTCCTGAAAGACCCGATGTACCCGAAGTACCATTAGTTCCTGAAAGACCCGATGTACCCGAAGTACCATTAGTTCCTGAAAGACCCGATGTACCTGAAGTACCATTAGTTCCTGAAAGACCCGATGTACCTGAAGTACCACTAGTTCCTGACGAACCATCAACACCACTTAACCCGCTAGTACCTGAAGTACCATTAGTTCCTGAAAGACCTGATGTACCACTAGTTCCTGAAGTTCCGGTTCCACCACCAATAATATTCACCAATACAGTATTTCCTGAAATACTTGACACTGTCGCACCACTAAATTGAATTTCAGTAACACCTGAAATTGAAGTTGTCCCGTCACTAATTGTTGTTAAACTAGATGAACCACTAGTTCCTGAACTACCAGATGTACCACTTGAACCTGACGTTCCGGAAGAACCATCAACACCACTAATACCTGAAGAACCACTTGAACCTGACGTTCCAGAACTACCTGATGTACCACTAGTACCTGAAGTTCCGGTTCCTCCACTAATAACCACCGTGATTGCACCACCACCATCATCAACAACAGAAGCGCCACTAAAAGTAATGTTAGTAACATTCGATATACCATCAACAGTTAAAGGACTACCCCCACCACCAGATGTGAATCCAGTTATAGATACCGTTCCACCTGTTGAATTAAATAATTCTAATGTAGTTGTTCCTGAGTTATATGTTCCTCCTGTAATGGCTGGATATGAACCTGGTAAAACTCTCCATGTTGCACCACTCCAAGGAGCGTTATAACCATCAATTGTTGAAGCTGTCCAAACATTAATAAAATCTTGACCTGCTTGTGAACGATTATTAACTAATGTTGAGTAATCGGTATAAGTAACGGCTGATGTTCCTGTTTGTGCAGTAACTGCAGACCATAAAGAATCGTAGTTTGGTACAGTAAATTGATATATTAAACCTGTTTCCTGAACATAGGCAAGCATTCCCAATCTTCTTCTTCCTGAAGTAATTAAATCATTACTTAAAGTTAATACATCAGGACTAAACGTATTATTAATACCTTTGTTAAATTGAATTGGAATTGTTGACCCTGTAATTAGACCTGTACCACCCGTATATACAAATTGTAAATCAGACAAATTGTACACTTCCATGTACCCACCTGAATTTAATACTGAAAAAGTAACACCAAAAACCGAATTTTTAACAACCGATTGTTGTGAAGATAATTGATTTGATGTTATTGGATTAGTATAGTCTAAATTGCTCATTATTATTAAATATCTTTTAATCTTTATATTACGGAATTACCTCTGAAATAAATTGTGTTTCCACCATTATCTAAATAAAACGATAAATCAGCAAATGTCGTATAAACTCTATAAACACCTGTAGGAATTGTTGAACCAGTGTAATTAAATGTTTTTGTGTATATTGTTGAATCCATAATTAATGTTGTCATAGAATTTGGATTACCAAAAGAATTAACATCAATTTGATATTGTATTAAGTTATTAGTTGCACCTGTTGGAATTATCCAAGTGTACCAAGCTTGATTTGAAACCGTATTCACCGGTACCTCATGTGTCGTAAAATTGTACGCCTCAATACTATTACCGTAAGCGTCAAAACCACCACTTACTTGTGGTACCATTTGTGTCCTAACTGTTGGGAATACTCCACCTGTCCATCCTGTAAATGATACGTATCCATTCATATCATTATTAAATTGTGTCGGGTTTGATGTGGTTGGTCCTGATNAGTTTGTAAACCCATAGAAATTATAACCATTATNAAACATGTATTGACCAATATTGGTTGAACCTGATTGAGGTTCAATAAATAGGTATGCCGTTCCAACTGACGGTGTACTTGATGGTGTTATTGTTGGTGTTGGTGTTATTGTTGTTGTAGACGTAGGTGTTGGTGTAAGACCAATAGTCGTTGATGGTGTAGGTGTAATAGTTGATGTTGGTGTCGGTGTTGGTGTTACCGAAGATGGTGTTACTGTTGGCGTAGGTGTTGGTGTTGGTGTACCACAAAACGCTGATGGGTCTGTAAGTGTTAATACAACACCATATATCATTTCAGTTCTTGTAACACCTGTATAAACAGCGGTTGTTCCAGTACTACCCGTATAGATGTCAAATGGTCCAACAGCATTGTTTGTCCCGTCAAATTTAACAAGGACTGTTTGATTACAACCTGTAATGGTATATTGATTGGTTACAGCGTTTTGACAACCACTCGCTTCATTAACCACAATAATATCATAAATTTCTGCCATCTATAGAATTAATTTCTTAATAAATACAATGAGTTTGTACTTTTTAGAATATTAACCCTAAAATTACACTAACTTATTTAAGGATTGTTTGGTGGTTCAAATGCAATTGTAAAAATACAATCACTCGCAACAATTTGAATTGTGAATCCACAACCATAAAGACATTCAAGTATTTTGAATTTGGAACATCCATCAGCATCAGTAATTGTTAACATGATTGCTGGTGCATTATCAAATATTGTTGGTAGATAAAAATTTTCAGTGGGTGGTACCGACCCTGAAATTGTTCCAACAAAAGTTTGATTATTACCATAAACATCTGAAACATACACCTGATATGGTGACGTACCCGTAATTGATATTATGTCAATCATTGCCATATTAACTCACACAATTAATGTCATATTGAATTATCAGGTCAATTATAATTTGTTGATTCGCCAATTCACCTTCTGTAGCTATTGTCACAACACTTGACGTAGTATCAATTGTAACACTACTAACACCAGGTATTGATAATAATAATGTTTCAACAGCNTCATACCATTGTTGATTTGTTGGGATATCTAATAACGTGGTTCCAGTATAAAATGAATCCGTATATGTTGTNCCACTAACTTCAACTTGAGCAACAAATGTTGCCGCGCTTAATAAACAATCTGTGTGACCAGATATAACATCATTATAACCNTCATTTAACATTTGAAGAATTCCTCTTTCAGTACCTGANGTATATTCAAAATCTCTTTCACACATTGTATAAATTTGATANGTTGATTGAATTGCAGTACAACTAATAACCGTATTTCTGGTTTGTGTACATCCTGAAGCATCAACAATNGTTAAACTATACGTTCCACCCGTAAGACCAGTTACAACAATGTTTTGAGGATTACCACTAACATTATCAGACCAAGTAAAAGTAAATGGTGGTGTACCTGAACTAATTAAAGCCGTTATTGTTCCACCTGAACCCGTACCACATCCTGTTGGATATAATGAGTATTGTAACGGTGTACCAAATGACACAGTAACACTTCCTGTTTGAACACATCCTGTTGCGTCCGTTACACTATAAACATAAGTCCCTGTTGATAAACCACCAAATGTGGCGGCACTAAAACTAGTGTTTAATGATTGTCCTGTATTTAACTGATACGTATATGGTGCCGTACCACCTGTAGACAATGTTAACGTAACACTACCATTAGACAAATTACATGTTGAACCCGAACTTGATGTTGTTACCGTATATAGATTTTCAGCAATAATTGTTATTTCTTCTTGATAAACACAACTTGTACTATCAGAAACATACACAGTATAAGTTCCACTTTCAAGATTAATAAAATCATAGGCCGTTGAGTTTGAAACCGCATTAACAACAGATGAATCAGGATAAACTAAAGTATATGTATACGGTATTTGTCCACCATCTAAAGTTATTGATATCTTACCATCATTACTACTACAATTAGAATTTGTTGTTGTTACATCTAAACTATTAAATGTATTTGGTGTTTGTAATACCGTTGAAAAAGTTGCCTTACATAATGCGGCATCGGTAACATCAACTGAAAATGGACCCGCAGATAAACCTGAAAATACATATGAAGTTGCGTACGTTATTGCAACAGTACCATTTGAACCTGAATAGTAATAAGGTCCCGTTCCTCCCGTTATTGTTAGTGTTACCGAACCATCAGCAACAAAACAAGATGGCGTAACCGCAGTAAATGAACCTAACCCAATACTTGGAACAAAGTCAACCGTGGCAACTTTTGATAAAACACAACCATCTGATGATGTTACTGTAACTCCATAACCACCAACTGTTAATCCTGTTATGGTGTCACCTGTCACACCATTAGACCACACATAAGTAAATGGTGCATTACCCGTAACACCAGTAACGTACACTTTTCCTGTTGGACTAGCACATTCAGTATCATTTACAATATAAAATCCGTAATCAAGAGTATTTGATGAGTAAATAATACATGTTTCAGAAGTTCCTGAACAACCACCACAATCAACTGCAGTTACAGAATACGTACCTGCCGATAAATTATCAAATGTTGCAATGTTTGTTGAGTTTGTTTGAGAATCAACAAATCCATATGCCGAATACAAATAATAGTTGATTACATTACAACTTGATTCTGCAGTTACTGTTAATGAACCATTATTTAATCCACATGTCGTTGCAAGTTCACTTTGAAATCCTATTGTCAAACCAGAACCAATAACAACATTAATAAAAAATTCATTATTAGTTGGTGCTGTAGAATCATTAGCTCTTACAAAATAAGTTCCTGCAGATAAATTTGTCTTGTACGGACCTGTACCTAAATTTGGATTATACCAATCAAACGTATATGGTGGTGTTCCTCCACTAGCAGTAATCAAAGCAGAACCTAAACCCGTTTCACATGCGCCAGTAACTGTTAAAGTATATGCAAAAGTATTACCATTATTAAATGGTGTTGATGTTGGTGTTGGACTTGGCGGTATTGATGTTGGAGTAATACTTGGCGTTGGTGTTATAGTTGGTGTTATAGTTGGCGTCGTTGTTATGGTTGGTGTTGGTGTTGGACAAGGCGAATATGTTTCACAATCAGAACAATCTGTAAATGTTGATAAATAACTAAACGTACAATTATTATCGGTATATATTGTTGTACCAGTATATCCTGTAATTACAGTNGCACAACCATTAAAAGTACCACCAGTACCAACATAACTAAGAGCCATTGTCGTACCATTAACATAATCGGAACCTAATTCAACATCACCACGTCTAAAACTAAATGTTGACCCATCACAACATGCCGAAAACGTATAAAACAAATTGTTTGGATACATATTGGTGTTAACTGACGGACATCCTGTTGATGGATTACAAGCACCACTAACATTTGTTCCAGTAGGTGATAGATATGTTGATACTGGACTACCCAAAGTAGTACCCAAGTAAACATAACACGCCCCATCACCACTATAAATAACGTAACTTTGAGTTACTGTCCATCCACTAGCGTCATCAATTGTAAATGTCTTATAAATTGTATCACCTGTATAGTTGAAACAATTTTGAAATAATTTATTTACTAACGCCATAACTATTAAATATGATTATAAAGTAGTTTACTGACAACTAATGTCTATATTAATACCAACGTTTATTTGTAAAGTAACAGGTTCTGAACTTGACACACAATTCAAATTGTAAATTGTAACCGAATTACCATTTACATAGAAGAAATAACCATCGTTAATTAATTGTTGCAAATTTAAAATAAGTGCGGTTTTCCATTGGTTATTTGTCGGAACTTGTCCTGTTCCATAACCATCAAAGAATTTATTTTGAATAACTGTTACACCATCAATTTTAACATCAACATACCATTGGGAATACAATGAATTGGCATTACAATCTGAAAGAAGATAACCTTGGGTATCTAAATAATTGTACAGTACATTATATAATATTTGTGAGAATGATGTCACATCACCAGGGTTAGCACCAATCCAAGGATATATTGAGCAGGTAGCACTTTGTTTGGTACAATCAAATGTGAATAACTGACTTGTTGCCAAACATGGGTCATTCTCAATTTGTACCAACTGACAACCTCGTTGTCTTCTATACACATATTTTTGTCTTTGTAATGCCGAGTTTTCTAAACGAGTACCAGTATTCCATATTGTGGACGCTGGTATCATTTGTTGTGTTAATCTAATCCAATACGGACCAAGACCATCAACATATTCAATTAATTTTTGATATGTAAAATTATCATTAGGTATTCCAACATTTTGTTCTGAAAGTAAGTAGTTGTAGAAAATATTCAATAATGTTGGGTATCCACCGGTTTTACCATCGGTAGAGTACCATCTATCTCTAATGTTTATGGTATTATTAACAAAAGTTTGAGCAAATTCAAAGAACGTCTTTTTATTTGCCTCAGGATTAATAAAAGTCCAATCATATGTTCCCAAACTTGGGTATGGTGGCATCATTCCTGAATTTGGAATTGGGTAATTATAATTTTTGGACATTGACCAAACATTATAAAGAATGCCTTGACCAGGATTCATAAACAAGTCAACATTTTTTGCATTAAGTACTAACCTATCATCAGATACTACATAATACGCATTATATCCTGACTCAACACTAACCCTATATACAGGTGGTTGCCAACTTTTTTTATTGTCAGGTACAAGTTTTAAATTAAATCCCAAATTCATGTATGGGAAATTTCTAAATCTATTAAAATATTCTTGTCCGTAAGTAAAAGGCTGTAAAGTTGTTTGAACATTTGGACTATTACCTGTAAAAACAGATGTTGTTTCATTTACAATTTGTGGACTTCTATGTTGTGGTGTTGATTCAAACCATCCAGCACCTTTTTCAAAATAATAATCTGAAGTTTCAATTGGTGCTTTTGGAAATCCAAATTCATCAACAGGATAATCTTCAATTACTTGGTCTACAAAGAAAGTGTTTGTTGATGAGGTAAAGGCCGTATATGTTTGACCATATATTTTATATGTATCACCTGCAGATAACTGAGTTACGTTTTCAATATATGTTCCACCAGTAATTTGTGCATATTGCTCACCAAATTGTCTCATATTAATTCTTTGGTCCGCAACATAAACGTGTTCGTTAAACTCAACAAGTGCTTCAGGAGCACCAACCAATCTTAAAGTGAATTCAACAGAACGTCTTGTACCTTTAGATTTAAAAAGGTAGGCCGAGTTTAATATTAAATTTCTATAAAATTGATAGTTTAACTCTGATGGTGTTAATTCTCTTGAAAAACCAGCGTATTGTGTCACACCTGTTGATGAATATACAGAATCCAAAAAGTTTTCATTTGTAATTGGTGATATATTGGTACTCCATCCCAAAGTTTGAGCAAGATTTTTTAATAACATAGATGGTATATCATTACCAGGTGTGTAGTTAACAGAATTCATATACGCCAAAGCGTCAATAAATTGTTTTACTTGGTCAAAACTTCTACCATATATTTGTAAAACTTTTGCAACTCTATGGTCGGGTGTGTCAAATTCTAAAAATGATTCTGTGGTTAAAAAACGAGTAATTAAGTTTGTTTTAAACGAATCAAAATTAACGGCAATTTCATTTAATTTTTCAAGATAGGTTGTAAATAATGGTGTTCTTATATCTAAATTCCAAAGACCATCTTTAGGCCAAGTTACTGTTGATGTTTGTATGGCCACAACACCCGAATCAGTTTCAACAGGAACATTAAATGTTGCCGTGTATGGTGGTGTAGCCAATCTATTTAATAAAAACTTTTCAACCTCATCAAAATCTTCAGCAAAACCTTTTTCAGTGTAATATGTGTTTGGTTTTATATAAATTGAATCAACTGTTGATGTAACACCAACAAATGGTTGTCCTGTAACAATAACTTTTAGAGTTCCCGAATTTAAAGTTGTTGTTGGGTCTAAATCAATAATTGGATATTCAACACCATTAACAAATAAACTATAATCTCTATATCTATTTGTTAAATCTCTAATCGGTGAAAACAGTTGTTCTCTGTTTTGAAGATTAATTACCGAGTTAACTGAATAATCAATATTAAACGGATTCTTAATTCTAGTAACATCAATTGTAAATTCAGTTTCATTTGGAACTGAACTGTATACAATATTCTGTGCGGTTAATCCTGATGTAAAATCATAATAAATCGCATCAACCTCAATTGCCGCAGGAAAAAAGTTTAATATTTTTTGAATTGAGACCTCAAATCGTTTTTGTAATGAACCAAATATTGTGAAATTTGTAACAACAGATAAATCATAATTTGGATAGACCCTATATTCTTTTGCCAACAATTCTCTTGAGGCATTTATTGAATCTAAATCTAAATTTTCTAATGATACTGGATTTTGAAATGTTCCAATATTAAAAGTTCTATTTGTTTTTTCTGATATTCCTAAATCAAATTCAAAGTTACCTTGTGTTAGTCCACCACCTTGCACAGTTTGTAACCCTACGATATTATCAAAGGGTGTTCCGGCACCTGAAGCCGCTGTGTTTGGTATGAAAGTTTTAGCCATTATTGAGCTGTAATATTTTGATAACTTTTACTGAAGTCAATATTAGTACCTCTATTATCTTTAACCTCATACAACAAGTTATTAAAGTCATCTTTAATTTCATACAAGTTAAATTGTTGATAGATGTTGTTTTGAGCATCATAGATTGTGTAGATACCATCCTCCATAGATTTAGTTTGATTACCATATAAAGCAATACCCAACGTATCAATATCGTATTGAGAAACTTGTACTTCCAACATCAGTGGGTTGAAAAAAGTATTTGACAATACAATGTTTTGTGCTGGTTGTCCAATATATGGTGTGGCGTTTGGTTTGTTTGTTGGTGATGAACTTGGTGATAATGTACAAAACACTAAATTAGTTTGACCTTCAGTATATCTGTATCTCACCGCCTTCTGTAATGTGTTTGTTAAATTTTGAATTACAGGTTCACAATAAAAATTTGAAGTAACAATTCTAAAGAAATTTGGTATTTTACTACCATCAGCATTTAAATATTCTACTCTAAACCCAACCAAACCTTGTGCAACAAATTTATTTACAAATTGGCTAGGTACATTACTCAAATCAATAACAATTCCTTTTACGTTTGGTAATGCCGATAAAACACCACAATCAGTAATACTTGTCCTGATTTCCGCAGGTCTTATATAAAGAGTGTAAATACCCAACTGTGTAAACGTTTCGGCAGGTAATCTAAGGTTATACAAACCACCCAATATTTCATTTGAATTTCCGCCAGTCGCTGCGTTATTAAAATAAGGTCTTAATATTGATGTGGCGTCCAAGGTTGTAAGGACAAAATTGTCCGTAACATCTCTTGACGGTGTGTAATTCATGACGATACTCACATCTTCAGGTGATACATCAGCGGGTCTTATAGTTCCATATGTTCCAGTTGCCATATTATGTTACGTTAAAAAAGTAATATCCATATTTTATTAAATCTCCAAGGTTATCTACTTCACCTATTCTTTGTATTCTTTCATAGGCCGAGTTTTTACCTCTCTCTATAAATACATTGGATTGCACTTCTGCTTGAGAAATTATTCCTAATAATAATTCATCTTTTACTAAAGGTTCTTGTACCATCCAATTTTCAGTTAAACCTGATGATTGAAGAAAGAAAATTGTTGTTCCATCAGAAAAATCAACATAATCAATGTTTTGTATTGTATATGCAGTATAAACTAAATTAATATCTGTGATAATACCATAATCAACATTATTTTTTTGTACAGGTACTAATAATTTATATTTTGGTGTTCCGTAAAATGCCAAGTCGTTAATTCTTGAATCTGTATATCCACTAACAGTAAATGGTACTGAAACGTATGCCGATGAAACTTGGTCTTCAACTAAATTAACACTATCACCAGTAAAAATATAATTGTACGATATTGGAGTTGCACTCCAAGAACCTACATTTGGTGTAAAGTATGCCGTTCCTTGTGGATTAAAATCAGGAACATCAACATATGGTGTCTGAATATTTTTAGAAACTGTTGTGTTACCCCAAGGATTATTTTGAAATAAAGTTATTGTATACTTACTTGGGTTTGTATTATAAGTGTGTACAATAGAATTTGGTGTGTATGTGTTAATTGGTTGTAATGGTGTTCCATCCCCCCAATCTAAAAAATATGTTGACAACTGAAGGTATGCATTAAACTCAACATCGGCAGTATTATACACATACCAAGTAAACGGATTACCTGTTGTGGATGAAAATATAAAATTGTTTACCACATTTATTTGTGATACCGCACCATCAAAAACAGAATAGTATCCCAAATCAATCGTATTTTGTGTTAAAAGAATTGGAACCGTAAGACCTGTTAAACTTGATGTATTATTAATACCGCTAGTTAACGTTTGGGTCATAGACGAATACACCCCAAATGTCTCACCTGAGTAAGTAACATCGTGAATGATTGTATTCAAGACTTCGGGTGATACCCTTATATTCATTACTTGTGTATCCATTATGGGTTTACGTATTCATACCATTTTATCGGATTTGATGTTGTTCCGGCTCTTGTACCTAGTGGATAATCAAACACTTGGTAAGTTTGTGTTATATAATCTAAATCTACTTTATAATAAAAATATTCTTCAGCAGGAAAATCAAAGAAATTTGGTAAAGTACTTTGAGGTGCTTTCATCATCTTAATAAATTGACCTGTTGCACCATTAAAGAATTTTGCCGTCATATAAAAAGTATTGATGTTTAAGAATTGTCTTGATTTTAACCAATAAAGAAAAAACCCTTCTTTATCACCAATGTAATCCAACTGATAACTTGGTCGTTTGATTGTAACGTTTGTTGTATTGTTCAATACCGTTGGTTGAACTTTACCTTGTTGTACTGGTAGTATTACAGTGAAATAAGACTTTTGTGTTCTTGTGGTTGGAGTATCATAGAAATCAAGTTTCCAAAAAGATTTTGTAAATGCTGGTTGGAAATAATAGACTTGATTTGACGTGAATTTTGATAAATAAGAATTTTGCCACAAACTATTGGTTGGGTTTCTCAAATAAAAATCATAGTTAAGTGAGCTTTTTGTGTTATCATATAACTGATGGTCAAACCTTGTCACCTCATAATCATCACCTTGATTCAATATTTTTTCAATAACAGTTGATTCATATTGTTCAATGGCTTGTTGTTGACCATAGAAGTCCCACTCTTGTTGAAGAGGAATAACAATATCTTTTGGTTGGTTGTTAAACAACACTCTTATCTTATTCGCATCCATCAATTATCGGGTCTGGTACAATTTGGTACAAATCTGTTATGTCAAATGACGCGCCTTCAGGATACAACCTAAAAACAATATCTTGGAATGGATAATGAGAACTATTCAAATACGGATAATCAACACCCCTACCTAAATTATCTATATAACCATATTCGTAAATATCTCTCCAAAACCATAACTTGTTATTATCACTAAAGTAAGCCCAATAAGGAATTCCTAATGTTCCACTTTGTTCTGCAGTTTCAAGATAATCCGAGAATACTTTTAAGGTAATTGGGTAATGAACTTGATAATAAAAACCATTTGGATTTGTGGATGCCGTTGGTGCAATATCAAAAGCCTTTTGGTAGTAAGTCATTTTGTTCATATAGTTTGAAACAACTCTTTCAGTTTGGTCACTTTCGTTCCACTCACACCAATCACCATACATTGTATCACCACTATATCTTGGTAAGTTAACCGTAAAGTTATATGTAACACCACTTTGAACTTTGGTATAACCTGATGTTATATTGTTTTCTAAAGATGTCGGATTTGTTGTTGACCACCATGGGTTTGTTTCTTTTGATGTCATATTAAATGTCCATCCTTTCCTTAATTGATTAAACCAACCGAAGTATCCAACGTTTTGAAATGTTGCGAACACTTGTGTTACAGGTTTTTTATTATTATCAACCTGATTGGTTATTTCCAAATCACGAGCCATAGTAATATTATAAGTGTTTGAGCTTTGATAATTAACAACCCTTCCAACATTGTTTGGTGTTAAAGAAGAAAATTGATATGCAGAACCATCATTAAATGGGTTTAATTCAAATCCGTTTTTTGTTATGATTGAGTCGTGTGGATTACTAATAATTTTGTGTAATCTAACGTAATATTTTGATTTGGTTTCTCCTGAGTTATTAATATCAATAATTCTTTTGAAGACACCCTGATTTCCGTTATTAAATGTTGTTCCGGTAAATCCTACATTATATATACTAAAAATGTATTCATCAGAACCAAGTGTGTTATTACCTAAGAAGGAAACTTGAAATGTATTAACACCACTGTAGTCAAAGGATAATTCAACATATTCATTAAGTGATAATCCATGTGGAACAGGACAAGTAAATTGAATCAATGGTGTTCCGTTCTCAGTACCTTGTGAAATTTGAAATGGTATTCCATCACCCGACACCCAAGGCGTTAATGATAAACCATTTGAAAAGTAATATTGCATTGGCACTGTATAATCATTTTCATATGGATATGATAAAACAACATTCCAATTGTATGATGATGCACTTTTTGTAACAAAATTTAATTGTGTTGCATCAACATCTGTTCTAATAAATTCAAATTCTTCATATGTTGGTAATCCACTCCAAATACCATTAATAACCGATTGTTCAGGATTAACATAAAATAAATTATCTCTAAATGGTCTATAATTACTATATCCAACTAAACCATTTTCATAAATGTAAGATAATTTAACTGTTGGTCTAAATATAACCGATTTTTGTCTTTCAGCATCAAACAAAGTTGCCAAGTTAATATTCACCGTTCTATCATAATCAACAACTTCAGATTGGGTTTGATTAAGTTCTGTAACAAAAGTTATATCTGAATCGGGAGCCGATTTAAATCTTAAGTCAGGTTTTACTATTAAATAATTACTTTCGCTCATTCTTCTGTTGATTGAATATATAATTGTGTGAATTTATCCATAGCAGATGAACCTTTCTTTAAACCAAAATAGAAGTACCATGGAGCACTTGTTAAGGTTAATCGGTTGTTACCTCTTGGCGGTGTTGGTGCGTATTGTCCTTTTGAATTTGTTTGGTATACGTAACCTNTCCTATTTTGTATTTGATTGTTTTCACCAATAAACATTGGNTTAACCATTCTATCAATACTTTGATATTTTGCTTTATAAGCATTACCTTCAGTATACCAGTTGTTTTCATCACTACCAAATATAGATGGTTGAGCACTAACNGAATTATAGGCNGTATTTGACCATCTATAAAAAGGAACTTCTTGTGATTTGGTTCCTAAATAATCNGCAATCAATGTGTTACCAGTAAAAGTTCTATCAATTCTTCGTGGTGAAACCAAATCTCTCTCTTCTGTATATCCACTATAAAAAATACCAAATACTGAATTTTTTTGATTATCAACAGAAACATAAACAACATTGTCTGTTGTTGTTGCAGGGTCATCAAAGTAATTATCTGCAGTATATGGTACAATACCATACTGTGAATTAATCTGTAACATTTGTGCATAATCACCATCAACTCTCAATTGTGGTCTACTAAAGAAACCTCTAATTGACGCATCACCACTACCAACAATAGAATTTAGATAACTAGCATTTGATAATCTTGATATAATAAACAATTGTAATAAATCAGACACTCCATTCCAAGACGTTGAGTTAAATTTATCCATTTGATAACCAAAATATTCAGGACTCTTATTAACATCTTTACTCCAAATAAACTTTGGACCTAAATCCATTATTGTAGTTGGATATAATAAATTTCTATCATTCACCGGTGAGTTAAATATACCTGATGGTGGATATTGCCCAATAAAATTTTGACCATCCCATGGACTTGAACGATAATAGAAATTATTAGATTGTGGTTCATACACAATTGTATCAGCACAAAAATTATAAAAAGCCCTGTTCAAAACAACGGTTCTTTCAATTGGTTCGTTTTTAG
>B570J14230_10000608_pt1 | contig 14478 bp, 6 predicted proteins | sample LakMenepilimnion_3_FD_14230 | JGI IMG/M metagenome (IMG submission 14230) | reverse complement strand
AATAGTGTTCCCATAAATGCGCTGAAGCCCAAGTGCCGCCCATTGGCCAGTTGGCCCAACTTGGATCCCCTTCGCCAAAATTTCCTACCGGATTCGACATCGCCCATATATCCGAGTTATGATGTGACACCCAACCCGGCATGTTATAAAATGTTTTAGCGGTAATTTTTCCAGTAGTTGATAGGTTATTTAAGAACTGCAAAAAGGGTTGGTGCATTTCGGTCAAATTGGTGTTTTCGGCCAACCAATAATTTTCCTCTGCATTTATATTCATGGTATAATTACTAGACCATGGTGGTTGTAAGTAGTGATTCCAAATTCCTTGCAAGTTCGCGGGTACATTAGGCGTGCGTGAACTACTAATTAATAAATAGCGTCCAAATTGAAAATATAAGGTTTCCAAATAGGGATCTGACTCCCCTTTCGCATATCTTTTTAAACGTTCATTCGTCGGCAAATTGGGTGAAGGATCCCCTTCTAATTTTAAAGCAACGCGGTTAAAATAAGTTTGATAATCTTTAACATGTCTTTTTTTAATTTCATCCCATCCCAAATTCACCGCTTTCGTTAATTGCGTTTGCGCAATGGCATTTTGATTCAATCCCTGTTTCGCTGGATCTTTGTCGTACCCATTAAAACTGGTCGCGATTGAAATATAAATAGTCGCCTCTGTTGCATTTGCTAAAGACAAACTTGAATCCGTATTCGTAATTTTTCCGGAATTAGTTTTAATTTGAATGTTCGTTGTAAAGCGTGTACCTCTTTTTTTATCAAAAATAATTGCGTTACGCTTTTTTTCAACATAGCTCGGTTCGGCCTTCACAGGTGCAACCCCATTGGCTTGTAGGAAATTGTTTGTTGCGGTGGTCGTATGTAATAATAAAGATTCGAAACGCACTGTAAATCCAAGTGCGCCTGGTTTTTTACTTTTTAAATGAATAACAAAAACTTTATCAGGATTTGAAACCAAATATTCTCTTTCAATGGTATTGGTATTTGATTCCGTTTTTACTTTTGCAATTGCTTGGTCAATATCTAACTCTCGATAATAGTCACTGATAAAAGGATCATCATTAAATTCTAATAATAAAGTACCTAGGGGTGCATAAGATTCCGAAAATTTACCCTGTAATTTTTTTACAAGTGATTGGGCTTTTTTATAATTTTTTTCAGCAAGAGCTTCACGCACTGCTGGTAAATTTTTATAGGCATTGGGGCTCATATTGGCATTCACTGGCTCACCTGACCAAAGTGTTAAGTCATTTAAATATATTTTGTCGGTCGAAATACCACCAAAAACCGTAGCCCCTTGCTGGCCATTTCCCAATACTAATGATTCTTCAAAATATTGTGCAGGCGCATCATACCAAAGTTTTAAGGGGGCTTGAATAGGAGTAGGAGTTGCAACTACCTTAGGGGTTGTTTTAATTGGTGCTTTTTTTACAACCTTAGTTACCTTTTTTTGCGATAGTGCTGCTAAGGAAATTAAACTTAAGCAGCCCATAATAAATACTTTGCGCATATAATTATTTATGAATTATGTTAGAATTGAAAATTAATCAAATTTTAAAGAATAGTATGTAAATATTGAATGAAAAACTATTAATTTTAAAAAAAAGAAAAATGGAAGTACATCATCCACACTCGCATCAAGGTCCCAAAAAATTTAAAGAGCATTTTTTAGAGTTTTTCATGCTTTTTTTAGCAGTCACGCTCGGATTTTTTGCTGAAAACCAGAGAGAGCATTATGTGGAACGCCACAGAGAAACACAATACATGGAAAGCATGGTGGAGGATTTAAAAAATGATACCATTGAATTTAATAAACAATTACGTGGCGCCTCTTATTTAGTAAATAAGTTAGATACTGCATTAAATATTTTTTATAATGATCAGTGGAATGATAGTATTATAAAAAAATTATACATCGTTAATTTAAGCTATTTAGGGCGAAGGGATGTTTACTTATCTGAAAGAACCTCCTCCCAACTTAAAAACGCAGGCGGCATGCGTTTAATTCGAAGTCAAAATATTACGGATCAAATTTCCGAATACTGGCATCTTGGAGAGTATGGAAAAACATATGGAGAAGTATATGAAGAATTAAAACTTCAAGCACGTGAACAATCTTACAGCATTTTTAATCAAAAATATTATAATAACATAACGGCCGGAGCTATTGGTACAACAATAGTTGACGGTGTAAAATTAATGACCAACGATAAAAACGTTTTAGCAGAATTTGCCAATCGACTTTCTCATATCAGAAACGCCACCGAAAAAGTGCAATTAGTAATTGTTAATAGACAAAAAGCTGCAGCAGTAAAGTTATTACTAGATATAAAAAAGGAATATCATATTACGGATAAAATAGAAGATGAAAAAAAATAAATATTGAGATACTTTATTTTATATATTTTATTGATCGGGGTATTACCCTTATATGCGCAAACCACTATTAAGGGAAAGGTGGTGGATAAGGAAACCAATGCACCTATTGATAATGTAAGTGTTTATATAAGTAACTCCTCTAATGGAACGAGGAGTGATGCGGAAGGTAATTTTACACTTACTACAAGATCACAGGGGCAGTTTGAATTAGTATTTTCCATGATGGGCTATACCATAAAAATGGTGCCAGTAAACACAAGTCAGTCTGTAGGCTTTTTAAATGTCGCTCTATCTTCAAAATCAAATGATTTACCTGAAGTAGTATTAAGAACCTATATCAAAGACGGTTGGAAGGTTTGGGGCAAACAGTTTTTAAATCAGTTTATTGGAAGCTACCCTTTAAGTGCGGATTGTAAAATTTTAAATCCTGAGGTAATTCATTTTCAATTTAAAAAATTAGACAGCGTATTGATTGCCTTTGCCAACGAAACCATTCTCGTTGAGAATAAAAAATTAGGTTATTTATTACATTATGACTTAAGTGAATTTAGATACGACTTTATTAATGGGCTCATATTTTTTCAAGGGTATCCCTTGTTTGAGGACTTAAAAAATAGTGAAACTAAAAAAGTGTTGAAAAAAAGGATGGAGATTTATGAAGGATCTGTAATGCACTTTATGAGAAGCCTTTATACCAATAAATTGCGTGAAAATAATTTTGAAATTCGGCAGATGGTTAAAACCATTAATATTGGAGGCAAGCCGATAATCATTGATGGTAATACCAAATACGATAACTCACATAAGGTTAGCTTTGAATTCACCAGTGGTGTATTAAGTGCGGACAGCGTTGCTTATGGCGAAAATGAAAACACTGCAGCTTTATTTTTTAAAAATTTTTTACAAGTAACTTATACCAAAAAAGTTGCACCTGCCTATTATAGCAGGTCTTATAATACCAATAGTCAAGGTATTGTGTCTGAAATTACCTTAATAAACAAACAGCCGCTATTAGTATATTCAAACGGCACCTACTATGAGCCCACCAGTTTACTATTATCAGGGTATTGGGGCTGGTCTGAAAAAATTGGGTATTTGCTGCCGTTTGATTTCACGCCAATTAAATACCAATAAGTTTCCACAAAATATTATTCAGATTAAATTATTACTTAAATTTAGTTACAGGTAGCGTATACAATAATAAACATCTAACATTTAAAATATGGAAAGAAAAGATTTTATTGAACAGGTTGGTTTAAGCGGCGCAGCAATATTGATTTTTGGATGCATGCAAAGCTGCTCCAAGTCAGATGGACCAAGCACTAATACTAATACAGGTGGTGGTACAGGTACTGGTGGTGGTGGTGGGAACAATACAAGCACCGTTGATTTTACTATTGATATTAGCAAATCGCCTTTTGATGCTTTAAAAACAAATGGCGGATTTTACGTTGACCCTACTACAAAAATTATTATTGTTAAAACAACCTCCGGTGAAATAATTGCCGTGAGTTCAGTATGCACACATCAACAAGCAAGCATCGTATTTGAGGCAAACAATAATCGATTTTATTGTGCTGCTCATGGTTCTGTATTTGCTACTACTGGGGCAGTTACAACTGGTCCTGCAACCTCTGCTTTAAAAAAATACCAAACTAGTTTAACAGGTACTATGTTAAGGGTATTTGCATAAAGGTAAACGAGCATATCCTCTTTCCACCGAGGTGTTAAATAAGATCCTTTGTAAAAGGCGCTATTTTAAAAAATAGCGCCTTTTTTTATATTTCAGGCAGTAAAAATCGTAATATTACTATTCGGTTTTCTTATCTAATTTTCTAAAATTCCTATTATGATAAAGTTATTCATTCGTAGTTTGTTTTTATTATTATTCGCAACGATAGCGAATGCGCAAAGCAATTCAGATACTGCTGAATTGAATAAAACATTCAAGCAAGTAAAATGGAGAAGCATTGGACCTTTTAGAGGCGGCAGATCCAATACAGCAGTGGGTGTTACTAGTAATCCTATGGTATATTATATGGGCACCACTGGTGGTGGACTTTGGAAAACCGAGGACATGGGACTTAGTTGGAATAATATTTCTGACGGATTTTTTAAAACAGCAACTGTGGGTGGTATTGCTGTTGCAGAAAGCGATCCTAATATAGTTTATGTGGGTATGGGAGAACACGCAGTAAGAGGCGTGATGACGCATCATGGAGATGGCATGTATAAAAGTACAGATGCTGGAAAAACTTGGAAAAAACTTGGATTAGATGCAACACATCATATTGCACGTGTAGTGGTTGATCCTAAAAATCCAAATATTGTTTTTGTTGCAGCACAGGGTTCCTTATATAGCAGTTCAAATGATCGCGGTATTTATAAATCAACAGATGGTGGTACCACTTGGAATAAAGTTTTATTTGTAGATGACAAAACAGGTTGTGCTGAATTATCCATGGATATGAATAACCCAAGCATCTTGTATGCTGCAATGTGGGAGCATGGTCGTACCCCTTGGAAAGTAACGAGTGGCGGCCCTGGTAGTGCTTTATATAAATCAACAGATGGTGGTACTACTTGGAATAAAATGCAGAACGGCTTACCAAAAGAAATGGGTAAAATGGCGATTACCGTAAGTCGCGCAAACTCAGAAAAAGTTTATGCGCTTATTGAAAGTGATTTTACAAAAGAAGCGGGCGGTATGTACGTTTCTGAAAATGCAGGAAAAACATGGAGCCAAGCTACTAGCGATCACCGCATTATTGGAAGAGCTTGGTATTATATAGAAGTATTTGCTGATCCAATTATTGAGAACACCTTATATGTAATGAATGCGCCAGCTTTAAAATCAACGGATGGTGGTAAAACTTGGGAAAATATTTCATCTACACATGGCGATTATCATAATTTGTGGATCAATCCAAGCAATAGTAATAATATGATTATTGCAGATGATGGCGGTGCTGCAATTACATTTAATGGTGGAAAATCATGGAGCAGTCAAGATATTTATGCAACCGCACAATTTTATCGTATCAATGTAGACAACGAATTCCCTTACAATATATATGGAGGACAACAAGATAATAGCTCAGTAAAAATTGCCAGTCGATCCTTTAGAGGTAGTATTGATGCTACGAACTGGAGTTCCTCTGCAGGTGGTGAAAGTGCATTTTTAGCGTTTGATCCTAATGATCCAAGATATGTTTTAGGCGGAAGCTATCAAGGAACCATCGAAGTACTTGACAGCAAATCAAAAGGAAGCACAAACATCATGGCTGCGCCTATTCAATATTTAGGAAAGGATGCAAAAGATGATAAATACAGATTCAATTGGAACGCACCTATTATATGGAGTAAGCACGAACCAAATACTTATTACCATGGCGCACAAGTTTTATTGCGTACAACCGATATGGGAAAAACTTGGGCCGAAGCTTCTCCTGATTTAACAAGAAATGAAAAAGCCAAACAAGGAACGCCGGGTGGACCATTTACCAATGAAGCAGTAGGCGCCGAAAATTATGGAACCTTAAGCTATGTGATTGAGTCGCCCAATGAAAAAGGTGTTATGTATACAGGTAGCGATGATGGTTTTGTTTATATCACTAAAGATGGCGGAAAAACATGGAAAAATGTAACACCAGCAGGACTTGCGGAGTGTTTGATTAATGCCATTGAAGTATCTCCCTTTGATAATGCAACAGCATATATTGCGACTACAAGATATAAGTTTGATGATCATACGCCTGGATTATATAAAACAACGGATTATGGAAAAACTTGGACAAAAATTAATACTGGAATTGCGGGTAACGCATTTACAAGAGTTATAAGAGAAGATACCAAGGTAAAAGATTTATTATTTGCAGGTACTGAATTTGGAATTTACATGTCACAAAATGGCGGAAAAAATTGGATGCCTTTTCAATTAAATTTACCGAATACACCCATTACTGATTTACGCATTCATCAAGATAATTTAATAGCAAGCACATCTGGCAGATCATTTTGGATATTAGATGACTTGAATTTATTTAGACAATATAAAAAAGATACCATAAATACCCTATTGTATCAACCCACCACTGCCTACTTAGCCAATGGCTATAGTGAACTAGACCAAAACAATGACGAATTTAAGGGTAGTAAAATGTACGAAGGTGTGAATCCAGCAACAGGTGTCATTGTTTATTATCAGCTTCCAACTTTAAAAGAAAATGAAGTGGTTACGATAGAAATAAAAGATGCTGCAGGAAATGTAGTTAGACAATTTAGTTCTAAGACGGAGACGGATAACAAAGGGGCTGGACGTCGTATTCCAAAGGGGCCAAAACTAAGTTCCAATAAAGGTTTAAATCGTTTTGTGTGGGACATGCGTTATCCAAGTATACCAACCATTCCAGGTGTTTATATTGAAAGTAGTTTTAGAGGACACAAAGCAATTCCTGGCAACTATACAATTACATTGAAAGCGGGTGAGCAAATAAAGAGCACAACAGCTAGTATTTTAGCCAATCCATTATATCAAGTAGGTGAAAATGATTATAAGGAATTTGACGCTTTAATGAAGCAAATGGAAGGAGAGGTTATTGCCATGCATACTATGATTCTTGATTTATATGAAAGTAAAAATCAATTAGAAGGGGTTTTGAAAAATTTATCTTCAGATAGCAAATACAGTGCAGTAAAAACGGCAGGCGAAGGATTGGTTAAGCAATTAAAAGCTTGGGATGAGGATATGATACAACGCAAATCAACTGCTTATGATGATGTTGAAAATTTCCCTAATAAGTTTACTGCTGATTATATGTTTATGGTCAATCAAAACGAAAGTGATATTCCAAGAGTAAATCAACCAGTACTTGATTTATTAAAAGAATACACGCCTAAATGGGAGGCTTTAAAAGCAAGAGGCCTTGACTTAAAAAACAACCTACTACCTGCTTTAAATAAGCAATTGTGGGAGGCAGGTGTTGGTGCAGTATGGATACACTAGGAAGCGACTAAAATAAATTTTTGCGCTTGTTGAAACAAACAGGCAATACAAAGGCTAAAGCCCAAACTTACTAATTAAGTTTGGGCTTTTCCTTTACAGGATACCCAATAAATAAGTAAATTTGCCATCATACTATCGACTACATTATCAATTAGGGAAATGAAAGGTAAACTACAAAAACTAGCTACACAACTACAAGGCGAATTATACGATGATACCACCATTCGAACGCTTTATGCTACAGATGCATCGGCGTATCGTGAAATGCCATTAGCGGTTGCCATTCCCAAAACAAAGGATGACATTCAGCTATTAATTCAGTTCGCCAAAGAAAATAAAACAAATTTGATTCCTCGAACTGCTGGCACTTCACTAGCAGGACAGGTAGTAGGAAATGGGATAATAGTAGATGTATCAAAACATTTTACGAAAATCATTGAATTAAACGAAGAAGCATCCTGGGTTCGTGTACAGCCGGGTGTCATCAGAGATGAGTTGAATTTATTTTTACACCCCTATGGATTGTATTTTGGACCAGAAACTTCCACTGCGAATAGAGCTATGATGGGTGGTATGGTTGGAAATAATTCATGTGGCTCCAATTCGGTCATCTATCGAAGTACGCGCGAACATTTAATGGAAGTCACCGCTTTTTTAAGTGATGGCACTGAGGTTGTTTTTAAAGCATTGTCATTGGATGACTTTCATGCAAAGTGCGAGTTAACAACATTGGAAGGCACTATATATAAAAGCATGCGAAGCATGTTAAGCAATTACGACAACCAAGTTGAAATTAAAAAAGAGTTTCCTAAAAAATCGGTGGAACGAAGAAATACTGGATATGCAATTGATGTATTAGTTGATATGGCGCCATTTACAGCAGGCGGTGATGACTTCAATTTTTGTTCACTCATTGCGGGATCGGAAGGCACACTCGCTTTTATCACTGAAATCAAATTGCACTTAGACCCCTTACCTGAAAAAGAAATTGGATTATTATGTGTGCACTTTAATAGTATTGACGAAGCTTTACGCGCTAACTTAATTGGATTAAAATACAATCCATCGGCGAGTGAATTAATTGATCATTACATATTAGAATGTACTAAAGAAAATATTGAGCAAAGTAAAAATAGATTTTTTGTACAAGGCGATCCTGGAGCTATATTAGTAATTGAATTTACAAAAGCAACGCGTGCCGAAATTACAAACTTGACCAATCAAGTGGAAGCAGAGATGCGTGCAGTTGACTTGGGTTATCATTTCCCTGTATTATTTGGTGCAGACACCAAAAAAATATGGACCCTACGAAAAGCGGGGCTTGGGCTTTTAGGAAATTTACCGGGCGATGAAAAAGCAGTGCCAGTCATTGAAGACACAGCCGTGGATGTAGCCGACTTACCTAATTATATTCGAGATTTTAATGAAATATTAGTGAAGCATAATTTACATGCGGTACATTATGCGCATGCAGGATCGGGAGAAATACATTTGCGTCCAATTATTAATTTGAAAACGGTGGAAGGAAATGAACTATTCCGAACCATTGCACAGGAAGTTGCCACACTGGTAAAAAAATACCAGGGTTCTTTGAGTGGTGAACACGGGGATGGACGATTAAGAGGCGAGTTTATAAAACAAATGGTGGGTGAAAAAAATTATGCGTTATTAAAAACGATTAAATACACTTGGGATGCGGACAATATTTTTAATCCGAATAAAATTGTGGATACCCCACCCATGAATAGCATGTTAAGGTATACCCCAGGTCAATTTACCCCCGAATTCAAAAGCATATTTCGATTCCACCAACAAGATATACTACAACATGCCGAACAATGTAATGGTTCGGGTGATTGTCGCAAAACACATTTGTCGGGAGGAACCATGTGTCCTTCGTTTATGGCAAGCAAAAATGAAAAAGATACAACTAGGGCGCGTGCAAATATTTTAAGAGAATTTTTAACCAATTCAGATAAATTAAATCGCTTTGATCATAAAGAAATTTATGAAGTTATGGATTTGTGTTTAAGTTGTAAAGCATGTAAGTCAGAGTGTCCATCCAATGTGGATGTGGCTAAACTAAAAGCAGAATTTTTACAACAATATTATGACGTCAATGGCGTGCCATTCCGTTCAAAATTAATTGCCAACTTTACATCAGCTGCAAAACTAGCTTCCCTGTTTCCAAGCTTATATAATTTTATTATTAGCAATGTGATCACCGGAGCAATGATTAAAAAACTATCTGGCTTTGCGATTAAAAGATCCATGCCAAAAATATCAAAAGTCAGTTTAGAAAAGTGGTTCCAAAAAAATTATACCTCCAACAACACAAAAGGAAATAAAAAAGTGTTCTTGTTTTGCGATGAGTTTACCAATTACAATGATGCAGAAATTGGAATGAAGGGCGTTTTATTATTGGAAAAATTAGGCTATGAAGTATTATTACCTAAGCAGGTGGAAAGTGGCAGGGCTTGGCTTTCCAAGGGATTATTAAGACAAGCACAAAAAATTGCGAATCAAAATATTGAATTATTAGGCGCAGTGGTAACGGCTGATATTCCTTTAATTGGTATTGAACCTTCCGCAATTCTTACTTTCAGAGATGAATATCCTGATTTGGCGTATGATCAAAATTTTGTCACTGCTAAAGCCTTGGCCAAAAACGCTTTTTTAATTGACGAATTTATTGCCAATGAAATTACCAAAGGAAATATTCAAAAAGAAGCTTTCACTAAAAACGCTAAGCTCATAAAATTACATGGTCACTGTCAACAAAAAGCAATTTCATCAGTCGCCCCAACGCAAGCCATACTTTCCTTCCCTGAAAATTATAAAGTGGAAGTAATTGCATCAGGTTGTTGTGGCATGGCGGGATCCTTTGGCTATGAAAAAGAACATTATGATTTATCCATGCAAATTGGAGAGCTAGTATTATTACCTGCCGTAAGGAATCAGTTAAGCGATACCATCATTGCAGCACCAGGAACCAGTTGTCGCCATCAAATAAAAGATGGGGCGCAAAAAACAGCACTACATCCTGTTGAAATATTATTTGAAGCGTTGGTTTAGTTGGTTTTTAAATTTCCAATAAAATAAGAATAGGATTATCAATCAGATTGGCTGAGCTTGAATCAAAAAAAGAGTACCTTACAAATTAAATAAACATAAACATGCAAGAACAAAATTTCAAGAACCATGCTATATTGGTACCCGGATTTCATTACATTGGAATGTTATCAATACTCGCCTTATTAGGCGGATCTATCAATTATTTATGTCGTGCTACACCAGAAAATAAATATTTGGCTGCTTTATTAACCTTAGCTGCATTTATTTTTGCAGTGTTGTGGATATACATTCGCACATTTCCATTAAAAGCGCAGGACCGCGCTATTCGTGCCGAAGAAAACTTGCGTCATTATGTTTTAACTGGAAAATTATTTCCAGCTGAATTAAAGTTACCACAAATTATAGCACTTCGTTTTGCACCTGATAGCGAATACCTAGCTTTACTAGATCGCGCGATCAAGGAAAATTTGTCTAACAAAGAAATTAAAGCTGCTATTCAAAATTGGAAAGCAGATTATCATAGATTATAAAATATTTTTTTAATATTTTAAAGCTTAGCAAATACACTTTAAAAATAGCGACTCCATTCATTGGCAGCCGCTATTTTTTTTCAAAAAATGATTTAATATTAACAATCATTAGCAACATAATTCACTCGACAAACGCCTAGCGTCCTGCCAATCATAAATAACCTCCCTTTAGCTTGTTTTATTAGTCATAAAATCATTAAATTCAATCTTCAAATTGAGGCTTGGACCAAGGGTGTTCAAGAAAAAATTCAAAAAACGATTATGAATCAAATGAAATCCTATTTTATTGCATTTTTACTTGTGATAACGATGCAAGTGGGTGCACAAAACAGAGTACTTGTATTTTCTAAAACAGCAGCATTTGTACATGGCTCTATAAAGGTTGGCAAGTTGGCGCTATTAAAATTAGGTGCTGAAAATAATTTTAAAGTAGACACCTCCCAGGACGCTTCTATTTTTACAGAAGAAAATTTAAAAAAGTACAGTGCTATCGTATTTTTAAGTACGACCGGAGATATGTTGGATAACAAACAACAAGCCGTGTTTGAGCGTTACATTCAAGCGGGCGGAGGCTTTGTGGGTGTGCATGCAGCAACTGATTGCGAATACAATTGGCCTTGGTACGGAAAATTAGTGGGTGCCTATTTCCAAGGTCATCCCAAACAACAAACAGCAAAATTAATTGTCAATGACAATACACATGCAAGCACGGCACATCTTCCTGCAGTTTGGGAAAGATACGATGAGTGGTATAACTTTAAAAAAGCACCAGGAAATGAAGTTAAAGTGCTAATCAGCATTGATGAAAAATCATATGAAGGCGGAATACATGGAAACAGCCATCCAATGGCTTGGTATCATGAATATGATGGCGGTAGGGCTTTTTATACCGAACTTGGACATACGAATGAATCTTTTGCTGAGCCACTTTTTATGCAACATCTTTTAGGTGGTATAAAATATGCGATAGGAAATAATGTGCAACTAGATTATTCAAAAGCTAAATCATATTTGGTGCCAGATGAAGATCGATTTACAAAAAATATTTTAGCGGGTGGTATGTTTGATGAGCCAACTGAAATGGCGATACTTCCTAATTTTGATATCTTAGTTGTACAACGTAAGGGCGAAGTGATGTTTTATAATCACCTTACTAAAAAAGTGACGCAGGTGGCCAAGCTTGATGTGTATCACAAAACAACAGCCAAGGGTGTAAATGCGGAAGAAGGATTAATTGGCGTAACAGCCGATCCTAACTATGCAAAAAACAATTATGTTTATTTGTTTTATGCAACAAAAGATACAGCAGCCAATAGATTATCACGTTTTGTATTAAAGAACGGAAAGTTTGATATGGCATCTGAAAAAAAGATCATTGATGTAGGAACGACAAGAGATATTTGTTGTCATACGGCTGGCTCTCTTACATTTGGGCCTGATGGATCTTTGTTTATTTCAACAGGAGATAATACCACTCCGTTTAATCAGCCAGATTCAAAATATACTTTAGAGGGTTATGGACCAATAGATAATCGTCCGGGCTTTGAACAATATGATGGACGCAGAGGACCAAGTAATACCAACGATTTAAGAGGAAAGGTGTTGCGCATAAAAATAAATCCAGATGCTTCTTATTCAATTCCTGAAGGAAATCTTTTTAAACCAGGTACACCAAAAACAAGACCTGAAATTTATGCAATGGGCGCAAGAAACCCCTATCGTATTTCTGTTGATAGAAAAACAGGTTTCTTATATTGGGGTGATGTTGGACCAGATGCGGGTGGAGACAAATTTGAAGAAAAAGGCCCACGTGGTTATGATGAATTAAATCAAGCGCGTAAAGCGGGTTATTTTGGTTATCCTTTATTTATTGGAGGCAACTATCCTTATCGACAATTTGATTATGAAACCGGTGTAGTCGGAGACTTCTTTGATCCAAAAAAACCATTGAACTTATCAAAAAATAATACAGGGTTAACTGAATTACCTCCAGTAAGTCCTGCCTTTATTTGGTACCCGTATGCCATCTCCACTGAATTTCCTGAAGTGGGTTCGGGTGGTCGAAATGCAATGGCAGGGCCCATTTATCACAACGAATTTTATCCTAAGGAAACGAGATATCCAGATTACTTTAATAATAAACTCATGTTTTACGAGTGGATTAGGGGTTGGATAAAAATGGTATCGATGGATGCAGAAGGAAACTACCAACAAATGGACCCATTCATGCCTAACACCAAATTTAATAGTCAAATTGATATTGAAGTTGGGCCTGATGGAAGATTTTATGTTTTAGAATATGGTAGTGGCTGGTTTTCAAAAAATGCAGATGCGGCACTTTCAAGAATTGATTATAATGGCGGCAATAGAGCACCCAAAGCAAAAATTAGTATCAACAAATTTTCGGGTACACTTCCATTCACTATTCAAGCAGATGCAACGGGATCTGTTGATGCTGACGGTGATCCACTAACTTATGTTTGGAGTTTTGGTAACCAAATTAAAACTACTAAAACCGCAACTACACCATTTACATTTACAAAAGCAGGTGAATATGCAATATCTGTTGCAGTAAAAGACACCAAAGGTGCGGTAACAAAAAGTGAAGTAATAAAGGTATATGCAGGAAACGAATCACCTAAGGTGGAAGTAAATTTAACGGGAGGTGATCATTTTTATTACCCTGGTAAACCAATCACCTATGCGGTGAATGTAAAGGACAAGGAAGATGGATCTACTGAAAAAGGCGGAATAGACAATAAATCAATTTATGTAAAAGTAGATTATTTAAGTAGTCCCGATAAGGCACAAGTAGTAGGACATCAAGTCGTGACAGCTATTATGGAAGGAAAAAATTTAGTAGCAACATTAGATTGTAAAGCATGTCATAAAGAAAACGAAAAATCAGTAGGCCCATCCTTTGCAATGATTTCAGATAAATATAAAAATGATCTGAAAAACAAAACCTACTTATCTAGCAAAATAATTAAAGGTGGAAGTGGCGTTTGGGGTGAAGTAGCCATGGCTGCACATCCTAGTTTAAAACAAGAGGAGTTGGATTTAATTGTTGATTACATTTTAAGTGTTAATAAAAAGAAGGAGGTTTCCTTGCCTGCAAAAGGAACTATTACTGCAAGTGCGGAAAATATGGGTGCGGGTAATTTAATGCAAATTACTGCAAGCTATACTGACAAAGGCGGTGCGGGCATTAAACCATTAAGTGCAACTAATAGCATTACACTACGCAGCTCAATAATTAATATGCCAAGTAACAATGCAACTACAAGAGTAGATGTTAAGGGATGGAGAGAACACCGAGCTGCATTTTTAAGTGGTGAAGATGGCTGGTTAGAGTTTTCAAATATTAATTTAGATGGAATAAAAGCAATTGATTTCTCTTATGGTATTCCACAACAGTTAGATAAAGGATATGTAGTTACTTTATTCCAAGATGAGCCTACACCAGGCAAAGGAAAT
>B570J14230_10000607_pt1 | contig 14488 bp, 28 predicted proteins | sample LakMenepilimnion_3_FD_14230 | JGI IMG/M metagenome (IMG submission 14230) | reverse complement strand
AGTCTGTAAGACCCCTCGGGAGGGGGTAGGGAGAGGAGACTCCTTGTGTGGGGGGTCATGCGCTCGCCTTGGTCTGGTTCGTCCACTCCGCGAAATGCTTGAGGACGTGCGGGATGGATTGAGCATTGGCCCATGAGTCGCCGTCTGCCTTTGGGTATTCGCTGGCGACAAACGCATCCCATTCGGGCGGCTTTGGCACACACTTCTTGCTGGTTGCGCTCGGCGCTTTCTTCACACGAGGCCGGCGCTTTAAGGCCTGCGAAAGCCAGCGTCGCCAGCTCTCATCGTCCAGGCTCCATCCCATGCGTTCGCACCGTCGCCTCCAGTTGCGGTCCTCTGATTCGATGTTCACACCCATCGCACGCAGTTCCCCTTCCAATTCAACCACACCCCTTTCGTCGTCGTCGTTCGTCTCAGCATTCCCCGCGGCCTGCGGCCTCGCGCGGTTACTACTATTGTTTTCTTCTTCTTCTTTCTCTACTCTCATTCCAATCGCAGCGCGCTCACGAAGAGGCGCATCGACTTTGCGAGCCTCCACTCGCTCCGGTGCTGCACGCACCACGCGACTCGGCTCCGGTGATGGCATCGCAAACAGCGACGGCCCTAAGTTCGGCAGGTCCACCTGTTGCGCAGGCGGCTCCACACCGAACGGATCTCTCCCTTTCTCATATCGCATCATCTCGGCCACTTCGATCCAGTGCCGGTGACCCTGAAAATGCCGGATGAGCATCCCTGACGCGGTCAATTCATTGAGCGCGGCGCGGATTCGATTCGGGTTCCAGGCGCGAAAGCGGCGCTGTGGTGCAAAGCAAGCGGTTCTAATGGTGTGTTCGGGTTGAGAAGGGTCCAGCGCGAAGCGCCACCGCGCATCGGTGCAACTGCACAGCCGTCGGAAAAGAGCCTCAGAATCATCCGAGAGCCCGTTCAAAACGGGATCGCTAATCCATGCAGAGGGCGTGCAGATAAATGGGCGAGGCGTCATGTGTGAGTTAGTGCGGTGTGGGGTAAATTGTCAGCGCCTTCGCGCTGCCGTTGGATCTCCCTGTCCATTCGCGTCACGGGCACGCCGTGCTCGCCATCATCCCAGCACGTCTCACACACCCAGGCTTTCGCCTCGTCGCTCCAAGCTAGATCCTCAGCGGGCCATGAGTAAGACTCCGCGCAGTGCTTGCACGGATACAGCGCTCGCGGAATTGGCAGACGATCGCTCATGCGCGGTAGTTCCTCTCATTCCAATTGGACCGCGCCTGTTCCAAGGTCTCGCCGTCGGCCGTCGTCGCGCAGCTTGGCGAAGTACACCATGCCGTGAAGCGCGCCGGCTTCCCGAACCTTCGGTTGCCTGGCACGCGTTCGACGCGTGGCCACCCGAGACAGCCAAGGCACGTCACGAAGTTCACAGGATGGACCTTTGTTGCTCTCATTCGCGCTCCCAAGGTTCCTGGTAATCCATCCCCACAAATCCAAACACCTCGCGCTCGCTCGTCACCGCGTGACGCTCGATCGCCAGTCCCACCATCCGCTTAAAGCCAGCCTCCTCCGGACTCGGCTCCCAATGCCAGCCCATCGCCTGCGCAGCCATACAGATCCGCGTGTTCGTCACCTTCCCGCCCGTGCGACACACCACGGTATTCCAGAAGCTCGCCTCCGTGCAGCCGAAGAAATCCACCGGTATCCCGCTCTCCACATGCGTCGCGAAACGGTTCCACTGCCCCCATCCCGTCAGCGCCCCGTTGCACTTCACCCGCTTGCGCAGCACACCGCGCGACACCAGATCATCGAGCAGCGCGTGCGTCGCAGGCTCATGCACAGCCGGCCTCAGCAGCTCCCCCAGGAGATCCCGCTCCTCGGGCTTCACACACACCACCCGCGGCGCAAACACGATCTCCACATCCCCCACCATCTTCCTCCGCCGCCTCAGCGAACCGCACACCTTCAGCAGTCGCGCAGGATCACCCTCGGCGCAGAGCGGCATGAAAAGGGGACACAAGTCAGCAGCCACATCCAGCGCGAGACGCGAATCAAACTTCACCTTCTCAGCCGGCCCATCATCATGCGCGAGCGGATCGTCCCACGAATCCGGCATCTCGATCTGTCTCCTCAGCGTCATGCTCATGATGCCGGGGGCGGCGTATAGTCCACCTTCACATCGCGGATCTCCCGCACCACATCCGCGCGCGGGTAGAGAAAGCCAGACACACCGCGCTCATCGATGCCCTTCATGCACCCGAGCCACAGCAGCTCATTGGACGGCGCGCGCGACGTGATCTCCGGGAACACCGTTCGCACCGTCTTCTCCTTGGTCGTGCCGGGAATGTTCACGCGACCCTCCTCAGGACGAGTTGGTCGATGAGCGTCACTGCCTCGCCGACGGTCTTCACGCGATCCGCTTCCGCGTCCGCGATGCTGATGCCGAACTCCAGCTCCACGGCCATGGTCATCTCCACCTGATCCAGGCTGTCCGCGCCCATGTCGCGGAAAGTCGTCTCCGGCGTCACCAGCCTCGGCTCCACGCCGAGCAGCTCGATGATGATCTCTTTCAGTTTCTCGTGCGTAGTCATGATGCCTTCGCTTGTTGGATTGGTTGTCGAAATGCCGTCACCTTCTCGCCGCGATCGATGCGCCGACCGGAGATCACCTTCTCACGCGCCGCCGCGATGATCTGAGACAGAAAGAACCGCTCCCCCTCCCGGCCGAACGCCACACTCTTATCGAGCCCCCACTCCACATGATTGCGCCGCAACACGACCTCCGACTTCCCGAGCAGCTCCGCCGCCGCCGCCGGCGACAGCATCTCAAACAGATTCGCAAGACTGCTCGCCGCCGCCTCCGAAAGCATGGCCTGATTCTCCGGCCTGGACAGCACGCGCTCGAACCCACGCGCCGCCGCCTCGATCAAATCCTCCTTCGTCAGCTCCAGGCTCATACGGCACTCCTTTCCGCAAGCGTCATCTGCCCGGACGTCTCGATCTGCCTGCCGATGCGAACTTCTCGCCCAGCGCGCATTCCAGCGAGGACAGCATCATCGTTCCGTTTGAACCGCCGCTTGTTCTTTTCCACCGGACAATCGCCATGATACTGCTCCATGTAGTGAGCGACCTCCCGATCCTGACTGCGGAGAATGATCGCTGTCTTCGAGTCTTCGATCTGCGACTCCGGCTCAGCGACCGCGAGGTCGGCCTGATAGCGATGTTTCACAGCAAACGCCCATCCAAGGCAGAACTGATGCGCCGCGCCCTCGGGAGTGCGCTGGCGTGACCGCTTCCACCGCCCGCGCTTGAATGCCTTCAGGTCGCGGCCGCACTGCTCGATCACAAACGCGTGTGCCGCCACTGCGGCGACGACGTTGTGCTCCATTCCCACATAGGTGGCACTCCGCATGTCGAACAGGCAACGCACGCGGAAGATCGCCATGCAGAGGGAGGTCGCTGCCTTCTCGACTACATCGAACAGCACGCGACTTTGAAACGTGTGCTCGGCCACGCGAGCACGATCTTCCTCGGCGCGCACACAGCCAAGATCGATGCTGTGTCGCCGCGCGATGTCAGCAGCCTTCTGCAGCGCGAGCGCCGCCTCGTGTTCATTGCTCGAAGTGCCGAGCTTCAGGAGCCTCCGGATCGTCTCGAGCGCCTTGTCCTGGGGATTGATCATCGCGTCCCTCCCGTCAGCACGATCACGCCGCGCAGCGACAGCTCCAGATTCGCCACATGCAACATGCCGAGCGACTCCTCGGTCTGCGTCCCGCCCTTCGGCCCCGGCTTGTGCCGCACCAGCACCAGCTCCACCATGTCGCCGTGCTCACTCACGCAGCTCCGGATCTCCAGTTGATGCGACGTCGCCGCCCCGCTCTGCGACAGCGTCCCGAGCTTGATTGAGAACGAGTTCATTCGTCCGCGGCCTCCGGTTCAGCTTTCTCCATCGCCGCCTTGAACGCCTCGATCTCCGAAGGCAGCGCCGCCACCACTTCACGCGACGGCAGCGCCTCCACATGGCCGGACATCTTCGCACTCATCATCGCGCCGACAGCCATCAGCCCAGGCTGAAGGATACCGCGCGCACAGCTCGGACACATCACCATCTGGATGCGTTCCTCCGCGCACAGCCAGCCCAGCCAGCGATGCAGCCCGAACCCCGTGCCCACGCACAGCCCCACGCGCCCGCTCGGCGCGTGACGCAACACCTTCCGGAACCGCGTCTCATCCGGCATCATCCGCCGCTCACAGCGCCGCCACGCCCACCCCTGCAGCCGTCCCCAAGCGAAGCGCCCGAGCCGCGACAACACATCGCAAAGCCCCCACATCGCGAGACACATCAGCCCCGTGCTCCAAGGCTCCCTCACGATCACCGCGATCACCTGGCACCGCCTTTCCTCAGCTCATCGCAGCCAGGGCAAAGAATGCTCCCCGCAAGAAACGCCACGCGCCGGCACCGCGCGCAATACGCCGCTCGCCGCGTACCGGACTCGGTGACAAATGCAGTCACCGACTGCGAGTCAGACACACCGGAGCCGCACGCCACGTCCCCACGCGCGTCATCGGCCCCGGTGCGCTGATTCACCATGTCACTGGAGAAATCCTGACGCGCCGCCTCGCGCGCCATCCTGCGCATTCGCAGCGTCGTGCGCACACAGTCACTCAGCACCAGCGCGATCGCACCGCTCGACACCAAGCCGAGCCCAAAGAACACCCATTGCAGCCATGCGGGAATCACGCTGCCCTCCTCTCACCGTACGCGCGCAGCTCGCGCTCGTGCAGTGCCGATTCGATCGGCTTGATGGCTCGCTTCACCGTGCGCTCAGCCTCGCCGTCCATCTCATCGAGCAGCGCATCGAGCTTCGCGAGAATGGCGCGCAGCGGTTCCAGCAGCGGATGCTTTCCGAGCCGACGAACGACCCGCTCCACGAAGCCGCTGCCATCCTCCAGCAACTCCTCGAGCAGCGACAGGCCGTGGCCGTCCACGCGATCCGTCGCGCTCAACGCCTCACTTCGCTTGCGCAGCGTGCGTGCCTGGGCATCGAGATCCATCGCCTCCAACCGCAGATCGCACGCCTCGCCTTCGATCTGCGACGCTTTGAGCATCAGCGCGGCCGCTTCCGACTTGCGCGACTTCAGATCGCTCGCCACAGGGAACATCGTCCCCTGCACATCCGGCACTAGAGCAAAGGTCGCGCTCATGCCCTTCCCTCCTTCGCTCCTTCGCGGTGAATCTCCGCCTTCTCCGTCTCCGCGGCGATCCGCTCCTCGGCCTCCTTCGCGAGAAAGGCAACCGCGAGAGATGCCACCTTGTCGATATTGCCGTCGCGAATCAGCTCTGTGACGGTTTGCTCAGCCGCTTGGACCACATCCGCGAAGTCCTGCGCGGCCTCGGTGACATGTCCGCCCTCCAACAACGCCCGCGCGGCGCTGCCGAGCTTCTGCGCATCGCACGCCAGCTCTGCAAACATCGGCGGCCCGCACCGCGGCAGCTCATCCCCGAAGTCCGCATCCCCCTCTTCGGCGATGCGAATGGCCACGCACGCGACTTGGATCGCCTCCTCGCGTTGACGCTGCCGGTCGCGCGGCATCTCATGCGCCAGCTCCCCGACCTCTTCGAGCAGCGCAGCAAAGAGCCGTTCATTGCTCGGGAACTTCGAGCGAGCCCGCAACAGCTCGGCCGCCAGTGCAATGATGGCGCTCACGCTGCCACCCCCTCACGTTCGGCGTGGTCGCTGCGACGTTCCGGCACCGGCACGCCGGAGGCGGACAGTGCGGCGAGACAGTTCAGGCCGAGCCTGCGCGCACGGTGCGGCTCCCCGATCCGGATGAGCGCACGCATCGAGCCCTTCGTCTCCCCGTCAATCACGCCGTAGCAGCGCTTGTCGAACATCTCCGCCGACTTCGCCCCGCACCAAGCACACCGGCTTGGAATGGCACTCACGCTGCCACCCCCTCGCTTTGTTCCCCGGCGAGAAGACGGGCGAGGTGTTCGGATTCGTCTGCCTCGGTGAACCACGTCCACAGACCGGCACCCGCGATCTCCATCTTCATCGCGTCGTAGAAGAACGCGACCTTCGGGTCGGCGATGTCCTCGAATCCGAACGCGAGCAGCACCGCGCAGAGCTGCTGCCGGATCTTCCAGTCGAGCGTGACCAGCTCGATGAGCGACGCCATCTCGCCATTGTACAGCGACCAGAGCAGGCCGCGCACGATGTGCGACTGCCCGGTCTTCTGTCGCATCACCTCGCACAGCTCGCGCAGTGCGGGCCGCGCCGCCTCAGCCGCTGCGCGCCGCTCGCGCTGCGTGCGTTTCATCGAGCCGAAGAAGGCATCGAGCGCCGCCGCGCGATCCTCCTCGCTCGGCAGGACGATGACCGGCCCGCGCGCCGGCAGTGTGTGCCCGTTGGTCTCCTCGGGTGTGGAGCCGCGTGAGGCGTCGTCGCCTGTTGCGGGGGGTGCAGTGTGTGTCTTCATGGTTTAGAGTGCGCGTGCTTGTTCCCGGACGCGCGCCGGGTTTGGTGAATCAGTGAGGGTTCCGGCAGCCGCGGCTTTGTTTCTCAGGGTATGAAGAGCCCGTCGCGGGATCTCCCATGCGCCTCTCACAGCGCCGCGCACCATGCGCCGCGACTGTCGGAAAGTGTTCCCCGGCTTGCGTGAGTGCAGCCCGCGCACCCGATGCCCTCGGCTTGAGTTCCATTCTTACCGATGAGAACAGCAGATGCGTGCGTGGCACGGGAAAGAGTGTGCGAGTCGTCTTCATGCGCGGGATTCGGCAGAGCCGCGTGAGGCGCTCGCGCCTTTTACGCGGGGGAGGAAATGCAGCGATTGACGCTTCACCTTCAGCAGCCGTCGCGTGCGGCCGGCCGTGTAGGGGTTCTCGGGCTGCTGGATCATCAGCCCCTCGCCGCCGGCATCGAGGACCGCGCGCAGCTCCGCGAGCAGATGCACGCGGTCGCGCAGGACGACCGAGCGCGTGAACTCCAGATGACGCGGGGCGGCAAAGGACTGCCAGGCGGCGAGCATCCGCTCGTCCGCGTTGCGGCCCTCGTGCTCCGGCGCATCGAAGACGTAGAGCTTTGCCAGCTCCCACTCCGCGCGATTCATCGTGCGTCGCAGGCTCGTCGTGTGATTCGCGCCTTCCTTGCCAGCGACCAGCTCGCAGCACAGCGCGAAAGACGGCAGACCTTCGAGGAACCAATCCGGCGCGGCGATCACATTGCCATCGCGGGACAGCAGACGCTCCCCGTCCCACAGCGCGCAGTGCCCGTCCCACTTCCGCATTGCCAGCCAGCCGGAACATTGCTGCCCGGAGTAATCCACCCCGTGCATGAGCTGATCTGCGTTGAAGCGGTGAGCAGTCATGCCAGGAGCCGGTAGAAGCTGTGCGTCACGCCGCTGCTGGCGCGTTCGTTGCGATGCTCGATTGCGAGGCCGCGCTTGCGAAGGTCCGCGATCCGCGAATGCACCGCGAATGCGCCGCTGGCCTGCCAGAGGTCCGTCATCGCGACCCACTGGCCGACCTTCGCCCGCAGCGCATCCGCGATGCGCTCGCACTGCGAACGCCCCGCGCCGCGCACGGCAAACTCCATCTGGTCGCAGGGCATCATTGCAGCGCGAGGATGTGAAGGATGCAACGCACGACGCCGAACGCAGCCACCACGCCGAGCGCGATGGTCACGCACAGCGAGCGACGGAAGCGAGCCCGTGTAACAGCGCGATTCTCGCGCACGCAGGCCGCATGGAATGGGGATGGCGCGGTCATGTTCAGGCAGCGGCTTGGAGCTTGGCCATGTCGCGCACGACGACCTTCCCGTTCTCGATGACGACCGCGCCGCTTTCGAGCGCCGGGAGAAACATCTCCACGGCGAGGGTGAGGAACTTCGCCTTGCTGCTCACCACACGCCGCACATTCACGAGCGCGTGGATCTTCTTTCCGGTGGCGATGTCTGGGACGTATTGAATCGGGTTTCCGTTGTGCATGGGTTCCATTGGAATCCAAATGCGCCCAAGTGTCAAAGAAAATCTTTGACAATCTTTGTGCGGGGCCGAATCTCCCAGCCATGAAGACCAAATCGGAAAGGATTTCCGCGCGCATCAGCGTGGATCTGAAAAGGCGGATTGCGAGAGTGGAGGAAGCCACCGGCATGAGTGAGGCGCAGCAAATCGAAGCGAGCGTTCTTGCCCTCGTGGCGTTCTTCGAGCTGCACGGCTATGTCGCCAATCCCATGACCGTCGCGCCGAAGGCGAAACCTGCGACGATCCCCACGCCGACTTTTCCCTCAACTGCACGGCCACCCCAACAGGACCCTCACTCAGTCAACGAGTCCGCGCCGACGGCCGATGCAGTCCCCCTCACTCGCAGCACCACCCCGGCGCAGCCCGACATCACCAAGACCCGCCGCGGCATCCGCGGCATGATCGCCAAAGAGAAAGGAAAGTCATGAACACACAGCCAGCATCGAAAGACGACCCCGCTATCTCACCCCTCGCGCGCCGCGCCGCTGCCGTGTGCGATCGCATCGCCAGTATTCCGAGCCTCGGATGGATCGCCATCATCGCGGTCGCGGTCATACTGATGTTCGGCTTGTCGGGTCAGGAAGCCGCAGACGCCGTCCGTCGGCAATCGCTGCCGCGCGTCTTTCTGAATGGAACGGTCACGCAGTTTTTCTCAGACGGATTCGTCGTGCGGAAAACTCCCGACACGATGCCGACGACGTCCGCTTCGCGGATTGCCTCGATGGGAGGGGGCGGCCCATCGCGCACGTTCGCCGGTTCATTCTCAGAAGGCCCATCCATCTACTACGTCTGCGGGTATCCAAAGCAAGGGGCGCTCGGCATCGGGGACACGATTGCCATCACCGCAGTGCGCGACGGCAGCAAAGAACTGAAGGCCGGCGAGCAATGGCAGCAAGTCGCGCGTTACTTCTGGATGGCCGAAGGAGATCGCACCGGCAAATGATGCGCGCTCTCGTCATCATCCTCGCGCTCGCATCGAGCGCACACGCGGGCGGCCCGGGCAGCGGACGCCGCTGCAATCCCGACGCGGCCGTCTGCACCGCGTGCCGCGACTGCACGAAATGCGGAGCCTGCGCGAAGCGAGGCATGAGCTGCAGCGTCATGCGCGACCAGTCCGGTGCCCAACAGCGCGCACGCGACGCGAAGCGCGAGGCGTTGCGCAAGTAGATCCGGGAAAGATATGCCCCCACGCATCCCCAAGACCCTCCGCATCCACGGCCTCGACTTCAAGGTCTGGCACCTGGGCGACGGCAGCTACTCGTTCGACTTCAAGGACGGCGGACGGCGCCGCGTGGTGAACCGCAAGGACTTCGACAAGCTCCGCAAGGAAGCCGAACGCATCGCCCTGGCGATCGTGAATGCTGACACGGCCGCGATGGATATGAGCGCTGGCGAACGCCGCATCTACATCGCCGCGCGCGACGCGCTCGCGCCCGCCGGCATCACAGTGGACGCCGCGGCGGGCATCGTCGCCGAGGCCGCGGGCATCCTCGGCAGTCCGCACGAGCTGATTGCCGCCGCGCGCTATTACCTCGCCCGCAATCCGCGCCGCACCGTCGCACCGCCCACCGCGCAGATCGTCGCCGAACTCATCGCCCATCTCACCGACAAGGGCCGCTCCGCGAAGTACCTCGTCGCACTGAGGCGCGACATGAGCAGCTTCGCGACCGCGCACCCAAAGCTCGACGGACTCGATGAGCAGGCGATTGCTGGCTATCTCCGCGCGCTGAAGGCAGGCCCGCGCCGGCGAGACAACGTGCGCGATGCCATCGTGACCCTTTGCCGATTTGCCCGCTCGCGTCATTACCTGCCCGACGATCAGCGCACGGCCGCCGAGAAAATCGAGCGCATCAATCCGGGCGTCGAGGTCGAGACATGGAGCCCGCACGAGCTGGCCCTGCTCATCGAGCACGTCAGCGACCGCTGGCGGCCGTGGCTGGCCATCGGTGCCTTCGCGGGACTGCGCACGTCCGAGATCTTCCGGCTCGAATGGCGGGCGGTGAAATGGGAGCAGCGCGTCATCTCCGTCAGCAGCAAAGTCGCGAAGAAAGTCCGCGTCTCGCGCATCGTCCCGATGAGCGACAACCTGCTCGCATGGCTCGCCCCCTGGCGCGACGCCGTCGGCCCCATCTACCCGAACCGCGAGACGCACCGCATCGGCCCGGCCTGGACCACGCTCGAGCATCATCACGGCGACGAGATCCGGAGGCTCGCGAAACTCACCGGCATCCGCTGGAGCGAGAACGCCCTGCGGCACAGCTTTGGAAGCTACCGCCTCGCGCTCGTGAAGAACATCGCCCAGGTCGCGATGGAAATGGGCAACAGCCCCGAGAAGGTCCGCGAGCACTACCACGACCCAAAGTCCGAGGACGAGGCCAAGGCATACTTCTCCGTGCAGCCACCCGAGGCCGGAGCCAACATCCTGCCCCTGCCGCTGGAGTTCCGGTAATCCTGTCAGGAATCTGTCAGGATTCCGCGCGTCGCCTCAGCCAACAGGTTCACCCGTGCGGGTTCGAGTCCCGCTGCCGGTACCGCTTTTGTGCGGTCAGTTGGTGGGCAGTTGTGCGCGTTCCCTCTGGGCGCGGCTTGAATGCGGGATTCGCGATGACGACTGGCTTCCGACTGGCGATGCAAAGTTGTCAGGATTTGTTCGGATTCAGCGGCGGGGGAAAAGCTGCTCCATGGGCACGCGGAAGACTTTCGCGAGCGTCAGCAGATCGGTGTCTGCGAGAACGCGTCTTCGTGATTCAATGGACGCCACGACGAAGCGCGTGATGTCCAAGCCTGCGAGCTGGCATTTGGCGGCGAGCTGTTCCTGCGACCATTCGCGTGCGGTGCGAAGTCTGCGGATCGTGGGGCCACAGACGTTGCGGTGTTTGTCGGCATCCATGCTTGACGAATCTGCCATCGGCGCGGATTGGCGTGTTGCATGGGTGCAACAAACCGCGCGGCCAACAAACTTCCTGATGCGCTGCTCGTGCGCTATTTCCGCGAGGGGAAGATTGAGGACGTTCGCGGGGTGACGATTGCTGGCGACGTGGTCACGGTGACGAGCGGCGCGGGCGATGCCAGGCGCGTGGAATTATGGCGGGATCTCGGGGGCGGGCTCGGCTTTGTGCCGGATGCGGACGAGGCGCAGTGAGGGTCAGCGCCCGAGGTCGGCTTCGAGTTCGGAGCGGAGGGCGGTGGTCGTCTTCGTGGTGCGGTCGTAGTGGGACGATTCGATCCATTTGCCGCCGACGAGGACGTGGCCTTGCGGGTCGAGGATGATCGGGAGCGCTTTGCCGTTGGCTCGCAGCCAGGCGGAGATGGCGACTCGTTCGTCAGTGCCGACGGGTGCGGATGGCGGGGGCGGCGGCGTCTGTGCGAGGTCCATCGCGGCGCGAACGCCGGCGATCACCCAGGCTTTGGTGATGCTCGTGCCTGGGCACGTCTTGCTCGTCTTCGGATCGTCGCGGTGGAAGTTGATCGTGTCTGCGCTGGCGGACAGGCCGAGCCATCGCAGGAGTTCCGCGATCGTCCAGAAGGCGGTCTGCCAGCACGCGCGACCGCGGCCAGCGGTGGCGTCGTCGCGGCCGTCGTAGTCGCCGAGGACTTCGATGCCGAGGCGGGTGCGATTGAAGGACACCGCATGGATGCCTTGCTCGCTGGGGGGTGTGAGGCCCCAGACTCGCGAGTCGTCGGGGAAAAAGTGAGGACCGCGATCCCAGCCGCGCTCGTGCGTGTAGCCGAAGGCGACGTTCTTCATCAGTTGTTTGCTCCATCCGCTCGGGCGCATGGCGAGAGTCGGCGGGGCGGTGTGGTGACACGTCACTCCTCGGACCCAAGCCGGGCGCGCGATGGCTGCGAGATATTTGCGAAGCTCAGCGCGATTCCACGATTTCCCGGTGTTGGCGTAGCTCACTTGGCCACGGCGAACGCCGCCTCGCTGAGCGCGGAGGCGACCGCGCTGATGATCGTGCTCTTGCTCACGCTGCCGTGGGCGAGGGCTTCGGTGGCGATGCTTTGCACGGCTTGCGCGGCGACGGGGTGGCCGGTGGCGTTGCGCACGAGCTGGGCGATGTCGCGCACGTCCACGGCGCTCCATGCGGCGGCGGCGGCGCTGTGGCCGTAGTCGGGGCCGAGGTTGTCGGCGACGAGGCCGCGGAGCTGGGCGACGGCGACTTTGCCGATGATCGTGCCGGCGTCACGGCGGACGGCGGGCCAGTCGGTGCGCGCGCAGCCGGCGAGCATGCAGGCGATCGCGAGGGTGAGGATGCGGAGGATTGAACCGCGAAGGAGCGAAGGAAGCGAAGGGGCGGATGTGTTCATGGGTGAGGTCATTTCATTGGGATGTCGTCGTGTACGTCGGGCGGTTCGCGCGGTGGATTGGCGCGGCGTGGGAGGTAGCGCTCTTCGAGGCTGGCAAGGATCGAATCTTTGCGGCGCTCGATGACTGCGCCGACGGCTCGCACGAGGGTCCAGCCGATGAGGCCGGCGAGGAAGCCGAGGCTGGCCCAGACGTGCCAGGTGAATCGCGCGGCCAGCTCGGGCCAGACGTTGCAGAAGAGGACGCCGGGGAGCATGGAGCCGACGAATGAGCTGCCGAGGATCACGCTCACGGTGTTGGCCGGAGTGCTGTCGCGTTTGCGGGCATCGAGGACGGCGATGACGGTGGCGAGCATCGCGCCGATCACGGCTACGATGTCGAATGCGCCGGGCGAGATGCCGACGGCGAAGGCGACGAGGCCGGTGATGGTGGCGAGGATGCAGTCAATCACGAGACAGTAGGGTGTCGAAAGGTGCATTTGCGCCGGGATCACTCCGGCGCGGCGTTGTCAAAGGGATTGACAGGCGCGAGGCGCGTTTTGCGGCGCTGCTCACAGCTTCCCGGCAGCAATGAAAAACGCATCGAGCTTCGCGTCCGTGTCGTAGCCGAGCGCGGCGGCGAGCTGGATGACGAGCGGGTTGGTCCGCAGGAAATCCACCTCGTAGTCGAACTGCGCGGCCACATCGAGATTCAGCGGCGGCGGGAGCGTCGCGATGATGGCCTGCACTTCGGTGCATTCCAGCGGCGCGGCGACTTTGCCATCCACGCGAAGCTGGCGACGAAGCTGCGACGCGGTGATGGACGGCGGCACCGGCACCACGATGGGCACCTTGTTCCACACCTTCGCCGCGTCGTCCCAACGCAGACGGATGCCAGCGGCCCGTTGCGCGGCGTGGCTGGTGAGTGCTCCATCGAGCCAGAGCGGGATTTCCTTCGCGGCCATCATCGTCGCGGCCTGCTCTGACACTTCGTCGGAGACTTCCATCACGGTCGCCTCGGGTGCGTGCCATTCCGGTGTGGTGTCGGTGATGCGGTTGATGCCGCCACGGGGATTGAGGACGAAGAATTTCATAGCGAGTTGATCCAACTGAATTTCTGATTGATGACTGCCGAAAGCTGGCGTCCGAGAATGTCGTGCCACTCAGGAGCGAGCGGCTTCACTTCGGGGCGGATGACGTGATCCCCGTAGGGCCAGCCCACGTCCACCTCGGTCGTGTATTGCGCCACGTTGGAAAAATCGTGCCCGTAGAAGTCCTCGCCAAGATACTTCCACACCGCTGCCATCGTCTCCGCTGGCTTCTCAGTCAGGTCTTCTGCGTGGACGAAATGCAGCCGGTCTTTGAAGCGGGCCACGGCTTCGTGCAGCCGCTCGATGGCGATGCCGAGCGGTGGAGTTTGCAGCCATGCGGATGCACGCTTTTCCGGCGTGGTGAAATTCGCAGGGTTCGCCTCCTCCGCTGCGATGAACGGCGAAGGATGCAGGCGGCGTTTCTTTTCCAGGCTGCACAGGATGCCGCGCACGTCGCGCACCGGCACAAGCACCTTCGCATCCGGGAACACGCGGAAAAGCTGGTCGAGATGCCCGATGTAGGAGCGGCACTTATCCACTACCACGGATCGCTCAGTGAGACCGTCGAAAGCCGACTGGCACCCGCCGCGCACGTAGTGGAAATACATGCTCTCCATCACGGGGCCGGTCACGGCTTTGGCTTCCTCCGTCTGAAATACCTTGCGGGCGATGTAGCCGATTTCGTGCAGCGGCGAGGTCGCGGTGGCATGGACACGCGGGTTCTGCGCGAGCAGGTTTTGCAACAGGGTCGAGCACGCGCGGGGAAGGCCGGATGTGAAGTGGACGGTTTTCATTAGAGGTCTTTTGTCACGGTGATGTCGGTTTTGCCGCCGATGGTCTGCCCTGCACCCGCAGTCCAAGTGCCATCCGAGGACCGGGCGTGTATGTCGGTCACGCCTGACGAGAGAAACACGTCGGCCACGTCAATCACCGAGAGTTCGACGTAGGCATTGACCGTGGTGAGGCCAGAACAACCAAAGAATACGTAGCTGCCGATGGAGGTAACACTGCTTGGAATGGTCAGAGTGCCGGTGAAGCCGGAGCAGCCGTAGAATGCGGAGTTTTCGATGGTGGTGACACTGCTTGGAATGGTCAGGTCGCCAGTGAAGCCGGAGCAGCCAG